>Ga0209578_10000932_pt1 | contig 29831 bp, 28 predicted proteins | sample tdAd472_FD_187127 | JGI IMG/M metagenome (GOLD analysis project Ga0209578, IMG submission 187127) | Marine sediment microbial communities from the Atlantic coast under amendment with organic carbon and nitrate - tdAd47.2 (SPAdes)... | ecosystem: Environmental > Aquatic > Marine > Coastal >...
GATCCGGCGCTGGTTTTCCGTGCCGAGCCGGGCGATATCTTCATGATCCGCAACGTCGCCAATCTGGTGCCGCCGATGGAAGAGGAAGGCACCTTTCACGGCACCAGCGCGGCGCTGGAATTTGCCGTGCTGGGATTGAACGTGCCGAATATCATCGTTCTCGGCCATGCGCATTGCGGCGGCATTCACGCGATGATCCGGGGCAAGGAAATCGTCAAGGACGGCTATCATTTCGTCCCGTCGTGGGTGTCGATGCTGTCGTCGGCGCACCGCCGCGTGCTGGCGACCATGCCCGAAGCGACGCCGGCGGAAACGCAGCGCGCGTGCGAGAAGAACGCCGTGCTGGTGTCGCTGGAAAACCTGACCACTTTCCCGTGGATTCGCGAACGCGTTGCGGAGCGGACGCTGAAGCTGCACGGCTGGTTTTTCGACATCGAAACCGCAAAGCTCGAGATTTACGATTCCAAATCGGGCGGCTTCGAAGTGGTCGACTGATCAGCCTTCCTCGACAAGAATTTCCTGCAGCCCGGAACGGTAGCCCGGATGGCCCAGCCGCACGCCCAACTCGTGGCGGATGCGGGTATTGTCGACACGGCGATTATCGTTCCAGAAGCTGAGCGCCATCGGGCTCATGCGGTCCTTCACGATATCGAATGTTTCAAGCGGTGGCGGCTCTTTCCCTAAAAGCCCGCACGCATAGGCCGTGACCTCGGCTGGCGGCGCCGGTTCGTTATCACAGACATTGTAGATCGCGCCGGGGTTCGGTTTGGCGATGGACGCGGCAAGGACGCGTGCAACATCGTCGACATGGATGCGCGAAAACGCATGCCCGGGCTTGTCGATTCGCTTGGCGCGGCCGGCCCGGATCTGGTCGAACACCGATCGCCCCGGCCCGTAGATACCGGCGAGGCGGAATATGTGCACCGGCACGCCGTGGTCGCGATGCAGCGCCAGCCAGCCTTGCTCCGCCGCGACCCGGCGTTCGGAGCGCGCGCTCGACGGGTTCGTCGGTGCTGTCTCGTCGACCCATGCGCCACCGGTGTCGCCGTACACGCCCGTAGTCGACAGATAGCCGAGCCAGGCCAGCGAGGGCATCGCGAGAATCGCCTCCGATGCCGCGTTCAGCACCGGATCGCCGTTGTCACCGGGCGGGATCGAAATCAGCACATGGTTTGAGGCGTTCAGTTTGGCGCGGAGGGCATCGCCAAGCGCTTCACCGTTCCACATGTGCGCATCGATGCCGCGCGCATTCAGCGAGCGCGCCTTGTCGGCATCGCGGACCGTGCCGGATACCGTCCAGTCGGCAACGGAAAGCTGCCGTGTCAGGGCTTCGGCGGAAAAGCCGATGCCGAAGCAGAATAGCCGGGGGCCGCCGCGTCTTGTCACCGATACACTCCTTGCACATATTTCTCGGGCGATTTCTATGGGCTTTACGTAATGTATACGGACCCTTAGAAGCCTGGATATGTTTCGTTTCCATTATAACCGCAAAGGTTTGGCCGCGCGATGACCTCTGTCCGTCTGCTGGCAGTTCTTTCGATGACGCTCCTCGGCCTGCCGTTTGCCGCTCAGACCGAAGAGCTGAACCATGCGCGGGAATATGCACGTTGCATGGGGCTGGCGCCGTCCGATCCCGACGATGCATTTGAAATGGCGACCGCATGGAAGAGTCTGGGCGGCGGCGATGCGGCCGAACATTGCGCGGCGGTTGCGCTTTTGTATTCGGGACAGGCGGAATACGCGGCGCGCCGACTTGAGGTGCTCGCCGAGACCATTGTCGCCGAGCCGGAATTCAAGGGGCAAATCCTGGCCCAGGCCGGGCAGGCATGGTTGCTGCACGGCGATGCGCCGCGCGCCGAAGCCGCGCTCAGCGAAGCCGTCAAACTGCTTCGGGGCCGTCCCGAGGTGCTGATCGACCGGGCGCAGGCCCGCGCCGCCATGGGTGATTACAAAGGCGCGGTCACGGATCTGACGAACGCCATTTCCGCCGATCCGACCCGCCCCGACGCCTATACCTTCCGCGCCAGCGCATACCGATATCTGGACGAACAGGGCAAGGCCAAGGCGGATATCGAGGCAGCTTTGCTGTTGGCGCCCGACGACCCGTCGGCGTTGCTGGAGCGGGGCATGCTGTTCCGGCTGGCCGGCAACGACGATGCCGCGCGGGCCGACTGGTTGCGGGTGCTCGAGATCGACCCCGACGGCGAGGCCGGTCGTTTGGCACGCATCAACATCGAAAAGATGGATGTGAAGGTCGATAAATAACCCGTCCTTCGAGACGCCGCGTCGCGGCTCCTCAGGACGAGGGTTCCTGTTTTACCTTATGCTGAGGAGGCCTGACAGGCCGTCTCGAAGCATGCGTATGGCAAGAATTAAAAATCCAGATCGGCGTAATGCTTGGGCGGCGGCGCGCTCGGAATGCGGTCGGAAAGCAAGGGCCGGAAGCTCGGCCGGGACTTGATCCGTGCATACCAGTCCTTGGCGCTTTCATGATCGGCCCACGGCACGTCGCCGATGTAATCGAGCGTCGACAGATGCGCGGCGGCGGCGATATCGGCCAGCGACAGGTCGTCCCCGGCGAGCCATTTGCGGCGTTCCACCAGATACGAAATGTATTCCATGTGCGTGTGGATGTTGGCGTGCCCGGCCCGGACCTGCGCCGAGTCCGGTTCGCCCAGACCCAAAAACCGCTTCATGAATTTCTCGCCGACCAGCTTTTCGCTGACCTCGACGTTGAACTTGCGGTCGAACCAGTCGACGAGGCGGCGCACCTCGGCGCGCTGAAACGGCTGGCGGCCAAGCAACGGCGGGTCGGGGTGCATTTCGTCGAGAAATTCCGAGATCACCTGCGAGCCGGACAACGCCGTGCCGTCGGGTTCGACCAGCACCGGCACCTCGCCCATCGGGTTGATGGCGAGGAATTCCTCGCGCCGGCGCCAGACGTTCTCGGCCTTCATCTCGAAGTCGATACGCTTTTCGCCGAGTACGATACGGACTTTTCTGGAAAACGGTGAAAGCCAGAGATGATACAGAACGCGCATGAATTACTTCCGACGATTCGGGGCCGGGCAGCGACCGCGCGATAACGTCTGCTGGCGAAATCGTGAACGGTCGTTAGTGGCGCCCTAACCATCGAATACGCTATCTAGGGGATGCATGGCAACCGTCCGCTGCTTGCCGCCGGGTGGCGCGGGCATGGCAATACCGGAACCGGGCGTAAACAGGAGCGCATCATGTTGATCAAACACCGCAAGGCCTCGGACGTTCTGGGCTCTGAAATCACCCCCAGGACCACGTTCGATAATCGCCGAAAGTTTCTCAAGACCGCTGCACTGGCGGGGATCGGCATGGCCGCCGGCGCGCTGCCGTCGTTCCCGGCGCTGGCCGCGCGTACGCCGCTGGACGGCGTCAAGAAAACCAAATGGTCGGCCGACAGCCTGCCGGAAAACGATCCCGTCAACGAATACGACGACGTGACCGGCTATAACAATTTCTATGAATTCGGCACCGGCAAGCGCGATCCCAAGGAAAACGCCCAGGATTTCAAGCCGCACCCGTGGGAAATTGCAGTCGAGGGCGCGTGTGCGAAACCCGGCAAAATTTCGTTCGAGGACCTGATCAAGCCGCACACGCTGGAAGAACGCGTGTACCGGTTCCGTTGCGTCGAGGCGTGGTCGATGGTGGTGCCGTGGGTCGGCATTCCGCTGGGCGATGTCTTGAAGCGCTTCGAGCCGACGTCAGACGCCAAGTACGTGTATTTCGAGACGCTGCTCGATCCCGAACAGATGCCGGGCCAGCGCGCGCGGGTGCTGAACTGGCCGTACAAGGAAGGTCTGCGTATCGACGAGGCGATGAACCCGCTATCGCTGCTCGCAGTCGGCATCTATGGCGAGGTGATGCCGAACCAGAACGGCGCACCGGTGCGTCTTGTCGTGCCGTGGAAGTACGGTTTCAAATCGATCAAGTCGATCGTCCGCATCAAGTTCCAGAAAACGATGCCGCCGACAAGCTGGAACGAGGCGGCGGCGCGGGAGTACGGTTTTTATTCGAACGTCAATCCAGCGGTCAGTCACCCGCGCTGGTCGCAGGCGTCGGAACGCCGCATCGGCGAGATCTTCAAGCGCAAGACCCTGCTGTTCAACGGTTACGAAGAAGAAGTCGCCGGCCTTTACGAAGGCATGGACATGCGGAAGTGGTTCTAAAGCAGCCGTAATTCCGTCATGATCGCCACCACCATGCCTGAAGCCGAAACGCTGAGCCGCCCGGCGCGCCCGAAACGTGCGCAAAAACGCGATCCCATCGTGTGGGTCGTCAAACCCGCCGTCTGGGTGTTGTGCCTGGCGCCGCTGGCATGGCTCGGCTGGCTCGTCGCCGATGCCGTCTTTTTCGGCGGCCGCGGGTTGACCGCGAACCCGGTCGAATTCATCAACCGGTATCTTGGTGATTGGGCGCTGCGGTTTTTGCTGATCGGTCTCGCCGTGACGCCGCTGCGGATCGTGACCGGCTGGAAACAGGTGGTGCGGTTGCGCCGTCTGTTGGGGCTGTTCGCGTTCTTTTATGTCGCGTTGCATGTCGCCAATTATGTGGTCCTCGATCAGTTCTTCGACTGGGCGGCGATTTGGCAGGACATCGTCAAACGCTGGTACATCACCGTCGGCATGGCGGCGCTTTTGTGCCTGATTCCGCTCGCCGTCACATCGACCAAGGGCTGGATCAAGCGCATGGGCGGACGTAACTGGAACAAGCTGCACAAGGCCGTCTATGTCGCAGGCGCGCTGGCGTGCCTGCACTTCTTCATGATGCGCAAGGGCTTCCAGTACGAGCCGCTGGTCTATGCGGCGATCTTCGCGGGTTTGATGATCGTGCGTGCAGTGGAGCCGTTGAAGCGCCGGCTCAGTCAAGCTTAAGTAGAATTGAACGTAACTCGATCAGCAAAGCCTTCATGGAAGTCCAGACTGGTTGAAGCGCAACCTGGACCGGCTCACTGGGTTGCCCAAGCACATCGATTTTTTTTTCAATTTGATCGACGATCTTTGATACGTCGCTATATGAGCCATGACTTGGCAAGTAGGCGTTCCGGGTCAAATGTATCAATCTTTGTGTCCGCGTTTTAAATAAATACGCGTCAACTTCAATCTCAGCGGCTTCAATGGCACCATTGAGGCATTTCAAACAGTTATTGGACATTGTGATTTGCCAATGTTTCTACAATCTTGTCGGCAAGCGCAATTGTTCGCTCGACATCCTTAGTTGATGGCTCTTCAATTTTCTTCTTTCGGTGCTCTTGCACCAATTTGAACTCGTAGCAGCGATTGTAAGCCTGATCGTATTCTTTTTCTAGGCCGAGGTGCTCGATCACATGTTCTATGGGTTTGTACCGTTCGAAACTTGGCCGACCGATCAAATAACATAGCAAGATCGCCGCATGTCGAGTGACCGTGGAGAGCGAAGACGCCTCGAAATCAAGTGGGCTACCAGCCGAGATACCCCACCGAATGTCATTTATTGCTTGCCGAAAGGAATTGGTATCATGATCAATTCTGGAATATGGTGGCAGCTTTTCAATTATACCAATTAACTTACCTTTGGCATCAGGGGTTTCATAAATGCAGCGCCCCTCCATCTGAATATGGAGTAGGAACAAAGAGCCGTATCGCTGCATTTCATAGATTTTTTGCCACGAGTAAACAGAGACAGATGCGCTCGAATTTTCGATAAGGTCAGCGACTATGGCTTGGGCATTTGCCTGGGTTGCGGACCCCACAAATAGAACGTCTAGATCGCTAAACTCGTCTTTTCTTCCTCTAGCATGCGAGCCGAACAGCCAGATAGCGTGATCAAGAGTCATCGTTTTCGGATGCTCCTAAAAATATACGATGCTAGTAGAGCTAGGAAGATGAGTCCTAAGATTGAGCAAAATGCGGAAACCGCTTTTTCAAAGAGGCCTGCTGGCGTTACTGGAACAATAGCCTTTATCGGCAAGGCTGTTTGTGCACCATAAAAAAACAAATCCCAATATTTCGATGCGGTGGAAACGTGAGAATATTCATCAAACCCAAATACAAATAAAAATAATGGGAGAAATATAAGAAAAGAAATATTGCGTAAAATACGTTTGCTGTTTTCTCCGTGGCCCCATGATTGCCCGCTGATTTTGCTGGCGATATAGTAAAAAACAGATTTGATTCTATCAATATAATCGTAATGAGTTTTGTAATAGCTACTATTTGATAAAATAATATCTAAGTAATTTTGTTCGCGTGCCGCTACAAGTATAGCATAATATTTTCGCGCATCATCCCATTGGCCAATGCCATCGCTTTCAATGTAAAGGTTCTTAGTTATATCCATTCTAAGGCTGGCTTGTGACGGAAGATTTGGAATTAGTTCTAACGCTTCAGGCGCGCAGCTTGTAAATATCGAAAATCGAAAATCAGAGAGGTGTATATCAATATTCGGGAATTTACACTCTATAAACCGGCAACCTATGAACCTACATGATTGGACATTGGCTCTTCGAAAATAACAATTAAAAAAAACACAGTTTATAAATGTAATATTGCTCAATGTAGCTTTTAAGAAGCTAATATTAGAGAAAGTGCAGTGTTGAAAGTTAATATCTGATAGGGTTTTCTGGTCAGCCTTTTGATTGGCGAAAATGCTGTCTTTATGATCCGAGCCGTTGAATAAGTTTGCCGGCGTGCGCCCTGCTTCATACATTGTGGCCACCTAAATTAATTGAAAATCAGTGCGCTTCGTCCCAGTTATCGCCGACGCCGATATCGACTTCCAGCGGCACGTTGAGCCTGGCGGCGTTCTCCATGACTTCCTTGACCACGGCCTTGGTCTTTTCGACCTCGTCCGTCGGCACTTCGAAGATCAGTTCATCGTGCACCTGTAGCAACATCCTGGCGCCGAGTTTGGCGTCTTCGAGCGCGGCGGGCACACGGGTCATGGCAATCTTGATGATGTCCGCGGCCCCGCCCTGGATCGGCGCGTTGATGGCGGCGCGTTCGGCATTACCGCGCAGTGCCTGGTTCTTTTCGTTGATACCGCGCATGTGGCACTTGCGGCCGAACTCTGTTTCCACATAGCCCTGATCGTGGGCCTGTTTCTTGGTCCGCTCCATGTAATCCTTGATGCCCGGATAACGCTCGAAATAGGCATCGATGTAACGCTGCGCCTCGCCGCGGGGAATGCCCAACTGGCGCGCCAGCCCGAACCCGGAGATGCCATAGATAATGCCGAAGTTGATGGCCTTGGCCTGACGGCGGATCATCGGGTCCATGCCTTCGACCGGCACGCCGAAGACCTGCGCCGCGGTGATGGCGTGAATGTCCTGACCGTCGGCGAAGGCCTGTTTCAAGACGTCGATATCGGCGACGTGCGCCAAAAGCCGAAGTTCGATCTGCGAATAGTCCGCCGACATCAGGACATGGCCCTTGTCGGCGACAAAGGCTTGGCGGATTTTCCGGCCTTCTTCCGAGCGGATCGGAATGTTCTGCAGGTTCGGATCGTTCGATGACAGCCGCCCGGTCGACGTCACGGCCTGGCTGAACGACGTGTGTACGCGCCCGGTATCGGGGTTGATGGTTTCGACCAGCGCGTCGGTATAGGTGCTTTTCAGCTTCTGTAACTGCCGCCAGTCCAAAATCGTCTTCGGCAGTTCATGGCCCTGAATGACGAGGTCTTCCAGCACGTCGGCGCTGGTGGAATAGGCCCCGGTCTTGCCTTTCTTGCCGCCTTCCAGCGACATCTCGTCGAACAGGATTTCGCCGACCTGTTTCGGCGAGCCGACGTTAAAGTCGCGTCCCGCCTGTTCGTGGGCATGCGCTTCCAGTTCCGCCATGCGCTTTTCGAAGTCGGCGGAAAATGCCTTCAACTTCTTGGCGTCGACCTTGATGCCGGTGCGCTCCATCTTCTCCAGGATATAGATCAGCGGGCGTTCCAGCCGCTCATAGACGCTGGCCATGTGCTCGCGCGCCAGACGCGGTTTCATCAGCCGGTGCAGGCGCAACGTCACGTCGGCATCCTCGGCGGCGTAGGGGCCAGCGGTTTCCAGCGGCACCTTGTCGAAGCTGACGGCGTTCTTGCCCGATCCGGCCACGTCCTTGAACTTGATCGTTTCGATTTCCAGGAACCGCAGCGCCAGTTCGTCCATGCCGTGGCCGTGCAGCCCGCCTTCCAGCACGTAGCTGAGCAGCATGGTGTCGTCCACGGGGGCGACCGTGATGCCGTAACGCGCCAGCACCTGCATGTCGTACTTGATGTTCTGGCCGACTTTGAGGATCGACGGATCTTCGAGCATCGGCTTCAGCAGGTCGAGCGCTTCGCGCATCGGTATCTGTTCCGGCGCGTCGGCATCGGTTGTGGCATCGCCGTCGCCGAGATCGAATGCGCCCTGTGCGCCGGCGCCGACATGGGCGAGGGGGATGTAACACGCCTTGCCCGGCTCGATGCTGAGCGAGACACCGACCAGTCCGGCCTGCATGCTCGACAGCGCGTCGGTTTCCGTGTCGACGGCGACGATGCCGGCTTTTTCGGTCTGCGCGATCCACGGTTTCAGGTCGTCGATTTTCTGCACCAGCGTGTAGTCGGTTTCCTGCGGTGCTTTTTCTGCCTCGGCGACCCCCGGGTCGTCGACGGAAATGCCGTGCTTCGCGGAAATCGACGAGACCAGCGTCTTGAATTCCTGTTCCTTCAGGAACGCCAAAAGCTTTTCCGGGTCCGGCTGGCGTTTGCGGAAATCGCTCAGGGTCGTCTCGATAGCGACATCTGTCTTGAGCGTCACGAGCTGCTTCGAGATGCGCGCAAGGTCAGCCTGCTCGATCAGTTTCTCGCGGCGTTTCGGCTGCTTGATTTCGTCCGCCTTGGACAGCAGCGTCTCCAGATCGCCGTACTGGTTGATCAACTCGGCGGCGGTCTTGATGCCGATGCCCTGGACGCCCGGCACGTTATCGGTGCTGTCGCCGGCCAGCGCCTGCACCTCGATCACCTTGTCCGGACCGACGCCGAATTTCTCGACCACCTCGTCGGGGCCGATGGATTTGTCCTTCATCCCGTCCCACAGCGTGACCCGCTCGTTGACGAGCTGCATCAGATCCTTGTCCGACGACACGATGGTGACGTCCATGTTTTGCTCGGCAGCCTTTACCGCATACGTCGCGATCAGGTCATCGGCCTCGTAATTTTCCATCTGCACGGCGGGCACGTTCATCGCTTCCGTGGCTTCACGGACCAGCGCGAATTGCGGAATCAGGTCTTCCGGCGGGTCGGGGCGGTGCGCCTTGTATTCGGGATAGATGTCGTTGCGGAAGGTCTTGCGGGCCTTGTCGAAGATCACCGCGACGTAATCCGCCTCGGTATCTTCAATCAATTTCAGCATCATCCGCGTGTAAATGTAGACGGCATTGGTCGGCGTGCCGTCAGACCGCGTCATCTGGCCGCGCCGGTTCGCCATTCCGGCGAAATACGCGCGGAAGATAAACCCCGAGCCGTCGATCAGAAAAAGGTGCTCGCGATCCGGTTCAGCCACGGGTACGCAAACCGATCAATGGCCGGCGGCGACGTGGGCGCCTTCTTTCAGGACGAATCGTTTCGAGCAGTACGGGCAGACGGCATCCAGTGTTTCGTCGTCGAGATGCAGATAGACGTTCGGGTGTCCGAGCGGCCCCGAGCCACCGTCGCACGCCACCGTCATCGTCTCGACTTCGATAATTTCGTCGTCCATTGCGCTCTCCGTTTGCGATGCCTCGATTGTCGGCGGGCATCATACAGGGCGGCGTCAATCGATGCCAATCCCTATCAGGTCCAAACGGCCCGATCGGGGGTATTCGCGCGCCCGATGTGTCGTCAGCCGTCGATAAAGCGTCCCAGCCGCACTGCCGAGCCGCCCGGGCCCAGGCGTTTCGACGGCATGATCAGCACGCAGTTGTCATACGGTGTCAGCACGGCTTCTTCTCCGTCATAGGCGAGCACGGTGCCGGCCTTCTCGATGACCTCGAAGCCCTGGTATTCGCCAACGAAACGGAAGTTGTCGGTCTTGATGGTGACGGGGCCGGAAACTTCGATGAATTTCTGCGCCGGCGGCGTCGGGCCGACGTGCGGCGCGATGTCTTCGGCGCTCAGCGTGCCGACGTGGGCCAGAAAGCGGAACAGCGACTCCTTGGCCACCGTTTCGCTGGCTTTTTCCCAATGCTGACCACATTCGACGAGCAGGGAATTCTTCGGGCTGTCGGGGTTGATGAAGTCGCCGTAATCGCGCATCCGTTTGCCGGCCGCGTGGCCGTGGTCGGAGACGACGATTTCCGGCACGCCGGTGCCGCGCGCCAGATCGCGGCCCTTGGCGAGCGGGCCGGACAGCATCAGCGCTTCGGTCTTTTTCTGCATGGAATGGATATCGAGCAGGAAATCCGCTTCGGCGACGAACGGGCGAAAGGCGCGTGCGCGGGTCAGTTCCTGGGATTGGCGCTCGCCGTCCAGCACGTCTTCGGACCACACCCGGTTGAAATCCTCGTCGATATAGCGCGACACGGTCGGATCGGCGGGATCGAAGCTCAGATATGCCTCGACGTTACAAAACGCCAGCGTCAGTTTACCGACGCGCGGCTGCAGGCCCGTCTTGAAAAAGTAATCCAAAGCGATGGCGCCGCAGATTTCGTTGCCGTGCACGACGGCGGTGACCATCGTATGCGGTCCCGGGGCGCCGGAATCGAACGTCGTGACATAGTCGAGGCCGGTATTCCCCGCCTTGTACGCACTGATATCGGGTGCGCTCAGTTCGATCGGATATTCGTTATCGACGCGTGCGGTCACGGCAATCTCCTGACATGTTGTGGAAATGGAAATTTGCCCCTGCCTTGACGCAAGTCAAGCCCGTCAATCGGCGCGCCATGTCGCTGCGTTGCGTTTCAGATACGATAAAAACGCCCGGCCAAGCCAGTTGGGGGCCGTTTCGGAGGGAAACAGCGCATAGACGCTGTGCTCGAACTTGGGCAGGAACGGGCGGATCGCAACCTGGCCGGTGAAGTTCGAGATCACCGGGAACGGATTGATGACCGTAACGCCGAGACCGGCGGCGACGCATTCGCATGCCGCCTGGTTGGTCGTGGTCTCGACGACGATGTTCCGCGTAATCCCGCCGCGCTCAAAAATGCGGTCGACCCCGCGCCGCGCTTTCAGGTTGCTGGTCAGGGCGATGAAGTCCTCACCCTCGAGATCCTTTGCATAGACGGTCTGGCGTGACGCCAACGGGTGAGCGGGCGGCATGATGCACACCGACTGGGTCTGCAGCATGGTTTCGGTGCGGACCCCGGAGTGGGTGACGCGATTGGTCGTAACGGCAAGGTCAGCCTCGGATGAGGTGATTTTGTTGAGGGCTTCCTGGCTCGAAACAACGCGGAATTCGATCAGCACGCCCGGGTGCGCGCGCTTGAATTCGACGATTGTCGGCGTGACGAAATAACTGCAGAAACTGGGTGGCGCCAGGACCCTGAGCCGCCCGCCGCGCAAGGCGTCGGCTTCGTCAGCGAAATGGCGGACCCGGTCGAGGCTCTCGAAGACGTCTTCCAGTTCAGTGTTGAGGGCAAGCGCTTCGGCGGTCGGCACCAGGCGGCCGTTCTGGCGCAGGAACAGGATCATGCCCATGCGCTGCTCGATCTGCGCCAGCGAGCGGCTCACCGACGGCTGTGAAATGCCGAGCCGTTGCGCTGCCGATGTTGCCGAGCCGGCGAAGATCGTTGCGCGGAAAACTTCTAGCTCTCGCAAAGATGGCAGTTCATGCATGACAAACTCAATATTTGGAATACGTATACAATTATAGATAATAAGTATGATTATCTCTATTTGTCATCTTTAACGAACGTGTCATCATCTATGTTGAAATCGGTGACAAGCCGAGATGAAATATCGAGGAGGTGTCGGGCGTACCGTCCGCATGTCCTCATGACTTCAATTCAGGGAGCTTCAGATTATGCACTTTAGAAAAGCACTTATTACTGGCGCAGTTTCCGCCATGCTTGCTCTGCCGCTGGCAGCGCAGGCGGAAACGCTGACGATCGGGTCCGGTTCGGAACCGTCGTCCGTCGATCCGCACTACCACAACCTGACGCCGAACAACTCGATGGCGGCGCACATCTTTTCGCGTTTGATCGAACAGGACGAAAAACAGCGCCTGACGCCCGGTCTCGCCACCGAGTGGAAAGCGGTCGATGACCTGACGTGGGAATTCAAGCTGCGCAAGGGCGTTAAATTCCACGATGGTTCGGACTTCAATGCCGACGACGTGATGGCCACCGTCAAGCGTGCGCCGAACGTGCCGAACTCGCCGTCGAGCTTCGCGCTGTATCTCAAGGGTAAAACCTTCACGAAGGTCGACGACTACACGATCCGCATCACGACGGAAAAACCCTATCCGCTGATGCCCGTTGATGTGTCGACCATTCACATTATTTCCGACGCGTCCGTCGATGCCTCGACCGAGGATTTCAATTCCGGCAAGGCAACCGCCGGCACGGGTCCGTACAAGTTCATCGAGTGGGTGCCGGGCGACCGTCTGGTGCTGGAACGCAATGAAGCGTATTACGGTGCCAAGCCGGAATGGGACAAGGTCGTCTACAAGCCGATCAAGTCCGGTCCGTCGCGTGTCGCCGCCCTGCTGGCCGGTGACGTCGATTTCATCGACAACGTGCCGACCATCGATATTTCGCGTCTTGAAAAAGATCCCAAGCTGTCGCTCAGCCAGGGCATTTCCAACCGCGTGATCTACCTGCACATGGATCAGTTCCGTGAAGACAGCCCGGACATCACCGCCAAGGACGGCTCCAAGATCAAGAACCCGCTTCTCGATCCGAACGTCCGCAAGGCGTTGTCCAAGGCCATCAGCCGCGATTTGATCGTCGAGCGCGTCATGGAAGGCGTCGCCATTCCCGCCGGTCAGTTGCTGCCGGAAGGTTTCTTCGGCGTCAGCCCGAACCTGAAGCCGGAGCCCTATGATCCCGAAGGCGCCAAGAAAATGCTTGCCGATGCGGGCTATCCGGACGGCTTCAAGATGAAGGTCCACGGCCCGAACGACCGCTATATCAACGACGCCAAGATCCTCGAAGCCGTGGCGCAGATGTTCTCGCGCATCGGCATCGAAACGACGGTCGAAACGATGACCAAGTCGGTGTTCTTCAAACGCGCTTCGCGCGGTGGTCCGAACAAGATGCCGGAATTCAGCTTCGTGCTGGTCGGCTGGGGTTCGGGTACCGGTGAAGCATCTTCGCCGCTGAAGTCCCTGCTCGCGACCTATAACAAGGACAAGGGCATGGGCTCGTCGAACCGGGGCCGCCATTCCAATCCGGAAATGGACAAGGTTCTGGACGAAGCGCTGGCCACCGTTGATGACGCCAAGCGCGCCGCTCTGCTCGCCAAGGCGACCGATATCGGTATCGGTCAGGATCAGGGCATCATCCCGCTGCACTATCAGGTGAATACCTGGGCGGCGAAAAAAGGGCTCAAGTACAATGCCCGTACGGATGAGCGCACCTACGCGATGGGTGTCGTCTCCAAGTAACGTCTGAAGTTAAGGCTGCCGGGGCGGATCGTCCGCTCCGGCAGTATCTCTGACGTGTAGGGAGATCGCGGTGTCCGTTTTCATTATTCGGCGCTTGATTCAAAGCGTGATCGTGGTCGCGGTCATGTCGTTCATCGTGTTCGTCGGCGTCAACGTGGTTGGCGATCCCGTCGACATGCTGATCAACCCGGAAGCCGATCAGGCGGAAATTGCCCGCGTGATCCGCGATCTGGGACTCGACCGTCCGTTGCACGAGCAGTACCTGTTCTTCGTCAAGAACGCCCTGCAAGGTGACCTCGGGAAGTCGTTCATTTTCGGGGAATCGGCGCTGAAACTGATCGTTCAGCGTATTCCGGCAACATTTGAACTGGCGCTGACGGCGCTTGTCATGGCCGTGTTCATCGGTGTGCCGCTCGGTGTCTACGCTGGTATGCGGCCGACGGCGATGTCCTCGCGCGCAATCATGGCCGGCTCAATTCTCGGATTTTCGCTGCCGACGTTCTGGGTCGGCTTGATGATGATCATGGTCTTTGCCGTGATGCTCGGCTGGCTGCCGTCCACGGGCCGCGGCGACACGGTCATGGTGATGGGCATTGAAGTCAGTTTCCTGACCGTTGACGGTCTCCGGCATCTGTTCATGCCGGCACTTAATCTGGCGCTGTTGAAGATCTCGCTGGTGATCCGCCTTGCACGGGCCGGTACGCGCGAAGCCATGCACCAGGACTACGTCAAGTTTGCCCGCGCCAAGGGATTGTCGGAAACGCGCGTCATTCTCGTGCACGTCCTCAAGAACATAATGATTCCCGTGGTCACGGTGCTGGGGCTTGAATTCGGCAGCCTGATCGCGTTCTCGGTGGTGACGGAAAGCGTGTTCGCTTGGCCCGGCATGGGCAAGCTTCTGATCGACTCGCTGCACAATCTGGACCGGCCGATCATCGTCGCCTACCTGATGATCATCGTGCTCGTTTTCGTCGTCATCAACTTGCTGGTCGATATTCTCTACTCCGTGCTCGATCCCCGGGTGCGCATCAAGGATGCAGGACAATGAGCGAAGTGGTGGAACAGGCGGCGCCGGTCGCGGTTGAAACGCCGTTACAACGGTTCGTCTCCGATTTTTGCGACAACAAGATTGCCGTGGTCGCGTTCGTGGTGCTGGTGAGTGTCATCTTCATCGCCTTGTTTGCACCGTGGATTTCGCCGACGGATCCATACGATCTCGCCAAGGTGAGTATCCTCGATAGTCGCCTCGAACCCGGCACCAAGAACATGGACGGCGGCACCTTCTGGCTCGGCACCGACAGCGCCGGACGCGATCTGTTGAGTTCCATATTCTATGGGCTGCGCATCAGTCTCGGTGTCGGTGTGATGTCGGGCGTCATCGCGCTGTGTATCGGTAGCGCCATCGGCCTTATGGCGGCGTATTACGGCGGCAAGATCGATACGCTGATCATGCGGATCGTCGATATCCAGCTTTCCTTCCCGGCGATCCTGGTGGCGCTGATCCTTATTTCCGTGCTCGGCAAGGGCGTCGACAAAGTGATCATCGCGCTGGTTCTGGTGCAGTGGGCGTACTATGCGCGTACCGTGCGCGGCTCGGCGCTGGTCGAACGCAACAAGGAATATATCGAAGCCGCGACGTGCCTGGCGCTCGGCAACAACCGTATCGTGTTCCGGCATCTGTTGCCGAACTGCCTGCCGCCGCTGATCGTCGTCGGCACCGTGCAGACGGCGCATGCGATCTCGCTCGAAGCAACGCTGAGCTTCCTCGGTGTCGGTCTGCCGATTACCGAACCGTCGCTGGGGCTTTTGATCGCCAACGGCTTCGAGGTAATGCTGAGCGGCCTTTACTGGGTCAGTTTCTTCCCGGGCATCGCGCTTTTGATCACCATCGTGTCGATCAATCTCGTCGGCGATCAGTTGCGCGACGTGCTGAACCCGAGGCTGCAGAAATGACCGCCGATACGCCAACCCTCGATGTGCGCGATCTGAAGACGCACTTCTTCACCAAGGCCGGTGTTGCCAAAGCCGTCGACGGTGTCAGCTTCACCGTCGGCAAGGGCGAGGTTGTGGGCCTTGTCGGCGAATCGGGTTCCGGTAAATCCGTCACCGGGTTCTCGATCATCGGGCTGGTCGATCCGCCGGGCCGTGTCGTTTCCGGCGAGGTCCGCTTTAAAGGACAGAACCTGCTCGATCTGGACGCCGACGGCATGCGAAAGCTGCGCGGTGATCGCATCGCCATGATCTTCCAGGATCCGATGATGACGCTCAACCCGGTGCTGCGCGTCGACACGCAAATGGTCGAAACCATCCGCGCCCACGACAAGTCGGTCAGCAAAGCCGATGCGCTGGCCCGCGCGCGCGATGCGCTGGGCCAGGTCGGCATCCCGGCGCCGGATGAACGCCTGCGGTCATATCCGCACCAGTTTTCCGGTGGTATGCGTCAGCGTGTCGCCATCGCCATTGCGCTTTTGAACAAGCCGGACCTGATCATCGCCGACGAGCCGACGACGGCACTCGACGTCACCATTCAGGGACAGATTTTGTACGAGGCGCAAAAGCTTTGCCGCGAAACCGGCACCTCGATGATCTGGATTACCCACGACCTGGCCGTCGTCGCCGGTCTCGCCGACAAGATATGCGTGATGTACGGCGGACGTGTCGTTGAGCAGGGCGGCATCGACGATGTGTTGGATCATCCGGTTCATCCGTATACGCGGGGCCTGCTTGGCTCCGTGCCCGGTCACAATACGCGCGGCCAACGTTTGTATCAGATCCCCGGCATGGCGCCGTCGTTGCTCAATCTGCCCCAGGGTTGCGCCTTCCAGGCGCGCTGTCCGCGCGCCGACGATGCCTGCAGCGCCGAGCCGCAAATTACCGAACCGGTCGCCGGCCGCGAGATCAGGTGCTTCCATCCGCACCTCGACGCTGACGAGGAGATCGGCGCATGAGCGAGACAATGCTGACCATCGACGATCTGACGAAGAACTTCGTCAAGAAGCTCGATCTTGCCGGACGCCTGGCACAGAAGCTCGGCAGCGATATCCGCGAGGAAGTCGTTCACGCCGTCGACGGGGTATCGTTCTCCATCGCCAAGGGCGGTGTTGTCGGTCTGGTCGGTGAATCCGGCTGCGGCAAATCGACGCTGGGCCGCATGATAGCCGGTATTCTGCCGCCGACGTCGGGGCGTATCGTCTACAAGGATGTTGCACTGACCGACATGAACATCGCCGAGGCAAAGCGTGCGGCGCTGGAAATCCAGATGATCTTCCAGGACCCATTTGCCAGTCTGAACCCGCGCATGCGCGTCGTCGACATCATCGGCGAGGCGCCGGTGGCGCATGGGTTCTGCAAGGCCTCCGAAATCCATGAATACGTCAGCGACGTGATGCAGCGGGTCGGACTGGACCCCGAATACCGGCGCCGCTATCCGCACCAGTTTTCCGGTGGCCAGCGCCAGCGGATCGGCATCGCCCGCGCGCTCGCGGTGAAGCCGGAATTTCTGGTCTGCGACGAGGCGATTGCCGCGCTCGACGTCTCCATTCAGGCACAGGTCATCAACCTGTTCATGGACCTGCGTGAAGACCTGGACCTGACGTACCTGTTCATCAGCCACGACCTTTCCGTCGTCGAACATATCTCGGACCGGGTCGTCATCATGTATCTGGGCCGGATCGTTGAAATCGCCGACACGGATGCGCTGTTCGAAAAACCGAACCACCCCTATACGTCGGCGCTGCTCAACGAAGTCCCGCGCGTCGATCAACGCGGCCTCGATTACAAGCCGATCGAAGGCGAGATTCCGTCGCCGCTCGATCCGCCGGGCGGCTGCCATTTCCATCCGCGCTGTCCGCACGCGACGGATCGTTGCAAGGCTGAACGTCCGGTATTGCGCGAAATTGCGCCCAGCCGTTGGTCGGCTTGTCACCTTAACGACGGAACCTGAAGAATGACCGAACCTGTAATCGTGTCCCGGCCATTGGCCGGCGCCGCGCAGTTGCCGCTTGTTTTCGACAGCCCGCACAGCGGCTGCGATTACCCCGCCGACATGAACCCGGTGGCGGCCATGGAAATTCTGCGGCAAAGCGAGGACGCGTTCATCGACGCATTGTTCGGCCACGTCACCGTGCTCGGTGCGGTGCTGTTAAAGGCAACGTTCCCGCGGTGCTTCATCGACCCGAACCGCTCCGATCTGGATATCGAGGTCGGCGCGCTCGACGGTGAATGGCCGGGGCCGGTCACCAACAGCATCAAGACAAACCGTGGTGCCGGACTTGTCTGGACAAAGGTTCTGGGTCTGCAGTCGATCTATGATCGCAAGCTGAGCGTTGCCGAAGTGCAGGGCCGAATCGACAATTATTGGCGGCCGTACCACGACGCCTTGAGCGCCGAGCTGGACCGTCTGCATGACGACTTTGGCGGTGTGTGGCACATCAACTGTCACTCGATGCCGGCGCGCGGCAATGACACGACCGAGGACGGTCCCGTCGATCGTGCCGATTTCGTGCTGGGCGACCGCGACGGAACGACGTGCGAGGGCGTCTTTACCGAGACGGTGCGCGATTTTCTCGCCGGGCGCGGCTATGACGTTGCCGTCAACTGGCCCATGAAAGGCGTCGAGCTTGTCCGCAAGCATGGCCGTCCGGACGAAAACCGCCACTCTCTGCAGATCGAGATCAATCGCCGCCTGTATATGGATGAACGGGCGATTACCAAGAATGACCGTTACGCCGAAACCGCGGCGGTCGTCGCCGATCTGGATGCGGTCATTGCCGACTTCGTCCGGGACCGCGCCTCTGTTTGATCCGGCTGCGCTATTCTTTTATAAGATCGGCAAATCGAACCCGGAGCGAGCCTGATATGGATACCATCCAGTTTACCGTCCACGAATTCGTGACCCTGATGGGCATTTTGAACGAGCGCGTCCGCGACGGCGACGGCGTGCCGGACACGTCCGTCTGGCACAAGTGGAAGAAGCGTTACCAGGACCTGGACAAGGAACTGGAAAAGCTCGACATGATGGACCGCGCCGACATGCTGTTCGACGGCAAGGTGAAGTTGGAAGACGTGCCGAAAGACGACATTCAGGAAGTCCTCGTGCTGGTCAGCGAACACATTGCCCATGAACAGGGGCTGATCGAAAATAACGATCCCGATGCCGATCCGGACGAGGTCGAGATCTGGCAGACCCTGCACGCGCGCCTCGAAACGTCGCTCGACTGGGATGGCTGACTCTTAGGGCGTGGTATGCTCCGCAAGGTTTTCTGGGACGACCCTTACCTGACGGAACTCGAATCGCACATAGCCGGCGTTGACGGTGATCGCGTCAACCTCTCTGAAACAATCTTTTTCGCGTTCTCCGGCGGCCAGGAAAGCGACACCGGCAGGATCGGCGGATACCCGGTGCTCGACGCCCGGACGCACGAAAGCGACATCATATATACCTTGCCCGAAGCGCACGGTTTTGCCCCCGGCGATGCCGTGCGTGTCGAGATTGACTGGCCGCGCCGGTTTCGGCTGATGCGCTTGCACTTCGCCGCCGAGATCGTGCTGGAGCTTGTCTACAGGCACCTGCCCGGAATCCGTAAAATCGGTGCGCATATCGCCGAGGACAAGGCGCGCCTCGATTTCTCGCTGGATGAGAACATTAGCCGCCATTTCGACATGCTGGCGGGGGATGCCAACGGCATTATTGAAAACGACATGCCGATCGAAAGCGCGTTCAGCGACGTGGCCGCCGGGCGGCGCTACTGGAAGATCGACGGTTTCGGCCAGGTACCCTGCGGCGGCACGCACCTTAAGCGCACCGGCGAAGTCGGGAAGATCTCGCTCAAGCGCAAGAACATCGGCGGCGGCAAGGAACGGATCGAGGTTTACCTGTCGGACTGACCGGTCACTTCGCCGCTTTCGAAATCGCCGCCGCATCGATGCCGTAACGCTCGTAAAGCGCCGGCAAATCGCCGCACTGACCGAACTCGTCCACGCCCAGCGGTTCGACACGCCGCCCGTCGACGGCACCAAGCCATGCCAGGGCCGCCGGGTGTCCGTCCATCACGGTAACCAGCGGCTCGCCCTTGGGCGCGTCGGCGAGGAGTTTCGACACCCAGGCATCCTTGCCGTGGGCGCGCCAGTCGGCGAACAACCGGTCCGATGACGTGATGGCCAGCAGCCCCGCGCCCTTGATTTCGGCTGCGGCGGCCTCCGCTTCGGGGGCGATGGCGCCCGCGTAAACGATCACCGGTGCGTTCTTGCTTGCCGGTTTCTGCCGCCAGTAAGCACCTTTGCGGATACCTTCGCTGAGGTCCGGCGTCATCTTGCGCTTCGGCTGGCTCAGCGGCCGGGTTGACAGACGCAGATAGACCGAGCCGCCGTCGTCGGCTTGCATGTGCTCGAAACCCCAGGACATGATCTCGGCCAACTCGTCGGCATAGGCCGGCTCGAACGACGTCAGGCCGGGCTGGCCCATGCCGATCAGCGGCGTCGAAATGCTCTGGTGTGCGCCGCCTTCCGGGGCCAGCGTGATCCCCGCCGGGGTGGCGACGACCATGAAGCGCGAGTCCTGATAACAGGCGTAATTGAGCGCATCGAGCCCGCGCGCAATGAATGGGTCGTATAGCGTGCCGATCGGCAGCAGTCGCTCGCCGAAGATCGAATGCGACAAACCGAGCGCCCCCAGCATCACGAACAGGTTGTTCTCGGCGATGCCCAGTTCGATGTGCTGACCGGCCGCATTGAATTCCCATTTCTGCGCCGAGGGGACCTGCTGGGCGCGGAACGTATCGGCGCGGTCCTCGCGCGCGAACAGGCCACGCCGGTTGACCCAGCCGCCGAGGTTGGTCGACTGCGTCACGTCCGGCGACGTGGTGACGATGCGAGATGCCAGTTTCGAGTTCTTGTCGCCGGCCAGCTCGTACAGGATTTTGCCGAACGCTTCCTGCGTCGAGGCGGTGTCCTTGACCGGGCAGGCGAGGGTTTTCGGCACCTCGATCTTGTCGGCGCTGAAGCGGCGGCGGCCGTCGCGGTTGAACGGTACCTGCGCGAGAAAACCTTGCAGTTCTTCGGCGCGGTCTTCCTGTCCGGCAAAGGGGTTCCATTCGTCGCCTTCCTTGATACCGAGCTTGCTGCGAAAACCTTCGACCTGTTCGGCGTTCAGAATGCCCGCATGGTTGTCCTTGTGCCCGGCCAGCGGCAGGCCCCAGCCCTTGATCGTGTATGCGATGAAGCAGGTCGGCGTCTCGTCCTTGGACGCTTCGTCGAACGCTTCCATCAGGGTCTCCAGGCAATGCCCACCGAGATTGGTCATCAGGTTCTGCAGCGCGTCGTCGTCATAGCTTTCGATCAGGCGCAGCGCATCGTGGTTGCCGTCGAAGTCCTTGTTCAACTGCACCCGCCATGCGGTGCCGCCGCGAAACGTCAGCGCCGCGTACAGGTCGTTCGGGCAATCGTTGATCCAGCGCCGCAGCGTCTTGCCGCCCGGGCGCTCGAACGCTTCCATCATGCGCTTGCCGTACTTGATGGTGATGACGTTCCAGCCCGTGGTGCGGAACACCCGGTCGATCAGGCGAAACATCTGATCGGGGACGACGCCGTCGAGGCTCTGACGGTTGTAATCGACGATCCACCAGCAGTTCCGAAGCCCGTGCTTCCAGCCTTCCCACAAGGCTTCGTACATGTTGCCTTCGTCCATCTCCGCATCGCCGACGAGGGCCACCATGCGGCCCGGTTCCTTCTCGGCGACGCTGTCGAAGTGGCGGCGCGTATAGTCCTGGACCATCGACAGGAACGACGTCATCGCCGGGCCCATGCCGACCGAACCGGTGGAAATATCGACGTCGTCGGCATCCTTGGTGCGTGACGGATAGCTTTGCGCGCCGCCGAAGGCGCGGAAGTTCTCAAGGTTCTCGCGGGTCTGATGACCGAGCAAATACTGGATGGCATGGAACACCGGGCTGGCGTGCGGCTTGACCGCGACCCGGTCCTCGGGACGCAGTGCCGACAGATACAGCGCGCTCAAAATCGCCACCGACGAAGCGCACGATGCCTGGTGCCCGCCGACCTTCAAGCCGTCCCGCTTCTCGCGGATATAGTTGGCGTGGTGAATGGTCCACGTCGACAGCCAGAGAATCTTCTGCGCCAGCGTTTCCATGCACTGCAGTTTGTGAGCAGGATCGTTCGTCGCGGGTTCGTCAAAGGGGGCCATGTGCGTTCTCCTATGGCCGGAATATAGCGCAAAGCGGAAAACAGGTCATTGCGATATGCGCTATGAAACCTATAAGATGCGCAATAATTTATAAAATAAATACGTTTATGAGGTGAATTATGCCCCAATCGAACCTTGATGCGATTGATCAGCGAATCCTGAGCGCGCTCCAGGGCAACGCCCGTCTGAGCAACGTCGAGCTGGCGCAGCACGCCGGGCTGTCGGCGTCACCGTGTCTGCGGCGGGTGCGGACACTGGAGGACGAGGGGATCATCAAAGGCTACGCCGCGTTGGTCGATCAGGAGGCGGTGGGTCTGCCGGTCAGTGTCTTCGTGATGGTCAGTCTGGAGCGTCAGGTTGAGCAGGCGTTGGAGATATTTGAAGAGCGGGTGCGTGCTCTCCCGGAAGTGATGGAGTGTTATTTGATGACCGGCGACAGCGACTATTTACTGCGGGTCGTGACCAGCGACCTGCAGGCGTACGAGCGGTTTTTGATGCACCAGCTGACCAAGTTTCCGGGCGTCAGTTCCATCAAATCCAGTTTTGCGCTGAAGCAGGTCGTCTACAGAACCGCGCTACCGATTGCCGGGGCGCCCTGAGCGACATGACCGCCATAAAGGATTTCACGCGTGAAACGCCCCATCGCCGCCGTATGCATTTTTCTGTTTTTGTTTGCAGCAATTCCGGTTTCCGCCGCGCCCGTTAAGGAACTTTGGGCGAAATGGGCCGAAAACGATCCCAATTCCGCGATTTCCCCCGATCACGGCATCTGGGACACCTTCTTGAAGACATATGTGAAGGACGATCCGGCGGGATTGAACCGGGTCGATTACGCCGGCGTCACGGATCCGGATAAAAACGTCCTCGCGGCTTACATAAAGAATCTTGCCGCGACAAAAGTCACATCGCTGAACCGGGATGAACAGCGCGCGTTCTGGATCAATTTATATAATGCCCTCACGGTACAGGTGATCCTCGATCACTATCCCGTCGAAAGCATCCGCGACATCGACATCTCGCCGGGGCTGTTCAGCGACGGCCCGTGGGGCAAGAAGCTGCTCGAGATCGAGGGCGAACGGATCAGCCTCGACGATATCGAGCACCGCATCCTGCGCCCGCTCTGGAATGACCCGCGTGTGCATTACGCCGTCAACTGCGCCTCGGTCGGTTGTCCGGACCTGATCGCACACGCCTATACGGCGGCGGACACGGACAGATTGCTGCGCGAAAACGCCGCCGCCTATATCAACAGCCCGCGCGGCGTGCGCATCGAAGACGCAGAGATCGTCGTATCCGCGATCTATGACTGGTTCGCCGGAGATTTCGGCGGCACGGAAAAGGGCGTCATCGCACATCTGATGCAATACGCGACGGGTGCCAGAAAAGCAGCGTTGGAAAAAGCAACGGGCATCGATGATTACGATTACGACTGGTCGCTGAACGGCGTCAAGTAGCGCACTATTCGAGCCGGATATTGCGCAACAACCCTTTCGACACAAGGCCGAGATCGTCGGCATCGCCGGAGACACCGATATAGGCGACACCCGGCGCGGGCGTGCCGAACGCGCGTCGGTAATCGGCGGCAAGATCGACGCTTTCGGAAACCCATTCACCGGCGGGCGCGTGCACTGTGCGCTTGACGATCAGCCGCCCGCTGTCGGGAAAATGCGGATGCGCAATGTCCATTTCGCGGTCTCCGCCCCACACATAGTTCAGCACCTTCCCGGCGGCGAGCGGCGAGACCATCGCCTTGATCCGGGACGTCATCGAACCGTCGGAGAACGCCACATAGATCGACAGAATGCGGTCGTCGCCGTCGGTCCGGCTCAAATCCGTCGCCGGCAACGCGTCGATCACCTGCCATTCCCATGAAAGGTGCGTCGCCGGCACGGGGTCGTCGGCGACTTTCAGGTACAAGACGCTGGAGCTTTTGTCGGCGACGATTTCCATGGCGCCGCCGGGCGCGGCACGGAACGATGTCTCGGCCATGCCCTTGAAGCTGAGCATTTCCCACTTCGCGGGATCCAGGTCGAGCACGACCGGCAGCGGGCCGGCCGCGCGGGCGTCATGGACACCCAGCCAAAACAACGCAATCGCGAGAACAGCTGAAAACCGGATCATGCGATTACTAGGACGGGTTTTCAGCGCCGGTGCAAATCACACCGTGGTGAGGTGCCGCGCGATGTCTCTTCGTTGCCTATTCATTGTCCTGGGCAATCGCTTCGAGGACGGCGTCGGTCACCTGGCGCGACGTCGCGGTACCGCCGAGATCGCGGGGCAGGTGTTTGCCGTCGCCGGTGACCCGTTCAATGGCCTTCATCAGCCGCGCCGCCGCATCCAGTTCGCCCTCGTGCTCCAACAGCATCGCCGCCGACCAGAACGTGCCGAGCGGGTTGGCGATGCCCTTGCCCATGATGTCGAACGCCGAGCCGTGGATCGGCTCGAACATCGACGGGGCATCCTTTTCGGGTCTGAGGTTGCCCGTCGGTGCGATGCCGAGCGAGCCGGTCAGTGCCGCCGCCAGATCGGAAAGCACGTCGGCGTGCAGGTTGGTGGCGACCACGGTATCGATGGTTTCGGGTTTCAGCACCATGCGTGTGGTCATCGCGTCGACCAGCATCTTGTCGGTGGTGACGTCCGGATAATCGCCCTTGATCTCCTCGAACACCGCATCCCAGAACACCATGCCGTGGCGCTGCGCGTTGGACTTGGTGACCAGCGTCAACAGCTTGCGCGGGCGCGAACGGGCCAGCTCGAACGCGAAGCGCTGAATGCGCTCGACCCCGGTGCGCGTGAAGACGGCGACGTCCATGCCGACTTCCTCGGCAAGCGTCTGGTGCACGCGGCCGCCGACCCCGGCGTATTCGCCCTCGGAATTTTCGCGGACGATGACCCAATCAAGCTCCTTCGACGTCACGCCCTTGAGCGGCCCCTCGATGCCCGGCAAAAGGCGCGCCGGACGGACGTTGGCGTACTGGTCCAGCGTCTGGCAGATTTTCAGGCGCAGCCCCCACAGCGTGATGTGGTCGGGCACACGCGGATCGCCGGCCGAGCCAAAGAGAATCGAATCGAACGCGCGCAGCGTTTCCAGCCCGTTGTCGGGCATGAAATCGCCCTTGTCGAGATAGCGCTGCGAGCCCCAGTCGAAGCGTTCCGACTTGATCTCGAACCCGCCGTCACGCTTGGCCACGGCCTGCAGAACTTCCATCCCGGCGTCGATGACTTCGGGGCCGATGCCGTCGCCCGGAATGGCGGCGATGTTGATGACGCGCTTGCTCATGGTATTCTTGTCCCTTGTCGTGACGATGATTCTGCGGATGCTGACCTCATTATTATGGGGCCGGGCGCCGTTTTGAAAAGGTGGAATACGTGGCCGCATTGGGCAAGACACGAAGCTGGGACGCGTTCGTCACGTGGTGCGAGACGCGCGGCCTCGCCGCCGCGCCCGCCAATCCGTGGACCCTTGCCGCCTATATCCGGTCCGTCGAAAACGCCATGCGCTACGATGCGCTCAAGCGCCACGTCGATCAGATCGGCCAGATGCATTTCGAACAGCGCCGCACGCGCCCCGACCGTGACGTCATGGTAAGGCGCCTGCTTGACGCCGCGCGCCGCCGCGAAGAAGCAAAGAAGCGCGCCAAGGAAAAGGCCAAGGAAAAGCCCGTCGCCCCGCCGCCGCTGTTCGAGGCCGCCGATTTCCTCGACGCCAAAACCCCGAAGACGCCGAAGGCGCGCACGAAACGCGGCGCGGCGGCAAAGCCCCGCGCGCTCCGCGTCACACCGAAGCTGGTGCGCCGGAAACGGGTGTAGGGCCTCATCCTTCGAGACGCTCGGTTCCCTCGCTCCTCAGGATGAGGGGATTCTGCAACGCTAAACAATGGCCTCATCCTGAGGAGCCCCGGGTTCAATCCGGGGCGTCTCGAAGGATGAGCGAGCGAAATACCACATTGTCGTCACCCCGAACTTGATTCAGGGTCCATGAAGTCGAAAGCCGCGCCTGCCGCAGATACCGCGCATGGTCCTGAATAATGTTCAGGACGACGCCGGATGTGGCGGGCCGGAAGCGGTGCTATTCCACCGTCGCCGTTGCCGAATTCACCACCACGTCGCCACCGCGCGTGATCTCGATCCGCCCGGTATAAATCCCCGCGTCCCACGCCGCGCCGCGCCGTTTGCGCCCGGCGAAGCCGTGCCATTTGGCGAGCGGGCGGTCGATCACGGTCTGGTGCTCGGCGACGCGCGTGCCGTCGGGCGCGGAAAGTGTCAGCACGATCCGGTCGCCACGGTCGAGCGAAAACGCCTCGGCCCAGAACACCAGCGCCGGGACGTGCGCCGCGAAGCGGGTCTCGGCCAACGTCCCGGCCTCGATCTCCGCCTTTGTCGGCGCGCCGGTCGCAAAGCCCGCGTTGAACGGCTGCGGTCCGGGATAGGTCAGCGCCGCCGCCACATCCGGCGCCCACAATCCGGCAGGGCGCGCCGCCACGTTACAGGCATTGATGTTACTGGTCGCCGTGAACGGGTCGATGACGCGGGTGCCGTCACGCACCGTCATATGAATGTGCGGAAATTCCGAGCGCCCGGAGCGGCCGATCTCGCCCAGCACCGCGCCGCGCCCGACGGTGTCGCCGGGCTGTACGCGGAGCGACCCGGCCTTCATGTGGCAGTACTGCGTGCTCCAGCCGCCGGCGTGCTCGATGACCATGCCGTTGCCGCATTCGCGCCCACGCAGCGCCGTCGCGCTTTGCAGGTCGGCCTTGGTGGAATCCGCCACGCCGTCGCGTACCCGCGCCACCCGCCCCGGGGCGGCGGCAAGCACCCTGACACCCCGGCGCATCGCCGCGTCGTCGGCAATCGCGATGTCGGTGCCTTTGTGGGTGTTGTAGCTGAGATGGCCGCAGCGGAAGTCCTGTGTCCCCGGGCCGGGGTCATGATCGACGAAATTGACCAGCCAGCAAGTCTTGCCGACGTCGCAGTCGGCGGGCAGCGATAAAACCGGTGCGTCGGCCCGCGCCGAATCTGCCGAAACGGCGATAACGACCGCCAGCAGCACCGGAATCCCTTTTCGCAGCGCCGAAGAAAATGCCGAACCCCCTGTTATTTCTGGATTTATGCTGCTTTGCATGCGGACCGAAAGCCTTGCTTGCCGTGAAAACCAAAGCACTTTATATTGCGTTGCAATAGATATTGCATTTGCGAAGCGCCCACGGGCCAAAAAGCCTGAAAGCCTCCGCGAGCCCCGAGAGCCCGAAAAAGGATACTCCTTATGGACCAAGTCACAAATCCCATCGACAGCCTGCACGGTTATTATTTCGAAGACCTTGAAGTCGGCATGACCGACGTCTTCGCAAAAACCATCACCGAGACGGATATCGTGATGTTCGCCGGGATTTCGGGCGACACCAACCCGGTGCACCTGAACGAGGAATTCGCCGCGGGAACCATGTTCAAGAGCACCATCGCGCACGGCATGCTGACGTCGGCTTTCATTTCCACCGTCATCGGCACCAAGCTGCCGGGGCCGGGCTGCATCTATGTCAGCCAGAACCTGAAGTTCAAAGCGCCGGTCAAGGCGGGTGAAACGGTCCGCGCCAAGTGCACGATCACCGAAATGATGCCGGAAAAGAAATTCATCAAGCTGCTGACGCAGTGCCTCGTCGGCGACAAGGTCGTCGTCGATGGCGAAGCCACGATTATGGTGCCGTCGCGCGCCGCGTGAATTCGGTCAACGGATTTGCAGGAGGGCGCCGGATTTCCGGCGCCCTTTTGTTTTGGGGCGTCGGCCGTCATTCCGGCGCACGCCGGAATCCAGAGCTGCAAGACGCGAGATACCCGAATTGCCGCAACTGACGGACTGGACCCCGGCCTTCGCCGGGGTGACGCGGATAAGCGCCATCGGCCAACAGCCTTGACCCTCCGAGAGCCTTAAGACACCTTCCTGAGCCATGCGTATCTATAGACAGGCAAGATCGCTGCTTGAGCAGCACCGGGGCGCGGTGATCGCCGTCGGCAACTTCGACGGGGTGCATCGCGGCCATCGCACCGTGATCGCCGAAGCCGGGCGCATCGCCGAGGCGGCGGGGCTGCCGTGGGGCGTGCTGACGTTCGAGCCGCATCCGCGCAATGTCTTTCAGCCCGATGTCGCGCCATTTCGCCTGACGCCGTTCCGCGCCAAGGCCGAGCGCATCGCCGAGATGGGCGTCGGCTTCATGATCGCGCAGAAATTCGACATGGATTTCTCGACGCAAAGCGCCGCCGAGTTCGTCGAGGCGTATCTGGTGCAGACGCTCCGCGTGCATCACGTCGTCGCCGGGTACGACTTCAAATTCGGCCACAAGCGCCAGGGAAGCTGCGAAACGCTGCTGGCCGAGGGTCAGAAGCTGGGCTTCGGCTTCACCGTCGTCGCCGCCGCGTCGGATGACGGCGGCGGGCTGTATTCGTCGAGCCGCACGCGCGAACTGGTCGCGGCGGGCGACATGGCCGGGGCCGCCGCCGTTCTGGGCCGTCCGTTCGCTATTTCCGGGCGCGTTTCGGGCGGCGACAAGCGGGGCCGCACCATCGGTTTTCCGACGGCGAACCTGTTGCTCGGCGGCTATATTCGTCCGGCCTTCGGGGTCTATGCGGTGCGCGCTGCGCTGCCCGGCGGGCGCATGGTCGACGGCGTCGCCAATCTGGGGATGCGGCCGACCTTCGACGGCACGGCGCCCCGGCTCGAAGTGCACCTGTTCGATTTCGACGAAGATATATACGATAGGCGCATCGACGTTGCGCTGCTGGAAATGATCCGCCCGGAAAAGAAATTTGACGGACTGGACGCTTTGAAGGCACAAATCGCCCGCGATTGCGAGAAAGCACGCGATATTTTGAAAACCCATGTGTAGCTTTAAGTGAAGTCTGAACCGATGACTGTTGATTACAAATCCACGATCTTCCTGCCGAAAACCGATTTTCCGATGAAAGCCGGTCTGCCGCAGCGCGAACCGCAACTGCTCGAACACTGGGCCGAGACCGGCTTCGAGGCAGCGCGCGCGGACATTTCCAAGGGACGTGAGAAATTCATCCTGCATGACGGCCCGCCGTACGCGAACGGGCATCTGCATATCGGTCATGCGCTCAACAAGATCCTCAAGGACGTCATCAACCGCACCCAGCAGATGCTCGGCAAGGACGCCTATTACGTGCCGGGCTGGGACTGCCACGGTCTGCCGATCGAATGGAAGATCGAGGAAAAGTACCGCGAACAGAAACTCGACAAGGACGCCGTGCCGATCGTCGAGTTCCGCAAGGAATGCCGCGAGTTCGCCGCGCACTGGATTGACGTGCAGCGCGAAGAGTTCAAGCGGCTGGGCGTGATGGGCGACTGGGATCATCCCTACACCACCATGTCGTACGCCGCCGAAGCCACCATCGCCGGCGAGATCGGCAAGTTCCTGATGGACGGCTCGTTGTATCGCGGCTCCAAGCCGGTGATGTGGTCGCCGGTCGAAAAGACCGCGCTGGCCGAAGCCGAGGTCGAATACTACGACCACACGTCGACGACGATCTTCGTGCGCTTCCCCGTCGTCACCGCGTCGGTGCCGGAAATCGACGGCGCCGCCATCGTCATCTGGACGACGACGCCGTGGACCATGCCCGGTAACCGCGCTGTCGCGTATGGCGACAAGATCGACTATGTGGTGATCGAGGTGACGGCAGTCGCCGATGAAAGCCTGGCGCGCGTCGGCGAGAAACTGATCGTCGCCAAGGCGCGGCTCGACGCGTTCTCCGAACAGTGTGGCATCACCGAAAGCACCCAGCTGGCCGAGCTTAAGGGTGCCGACCTTAAGGGCACCATCTGTGCGCATCCGCTGCGCGGGAAGGGCTATGACTTCGACGTGCCGGCGCTGGCCGCTGACTTCGCCACCACCGAGGAAGGCACCGGCATCGTCCACATCGCGCCCGGTCACGGCGCGGACGACTGGGTGCTCGGCATGTCGAACGGCATCGAAGTGCCGCAGACCGTCGGCGAGGACGGCACGTACTTCGCGCACGTGCCGCTGTTCGCGGGCGAGCATGTCTATAAATGCAACGATCACGTCGCCG
>Ga0209578_10000936_pt1 | contig 29719 bp, 18 predicted proteins | sample tdAd472_FD_187127 | JGI IMG/M metagenome (GOLD analysis project Ga0209578, IMG submission 187127) | Marine sediment microbial communities from the Atlantic coast under amendment with organic carbon and nitrate - tdAd47.2 (SPAdes)... | ecosystem: Environmental > Aquatic > Marine > Coastal >...
ACCGGTTCGCCGAGGAGACCTGGGTCGAGCGGATCGAGATCCAGGGCGCGAACCCCGAGGTCCTGCACCACTGCAACCTGTTCTTCATGCGCCCGGGCAAGCCCTTCGACAGCTCGCAGGTGATCTCGGGCAAGGTCCCCGGCGGCCCGCCGCTGGTGCTCGGCCTCGGCGTCGCGGTGCGGATCCCCAAGGACGCCATGCTCGGGCTGCAGATCCACTACCAGCCCAACGGCGAGGAGCTACAAGACAGCGTGCGCGTCGCGTTCCGCTACCCGCGCGGCAGGATCCTGAAGGAGTTCCGCTCCAAGCTGATCGAGCGCCGTGACTTCAAGATCCCGGCGGGCGCCGGGAACCACCGGGTCGAGGCCAGCGCGACCTTCGAGCACGACGTGATCGCGACCGCGCTATTCGGGCACATGCACCTGCGCGGGAAGGCGTTCACCTTCGACCTGCACCTCCCCGACGCCGAGCCCGAGCGCCTGCTGACGGTGCCCAACTACAGCTTCGACTGGCAAATGGCCTACGTGTTCGCGCAGCCGCGGCGGCTGCCCAAGGGCACGCGGATCGAGAACGTGACCTGGTACGACAACTCCTCGCTGAACGCGTTCAACCCCGACCCCACCCGCGCGGTGGGCTGGGGCCTGCAGTCGCACCACGAAATGCTCTACCACTTCGTGTTCTACGTGCGCGAACACGAGGCCCTGAACCTCGAGGTCGATCCCAAGACGGGGGTCGTGCGCTAGCAGCCCGTTGGGGGTGAGGGGGCCTCGGAGAGGCCCCCTCGAAACCGGTCGTCCGTTAGGGCCCCAGGCGCGCGCGGGTGAGACGCGGACGCTAGGCTCACCTTATGCCGCCCCCCGAACCGCCCGCGACGTCCGGCTGGCAGCCGGGCTCGACGATCGACGGCTATCGCCTCGAGCGCCGCCTCGGCAGCGGGGGCATGGCCGAGGTGTGGGCGGCGACCCAGCTCGCCACGGGGACCGTGCGCGCGCTGAAGACGTTGCTCCCCGGCGCGACCCCCGAGGAGCACGCGCGCCTGGTCCGCGAGGGCCAGGTGCTGGCCGCCCTCGAAGGGCACCCGCACCTGATCGCCGTCCACAGCGCGGGGCACGCCGCCGGCCGCGGCTACCTGGTGCTCGACTACGCTCCGGGCGGTGACCTGGCCCAGCTGCTGAAGGCCGGCCCGCTGCCGGCGGACCGCGTGCGGGCCCTCGGGGTGGCCCTCGCCGACGCCCTGACCCACGTGCACGCCCACGGGAAGCTGCACCGGGACCTCAAGCCCCAGAACGTGCTCTTCGGCGACGACGCCCGCCCGCTGCTCTGCGACTTCGGGCTCGTGGGCGGCGTGCAGCGCGGCTCGCTGACCCGGACCGGCGACCTGCTGGGCACCCCGGCCTACATGGCGCCGGAGCAGGCGAGCTCGGCCCCGGTGGACGCCCGCACCGACGTCTACGGGCTGGGCGCACTGCTCTACCAGGCGCTCTGCGGCCAGCCCCCGTTCACCGCGGCCACGCCGATCGCCTGCTTGCAGCGGGTCGTCCAGGAGCCGCCCCCGCCGCCCTCACAGGTCTACCCCCCGGCCGACCCGGAGCTCGAGCGCGTGGTGCTGCGCGCGCTGGCGAAGGACCCGGCCCGGCGCTACCCCGACGTCCTCGCCCTGCGCGCGGCGCTGGAGGGCGAGGCCGAAGCGCGCGCGCCGACGGCGCTGCTGGGGGTCGCGGCCACCCTCGCGCTGGTGGCCGCCACCGCGGCCACCGTCACCGTGTGGCTCAGCTACTCGAGCGGCCAGGGCGCGGCGGACACCCCACGCGCGCCCAGCACCTCGGACCCCGCCCCGGCGTCCACCGAGACCGAGCCCGAGGCGACCCCCGCCGACCCCATGGCCGAGGCCCTGGCTCGCTTGCGCGAGCGGCTGCCCAGCCCCGAGGAGGCGCGCGCCAAGACCCCGGACCCCGAGAGCGCGATCGCCGCCCTGGGTCTGCAAAAGGGCAGCCTGGCGATCGGCGCCAAACTGCTCGGCAAGCGCGACGAGCCCCCCGCCGTCGAGGCGGGGCTGGCCGGGGCCTGGCTGCTCCTGGCCCACGACCTCGGGCACCCTCGCGCCGCCGGGTTCCTCGCGCAGCTGCTGGACAAACCCGAGGCAGAGGCCCTCTGCCCCGACGCCACCGAGCGCGACGCCCTGATCGTGGCGCTCTTGCGCCACAGCGGCAACGCCGGGTGCCTGAGCGCGATCGAGACGATCGCCTTGGCCATGCACGACGAGGACCCGCGCTTCGCGGCCGACGCCGCGGAGCTCGACCGCATGCTGCAGAAGCGGGACGCGATCGAGGACCGCTCCCAGGGCCACGCCTCGACCCTGCGCAAGATCCGAATCAAGATCCTGGCCCTCTCGCGCCGCGTGCCCGAGCGCGCGCCGCCGCCCGAGGTCTTGCTCGCCCACGCCGACGCCCTCTGCACCCCGGCCGACTGGGAGCACGCCAGCCCGTCGAGCCGCCCCTGGATCCTCGCGCGCCGCCGCGAGGCCGGGCGAGCGCTCGGCGAGGCGGTGTTCGCCGAGCTGCGTGCGGTGCCCTTCGACCCCTCCGCCCTCGACGACTCGGGCCTGCGCGCGTCCCACGCCCTCGACCCCGAGGACCTCGGCGCCGACGGGGGTTACCCCGCCTTCGTGACCGCGAACATGCTCTCCAACGTGACCCGCAACACCACCACCAGCGATCCCTCGCGGTTCATGCGCCAGGCGGCGCTGCTGTTCGTGCTCGCGGGGGAGGCCGGCAACGCCAAGAGCTGGTTCGAACTGCACGTGGCGCTGACCTTCGCCCGGGGCGAGGGCTACGACTGGGTCCCCGAGCGGATCGAGGCCGGGATCGAGGCCTGCCTCCAGCGGGGGCACGAGGCCGGGGACACCGAGGCCACGGTCGAGGTCGCCTACGAGGCCCTCTCGCCCCCCAAGGGCGTGCCCCCGGACCCGACCTACGCGCGAGCGCTGCTGCAGCCGCTAGGGGACGCGCCCCCCCAGCGCTTCCGCACCCTCTGGAAGCTCGCCGCCTCCCACGCCCTGCTGCTGCTGAAGCACCCGGAGGTCGAGGCTCCCCTCGGACCCCGCCCGACCCTCGAGCTCCTCCGTCGGGCCATTGCGGAGGCCAAGAAGGATCCCACGCAAGCGGGGCGCGGGAAGCAGCTCGACTCCCTCCGCAAACGGGTCGAGGACCTCGCCCGACGCAGCGAGTAACATCGACCCGTGCCCTTCCCCGACCCCGATCGCCTGATCCACTCCACCGCCAGCGGCGAGTGGGTCGGCGGTGGAATCGTGGGCCCCTACCGGCTGGAGGCCTGCCTCGGCCGGGGCGGCGCGGGGGAGGTGTGGCGGGTCACGCACCTCCCGACCGGCGCGCAGCGCGCGCTGAAGACGCTGCTGCCCTTCGCCGAGCTCCAGGACCGCGAGCGCTTCGTGCGCGAAGGGCAGGCCCTCGCGACCCTCGACGGCCACCCCCACGTGGTCCGCGTGCACGAGGTCGGTGAGCTCGCCGGCCGGGCCTACCTGGTGATGGACCTCGCGCGCAGCGAGGACCTCAACGCGCGGCTCAAGGCCGGGCCGCTGCCGGCGGAGGAGGCCCGCCAGCTGCTGATCAAACTCGCGAGCGGCCTCGCCCACGTACACCGCCACGGGCTGCTGCACCGCGACCTCAAGCCGCACAACGTGCTCTTCGCCGACGACGGCCGCCCGCTGCTCAGCGACTTCGGCCTCGTGCGCGGCCCCAGCCGCAGCTCGCTCTCGGTCACCGGCGAGATCCTGGGGACCCCCGCCTACATGGCGCCCGAGCAAGCCATGGGCGAGCCCGTCGACGAGCGCACCGACGTCTACGGCCTGGGCGCCGTGCTCTACCACGTGCTCTGCGGGCGCCCTCCGTTCCAGGGCCCGACCCCGATCGCGGTCTTGACCCAGGTCGCCCAGGAGCCGCCGCGCCCCCCGTCGTCCGTCGCGGCCGAGGTCCCGCCCGACCTGGAGCGGGTGTGCCTGCGCGCGCTGGCCAAGGACCCCAACCAGCGCTACCCCAGCGCGCGCGCGCTGGGGGACGCCCTGACCACCCCCGAGGCGCCACCCCTGCGCTGGGCCCGCCCGCTGCTGGTCGTCAGCGTGCTGGGCGCGGGGTTGGCCCTCGGCGCCCTGGCGCGGACGCTGAACACCGAGGCCCCGCCGCCGCCCCCGACCCCCAGCCAACTCTTGGCTACCAGCTCCCAGCTCGAGCCCGAGCCCGAGACGGAGCCAGAGCCGGATCCCGGGGTAACCGTAGACCTCGACGGCTTCCTCGCGACCCTGGACCTCGACGAGGCCATCAGGAAGGTCGAGAGCGACACCCGCTACGCCAAGGTGGCCTTCGCCCTGGAAGGCTTTCGGAAGGACCAAACCGGCAACACGCTCAACCTTGGGACGAACGAGGTCTACGAGACCCTTCAGCTTGCGCTGAGGGGCGTCCCCCCCAAGATCGCGGCCCCGTTCTATTACAAGCACGCGCTGGACACGGAGCGCCCGAACCCAGACGTCCCCGTCGCGCTGAGCAAGGCCCATGGCTGGTACGACTTCGCGAGATACGTCGGCGGGGTCGAGGCTGACTCGCTCGAGCTGACCACGGTCACCACCCACGCGCTGGCCAACGCGATCCTCGAGCGCGGAGCTGCCCGGGGGTCCTGGAGGTGCGCGAGACAGCTGGGCCAGTATTACCAGGACGGAGCCCGAGGCTTACGCCCCGACCTCGGCCGCGCCTTCGCGCTCCAGGTTCAGGGAACTCCTCCTCCCGACCACAAGGACTACGACCCGCACTTCGTGGGGCTCGCCCAGCTGCTGAAGGAAGCCGACCCGCTCGAGGCGCCCCCGGAGCAGGTCCTCCAGGTGGTGGAGGTCGCAGTGTGGGTGAAGGCGAACGTCGAAGACCGCGAGATCTCGCGGTTCTTGACGCAGAAGCGCTACGAACTCGAACGCGAGGTCGGGATGCGGGTGCTAAGTACGCTGCGTGGCCGCCTCGACACTGCGGCCAATCGCGAGCGGATCGAAGCCAACCCTGCCTACCGCCAGGCGCTGGCGCTCGGCGACCGCCCGCAGGCGTTGCTGCTTGCGGGCCAACAGCTGAACAAGGAGGCGGGTCAAATAGCCTCGGGGGAGACCGCGGAGCAGGCCACGAAGCGGGAGCGCCTGCTCCGCGAGGCGGCGGCCCTGGCCTTCCTGGCGGCGGCCGAGGAGGGCCTCAGCGATGCCTGGAACGACCTCGGCAACCTCGCCTCCAACCTCGAGCCGCTCGGCTCCGTCATGCGCCGCCAAGCGGTAAGGATGGAAGCGAATTGGCGCGCGGCCGAGAGCGGCAACCTGCGCGCGATCGCGGGGCTAGGCAATGTCTACCGGATCCGCTGCCTGCAGCATGAGGCCGACCTGCCCCGATTGCAGCAGGTCTTCGAGTACGCACCCGAGACCCTCACGTTCGCAGGCCTGCAAGAGGAGTATCAGAAGCTCAAGCTGGTCGCCGCCGCGGCCTACCTCTCCCTCAAGGACTCCGGCTTCAGGCGCTGGCCGCGCGCCAGCCTCGTGGAGCACCTCGAACACGCGATTCACACCGTCGATTCGCGCCCCCTCCCCGACGAAGACCCCTGGCACAGGAACGACCGCGGTGAGGGGCTGCGTAAGCTGCGTGACGACGCGGAGCAGCTCCTCGAGCAGCTCCGCACCGACTGAGCACACCAAAATCGGGAGCCCTCGCGCCGGCAGGAGGCGTTACCCTCGCCACATGGGCGAGCGCGTGGTGACCTGCATGTCGGGAGGGGTCGACTCGAGCGTCGCCGCGGCCAGGCTGCTGGACGCGGGGCACGAGGTGATCGGGGTGTTCATGCGCTCCGGCGCGTCGCAGCACCAGAGCGGCGAGCAGCAAGGCTGCTGCAGCGTCGAGGACGCCGTCGACGCTCGCCGCGTCGCCGACCGGCTGGGGATCCCGTTCTACGCGTTGAACATGGAGCAGGAGTTCGGCCGGATCATGGACCGCTTCGCCGCGGACTACGCCCGCGGGCGGACCCCCAACCCCTGCGTGCTCTGCAACCGCTGGCTGAAGTTCGGCCACGTGCTGCGCTTCGCCCGCGACGTGGGCGCGACCCGGATCGCCAGCGGGCACTACGCCCAGGTCGAGCGCCGCGGCGAGCGCTGGACGCTGAGCCGCCCCGTCGACCGCCGCAAGGACCAGTCCTACGTGCTCGCGGTCCTCGAGCAGGAGCAGCTCGCGGCCCTCGAGCTGCCCCTCGGGGGGCTGACCAAGGACGAGGTACGCAACGAGGCCGCCCGCCGCGGCTTCTTCCGCGTGGCGGGGAAGAAGGACTCCCAGGAGATCTGCTTCGTGCAGAGCGACTACCGCGACTTCCTCCGCGAGCGGCTGCCCGCCGACGCCGACGCGCTGCAGCCCGGCGCGATCGTCGACCCCGAGGGCAACGAGCTCGGCCGCCACCCGGGGACCGCCGGGTTCACCGTCGGCCAGCGCAAGGGGATCGGGGTCGCGGCCAAGCACCCGCTCTACGTGCACCGCACCGAGCCCGGCCGCCGGCTGGTGGTCGTCGGCCCCAAGAGCGGGCTGGGCTGCGCCGCGCTGGAGGCCGAGGAGGTGACCTGGCTCGGCGCCGAGCTCGCAGCCGGCGAGTCACTGCCGGGCCGCGCGCAGATCCGAGCCCACGGCGCGACCCGCCCCGGGACCCTCGAGGCCCTCGGCGAGGGCCGGATCGCGTTCCGCTTCGCCGCCCCCGAGGAGGCCGTGGTCCAGGGCCAGGCGGTGGTGGTCTACGACCCCGAGGACCGCTTCGTGCTCGCCAGCGGCTGGATCGACCGCGTGAGCGCGAGCTAGGCGTGGACCCCACGCCCAGCGACCGCAACCTCGTGGACGCCCTGATCCAGGCGGGCAAGCTCGCCCCCGACCAGGGCGAGGCGCTCCTCGCCCAGACCCTGGGTAGCCAGAGCGAGCTCGACGCGACCCTCGTGCAGACGCGGGTGCTCTCTCCCGACGCCCTCGACACCTTCCGCGGCTGGCGCGAGGGCGCCCGAATCGCGGACTACCTGCTCGAGGCCCGCCTGGGGCAGGGCGGCGCCGGGGAGGTGTGGCGGGTGACCCACGTCCCCACCGGTGCCCCCCGCGCGCTGAAAGCGCTCCTGCCCTTCGCCGACGCCGAAGACCGCCTGCGCTTGGCTCGCGAAGCCGAGGCCCTCGCCGCCCTCGACGGGCACCCCCACGTCCTGCGGGTCCACAGCGCGGGGGTCGCGGCAGGGCGCGCCTACCTGGTGCTCGACCTCGCGCGGGGGGAGAGCCTCGCCGAGCTGGTGCGCCGAACCGGGCCCATGCCCCCCGAGGACGCCCGCGCGCTGATCCTGGCGCTGGCCAGCGGGCTGCGGCACGTCCACTCCCGCGGCTACCTGCACCGCGACCTCAAGCCGCAGAACGTGCTCTTCGCCGACGACGGCCGCCCGCTGCTCAGCGACTTCGGCCTCGTCCGCGCGGAGGACAGTTCGCTGACCCGCAGCGGCGCGATCTACGGAACCCCAGGCTACATGGCCCCCGAGCAAGCCCGCGGCGAACCGGTCGACGAGCGCGCCGACGTCTACGGGCTGGGCGCCGTGCTCTACTTCGCGCTCACCGGACACGCGCCCTTCCGGGGGAAGACGCTGACGGCGGTCCTGGACGCCGTGGTCAACCTGCCGCCGACGCCCCCCTCGGAGCTGGTGCCAGGGCTGCCCCCGGAGCTGGAGGCCGCCTGCCTCGGCGCGCTGGCCAAGGACCCCGCCGCGCGCCCGGGCTCTGCGCGCGCCCTGGCCGAAGCGCTCCGGGCTCGGCCCCCGCGTCCGACCACGGCGAAGGTGGCTGCCCTCGGGGCGGGGCTCGTCCTGGCGGCCCTCGCGGGCCTCGTCGCGGTATGGGCTGCGCGCGCGGAGCTACCCTCGACGGAGCCGGCCAGCTCGAAAACCATCGACGCTCCCGACCCGGGCGCCAGCGCTCCCGACCTCGCCCAGGCCTTCGTCTCCTCCTTCGACCGCGCCGTCCTCTACCCAGCCCACCAACGCGCGAGCAGCGAGCCGCCCTCCAGGGTCGCGAGCGAACTGGCCGCCGAGGGCGCCCCGCTCGCGGACCGAATCGGGTTCCTCGTGCTGGCGGCCGAGGCTGACGCGCACACCTGGGTCGAGGTCGCCGAGCAGGTGCTCGAGCACCCGCCGCTGACCCCCGAGCTGACCCCCGACCAGCGCAGGCGACTCGCGCTGCAGCTGCTCGAGCGGGGGATCTCCCGGGGTTCGAGCCCCTGCGCCGTGCGCTTCGCCCGGGCGCTGCTCGAGCCCTCGGGCGACGCTGCGCCCGAGGTCGACCGCGCCTTCGCCCTCCTCCAGAGGACGCTCCCCAAGCCGGAGCACCCCGACTATCCCGGGCACGTCCTGGCCCTCGTGACCCTGGCGCTCGAGCCCCCCGCTCCCCTGAAGGATCCGCCCGACGACCTGGAACTGCTGGAGCTCACGGCGCGGGCCTTCGAGGCCGACAGCGCGCCCGACCCGGCGACGACCCGCCGGCTGTGCGCGGCGCGCTACACCCTCGAGCGCCGGGTCGGCGCGGCGCACCTCGACGCCGTGCTCGACCTCGACCCCCGGCCCGACGACTGGGAGCTCATCCGTTCGCTGCCCAGCAGGGCCTACCTCAGCGACGGGGAGGCCCTGCTGCTCGGCGGCCAGGAGCTCTTCCGACGAGGCCCGGACCCTTCGGACCCCCACGCCCGCCCCCGCCAGGCCCTGCTCTGCTTCGCCAAGTCGTGCGAGCTGGGCGAGCTCCGGGCCTGGCACAACATCGCCTACGTGCTGAAGACCACCGAGGATTGGGCGCACCTCGGGACCAAGCGCGAGCGCGACGCCGCGGTGGTAGAGGCGCGTTGGCGCGGGACCCTCGCGGGACGGGTCAACGCGATCTCGGCGACCGCCTACCTCTATGCGACCCGCGCTCTGGAGCACCCAGCCGAGCTGGTCCACCTGCGAACCGCGCTGGAGCAAATGCCTGGCGACCGGGCCCGCGACGCGCCCGACCTCGCGCTCACCCAGTGGAACCTGATCGACGACCAGACGCACTTCGCGATCGCGGTGGCGGTCCATGCGTGCCTCGACCCAGCGCCGCTCGTGTCGCGAGAGCAGGCGCTGGGCTGCGTGGAGGACGCCGCGCAAAAGCGGGTGGACAACCGCGAGCGCAGCCTCGGCGACAAGCTCGGCCTCGAGCTCCGTCGGGCCCAGGGAGCCCTCAGCGGCGAGCAGCCGTATCCTGGGCAGCTTGAGTAGACTACGATTCGCCCCCGACTGGCCCAGGCGCTAGCGTGGAACGTGGAGTCGAACGGATGAGCAGGCCACCCGGCTGGCCCCAAGGCGAAGTCCTCTGGGAGGGGCGACCCTTCGTGGGCCCGAGCTCCGGCGACTACCGCGCCGGAGGCTTGACCGCGGTCGCGATCCTGCTGACCTACGGTCCGCTGTTGCTCATGCTCAGCGACGCCCCGCCCCAGCTCGCGATCCGCCACGCCCTGGTGGTCGCCGGACTGTGGGGCATGACCCACGCCCTCGGGCGGAGCGTGCTCGCCGGCCGCGGGCTGACCCTGCTCCTCGGGCTCTCGCTACACGCCCTGGCCACGGGCCTGGTCGAGGGCGGCGAGGGCGCCGCGATTTGGATCCCGGCTGCTGGCGTGGGCGTGATCGGTGGGACCCTGCTCTGGCAGGCCCAACACCACTGGGGCACGCGCTACCTGGTCCTCGACGGTCGCGCCGCCCGGGGGATCCCCGGGCGCTACGTGGTCAGCTTCGCCTACGACAGCCTGCCCCAGGTTCACCTCGACCCCTTCGGCGCCGCGATCGGGACCCTCGTGTTCCACGTCAAGGACGTCCAGCTGACCACCGGCGACGGCCAGAGCTTCGGCCTGGGGAACACGACCCAGCGCATGGAGCGAGTCACCTTCCCCATGCACATCGTGCGCAAGCTCCAGACCCGCGCAGCCGCGCGCCAGGGCGAGAGTTAGGCGAGAGCCTTCAGCCCGTTGGGGGTGAGTCCGAGCAGCTCTGCTGCGAGGCGACGGGGCCTCGGAGAGGCCCCCTGAAACTAGCCTAGTTCGGTTGCTTGTCCGCGTCGGCGTGGGCTCGCTCGACCTTGACCCGGACCCAGTGCTCGAGGCGGGGGACCTCGATCTTCTGCCAGTCGCCGCCGAGCCGCACGGTGAGGAAGTGCTCGAACAGGAGGTCGATGGTCTCCCGCAGCCGCTCGCCGGCCCCGAGCTTCTCGGCCAGGGGGTCTTCGACCTCGTCGTCCTCGTCGAGGGCCGGGACCTTGACGCTCAGCAGGTCGAGGGACTCGGTGTCGAGGGAGAACTGCCACTCGCGGTTGCCCTCGGCCACGATCAGGCGCGCCTTGTTGAGCATCAGCCCGCTCGCCAGCGCGCCCGCCGCCTCGGGGCGGAGCGTGGGGTTGCCCCCGCGGAGGCTCGTGCGCGGGCCCTCGTCGTCCCAACCGCAGAGGCTGAGGCTGTCCTCGATCACGACGGCCACGTGCCGGTCGTCGAGGTCGAACTCGCCCCCCTCGACCTCGCTGCGAAACCACAGCCAGGTGAGGAACTCTTGGGCGAGGAAGCTGCGCTCGACAGCGAACGCGACGTCGGTGGCGGCCATGGGGATCTCTCTCTGGGCGTATCTGGATTGCTAAGTGAGTGACGAACTGGTGCTAGCGAGTCGAGGAGCGAAGCGCCCTTACGCCTGGACCATCTCCGAGGGCGAGCTGCTGCCTTGGGGGGCAGCGCGCAGCTCGAGGGGGCGAGCCTCGCGCAGGTTCTCGAGCAGGCCCGCGCCGCGCGCGTAGCCGGCGGCCTGCAGGCCCGGGATCTGGGGCTTGATCTCGGTCTCGAAGGAGCGCTCGAACAGCGCGCGGAAGGCCTCGTTGACCGTCTTCGAGGTGTTCTGCAGGTAGACCTTGCCCTTCTTCAGGTTCCAGAATACGCCGAAGGCCTTCTGCACCGGGGGGGTCTCCTCGGAGAGGCGCAGGCGGATCTCTTCCTTGATCTCGCGCTTGCGGCGGTTGGACAGGCGCTCGAGGCCCTCGGCGTCGAGCGCTGCCTGGATCTCGAGGGCGGCGTGGGCGTTGATCAGCGAGGCGGGGACCTTCCGCGTGTCGATCCGCAGGGCGAAGGTCACGTAGGGCCCGTGGAACAGGCGGTGGGGGTCGAAGTCGCCGTCGAACAGGTGCCCGGGCGCGACCCAGCCCTGGGCAACCCCTTCCTCACCCGACGCCAACCCAGCGAACGCGAAGGTGCTCAGCCGCTCACACAGGTAGTCGGGCTCGAAGCGCTTGCGCTTCCCACTGAGCTCATACTGCCGAAACGTGAGCGATCCCTTGCCAACGAGCATGGGGGGCTTCCTTTCTGTCTGCCGGACTAGCGTCGGGCGAGTGGAGGCGGGAGTGTGCTAGAGGCCGCATGAACGTTGGCCTCTGGGCAACACCTCGCACTCTACGCGAACCATCCGACATCCTCGGGATGGCTCTCGGATGTGGTTGGGGAGCGGCGAGTTACGCGATCACGAGCCGACCCGGGGAGATCGAGCTAGACTCGGGGAACAAGGAGGGAAGCGTGGCAGAAGTCGCTGAGACCGCCGCCGGGAAGCTGCTCGAGCAGCTCAAGCAGAGCAACTGCGAGCGCTTCACCGCGCAGCGCACGATCCTCTCCTTCCCGGAGTACCTCGAGCTCGTGCTCGAGGACCCCGCGCGCCACACCCGCAACGCCGCGCTCTACGTGCGCGACCTGTTCGACTTCTTCGGCACGACCGAGGTCCAGACCCCGCGCGGCCCGCAGCGCCGGTTCAAGCTCTTCGACGCCGAGTTCAACGACGGCCAGACCCGGGTCCTCGGCCAGGAGCGGCTGCAGAACGAGGTCTACAAGGAGCTGCAGACCTTCTGCGAGCGCGGGCGGATCGACAAGCTGATCATGCTCCACGGCCCCAACGGCACGGCCAAGTCGACCTTCGTCGAGTGCCTGACCGCAGGCATGGAGCACTACTCGCGGCTCCCCGAGGGCGTGCTCTACACGTTCAACTGGGTGTTCTCCGATCGCCCCGAGGGCGCGAGCTTCGGCTTCCTCGAGAAGGAGGACCGGCGCGGCGGGTCGTCGCTGGCCTACCTCGAGCCCGACCAGATCTCGTTCAAGCTCGGCAGCGACCTCAAGGACCCGCCGCTGCTCCTGGTCCCGATCGCCGACCGCGAGGCCCTCTTGCGCGAGGCGTTCGCGAGGGCCAAGCAGAGCTTCCGCTTGCCCGACGTGATGGCCCACGGCGACCTGAGCCCGAAGAACAAGTCGATCTTCGACGCGCTGGCCAACGCCTACAAAGGCGACCTCCCGCGGGTCTACAACCACATTCAGGTCGAGCGGCTCTACATCAGCCGCAGGTTCCGCCGCGGCGCGGTGGTGATCCAACCCCAGCGCAACGTCGACGCCGGCTCGCGCCCGCTGAACCTGGAGAAGAGCTATCGCCTCCCGCCGGTGCTCAGCCAGTCGACCCTCAGCGAGCTCTCCGGCGACCTCGTCGACGCCAACCGCGGGATCGTCGAATACTCCGACTTCTTCAAGCGCCCCCTCGAGCTGAGCAAATACCTCCTGACGACGAGCGAGAAGGGCACGATCAGCCTGCCCGACGCCAGCGCGCAGCTCGACTGCCTGCTGTTCGCCACGTCCAACGAAAAGAACATGACGCTCTTCAAGCGCAACCCGGACTTCCCCTCGTTCAAGGGGCGCTTCGAGCTGATCCGCGCGCCCTACCTCCTCCGCTGGAGCGTGGAGGAGCAGATCTACGCGCGGGAGATCGACGGGATCGCGAACCACAAGCCCGTCGCCCCCCACACCACGCGGATCGCCGCGCTGTGGGCCGTCATGACCCGCCTCCGTCGTCCTCAGGCCGAGCGCTACGAGGGCGACGTCAAGCCGCTGGTCGCGCGGCTGACGCCGCTGCAAAAGGCCCGGCTCTACGACAGCTGCAGCCCCCCCGAGTCGTGGAGCGACGCCGACCGACGCGAGCTCAAGCGCCACCTGGGTCAGCTCGCCAGCGAGTGGGACGTGGTCGAAGAGGAGTTCGAGGGGCTGCCCGACACCGCCTACGAGGGGCGCCGCGGCGCGAGCCCGCGCGAGGTCACCGCGCTCCTGCAGGACGCGGTGCTCGACGAAGAGTCGCCTTGCCTCTCGCCCCTCTCGGTGCTGAAGGCGATCCGTGGGCTGGCCTCCGACCGGCGGATCTACGAGTTCCTCCGCCTCGAAGCCGACGGCGGCTACTGCGACGTCGAGCGGCTCACCGACTACGCCGAGGAGGAGTACCGCGAGCTCGTGCGCAACGAGGTCCACGAGGCCCTGGCCCTCGTCGCCGAAGGGGCCTACGAGCAGCTGTTCGAGGACTACTTCCAGCACGTGCGGGCCTACGACGCCGGAGAGAAGGTGCTCAACTCCCACACCCAGCGCCTGGAGCCGGCCTCGACCCAACTCATGGAGCGGGTCGAGACGCGCGTAGGGATCGGAGACGTCGACCCCGACGACTACCGCAAGGGCCTGATCCTGCGGATCGCGGCCTGGGTGATCGACAACCCGGGCAAGCCCGTCGCCTACCGCGAGATCTTCTCGGACATCTTCGGCGCGCTGCGCGCCCACTATCACAAGGAGCGAGAGGTCGCGATCAGCAAGTTCCAGACCCAGCTCCTGCGCTACGGCACCGACGACTGGAGCACCGTCGACTCCGCCGACCAGGAGCGCGTGGTCGCGGCCTTCAAGCGGCTGGAGGAGGTCGGCTACGACGAGGTGTGCGCCAAGGAGGCCCTCGTCTACGTCCTCCGCCACCAGGGGCAGGACTAACCAAGCGAACAGCCCGCGCGTCGGGGGGCGACGGGCGGGCTGCTCTGGGTTCACCGCGGCCCTGGCGGGAGGCCGCGGCGGTCAACGGAAGGCAGTGTCTTACTTGAGCGCTTCGCGGAGCTCGCTCCAGGCGGCGTCGAGGGCGCGGCGCAAGGTCCAAGCCTTGTCGTCGGGCTTCTCGTCCGCGGCGATCGCCCGGGAGAGCTGCGTGCGGACGTCGCTGGAGAACAGCTCGCCCTCGAGGCCGAGGAGCGCGTTGGCGGTCAGCTCGTAGACCGAGGCGCAGGCCTGGGGATCGCCGTCGTTGTAGAGCGGAGCGCCAGTCTCGATGGCGAGCTCGATCAGCTTCAGCGCCCGGGCGGCCGGGTCCTCGACCGCAGCGGGGGTCGAGCGCTCCTGCTCGGGCGGGAGCAAGACGGCATCGACGACGTGGATCACGCCGTTGCGGGCGACGATATCGGTCGCGGCGATGGTCGTGCCGTTGACCGTGAGCCCGCCGGCGTAGCCGAAGGCGAGCTCGGTGCCGGCGAGGCTCGGCGCCTTGCCGGCGGCGGCCGCCGCGTCGGCGTAGACCCGGCCCTGGACCACGTGGTGCAGCAGGATCCGCTTCAGCGCGGCCTTGTTCTCGGGCTTCAGCAGGTTCGCCACGGTGCCCTCGGGCAGCTTGGCGAAGGCGGCGTCGGTGGGGGCGAACACCGTCAGCGGTTGCTCGCCGGTGAGCGCGTCGACCAGGCCAGCGGCCTTGGCCGCGGCGACGAGGGTCCCGAAGGTCTGGGCCTCGACCGCGACGGTCGCCAGGTCACGCAGCTCGGGGAGGATCACCGCGTCGACGACGTGAATCACACCGTTGCGGCAGCGCAGGTCGGCGTTGGCCACGCCCGCCTCGCCGGCGCGCAGCGCGCCGCCCTCGGCCGAGACCTGCAGCTTCTGCCCGGCCAGGGTCGACAGCCGCGGCGCGCGCAGCAGCGCCGGGAGGCCCACGTCGCCGGAGACCACGTGGTGCAGGAGCACGGTCTTCAGCGCGGCCTTGTTCTCGGGCTTGAGCAGGTGCGCGACGGTGCCCTTGGGCAGCTTGGCGAACGCCTCGTCGGTGGGCGCGAACACGGTCAGCGGGCCTTCACCCGAGAGCGCGTCGACCAGGCCCGCGGCCTTGGCCGCGGCCAGGAGGGTGGAGAAGTTGCCCGCCGACTGGGCGGCCTCGACGAGGGTCGGGGCCTCACCGGCCTTGGCGGCGACGGCCTCGGGCACGGCGCCTCCCTCGTAGGCCGCGATCGAGGCGACCTCGAGCTCGAAGGGACCGGCCTGCTTGTCGTAGAGCATGAAGCCGACGGAGTTGATCGCGGAGACCTTGAGCCGGGGCCCAGGCAGCTCGCGCCCAAAGGTGGTCGGGACCCACTTCGAGAACGGGATCCGCACGGTGGTCCACTCGCCCTCGGTGGTCTCGAGCTTGGCCCAGTAGGCGATCCAGTTCGTCGTGACCCGGGTGCGCAGGCTCACGTAGTAGCTGCGCCCGTCACCGCGGACCTTCAGCTCCAGGCCGTCGTAGCCGTCGAGGTTCAGGTCCTTGGAGCGGGTGCGAATGCTGCTGAAGCCGCCGTTGTTCTCCAGCGAGATCTCTCCGGCAAAGGTCAGGGTTCCGCGCTCGTTGAGCGACCAGTCCCCTTGGGAGACGCCACCCATGACGCCGTCGTTGACGGTCTGCCAGCGGAGGCCGTCCTTGCCGTCGAACTGAGTGAGCACTCGCGTGTCGGCGAAGGCCAGGGTGGGGAGACAGGCGAGGGCTGCCGCGGAGAGGAGGTGGGTGAAGTTCATCGTGTGCCTTCCTGAGGGCTCGTGTTGACCCTCACAGTATGGTAGGCGTCCAGATTCTGTCCATGTTCCAGGCAAGGCCCAGATATAAGACCATCCACAAGCCCTGTCATGTATGGACTTACGGACGCGTGACCTGGATTTGTTTAGGTTTTTGCCTCAGGTCGGCTGCTTCTCGGCGATCTCGGCCAGCAGCGCCTGGACCTGGGCCTCCGCAGGAATGCCCCACTCGGGCCGGTAGTCGAAGACCTCGGCCACGGTGCGCGCGCCGAAGGCGTCGTCGAGGATCTCCATTTGGTCGCTGCGCAGCAGCGCCGGGTGCAGCACACCGGCGGCGTAGCAGAGGCGCTTGATCTCCTTGCGGAGGGTGAACACGTAGTTCGCCAGGCGCGCGGCCTTGAGCGTGGGGTCGAGGCCGCGGGCGAGCCACGCGCTCTGGGTCGCGACCCCGGCCGGGCAGTGGCCGGTGTGGCAGCGCTGAGCCTGAATGCAGCCAATGCTCAGCATGGCTTCGCGCGCGACCATCACCAGGTCGCAGCCCAGCGAGCAGGCGAGCAGGGCGACCTCGGGGAAACCCAGCTTGCCCGCGCCGGCGAACACGACCTTGTGGCTGATCCCGCGTTGAGCGAACTCGCGATAGACCCGGCTGAAGCCGAGCTTGAAGGGCACGGCCACGTGGTCCGAGAACGCGAGGGGCGCGGCGCCGGTACCGCCCTCGCCCCCGTCGACCGCGATGTAGTCGACCCCGCGCCCGGGGTCGTTGCTCATGGTCTCGGCGAGGGTCGACCAGAAGCCCAGGTCGCCCACCGCCGACTTGATCCCCACCGGCAAGCCCGTCGCTTCGGCCAGCCGCTCGACGAAGTCCAGCATGCTGTCGACGTCGGAGAACTCCTTGTGCGCCGACGGGCTGAGGCAGGCCTTGCCCCTGGGGATCCCGCGGATCTTGGCGATCTCGGCTGTGACCTTGGCCGCGGGCAACACGCCGCCCAGGCCCGGCTTGGCTCCCTGACTGAGCTTGACCTCGATCGCGCGCACCGGGTGCTTGGCGCAGGCTTCGACCAGCTTCTCGAGGGAGAAGCTGCCGTCGGGGTTCCGCGCGCCGAAGTAACCCGTCCCGAGCTGCCAGATCAGCTCACCGCCGTTGAGGTGGTGCGTCGAGATCCCGCCTTCGCCGGTGTTGTGCAAGCAGCCGGCGAGGGCACAGCCTCGATTGAGCGACTCCACCGCGCGCCCGCTCAGCGAGCCGTAGCTCATGGCCGAGACGTTGACGATCGAGCGCGGTCGAAAGGCCTTGGCTCGCTCGCGGCTCTCGCCCATGACCTTGGCGCAGGGCAGGGGGTAGGTCGGGTCGTAGCCCTCGTCGCCTTCGTGCTTCTCCAGCAAGGGAAACGCCGAGTGCTTGAGCACGAGGTAGTTGGCGTTGGCCTCGAGGTCGTTGTCGGTGCCGAAGCCAAAGTAGGCGTTCTGCTTCTTGGACGAGGCGTAGACCCAGCGCCGCTGATCGCGACTGAAGGGTCGCTCCTCGTCGTTGTCGGTGACGATGTACTGCCGCAGCTCGGGGCCGATCGTCTCCAGGATGTAGCGCAGGTGGCCAATGATCGGAAAGTTGCGCAGGATCGCGTGACTGCGCTGGAAGACGTCGTAGATCGCGACCAGGAGCAAGAAGCCCCCGACCCCGATCAGAGCCCACACCCACCACGCCATGTTCACCTCCCCGCGCTTCGCGCCCGAGGGTCTCAGGGCTCCTGGCCCCCTGCAAGCCGGCCTCGGACCGTCCGCGTGTGGACGTTTCTCCAGATTGATCCGCGCAACCCTCAAAGCGTCGTTGCGCAGCGCGTCGTGGCGGCGGAAATCGCTAGACACGGGGGCTAGCGGGCCGCTAGATGGTCCACGGGTAAGGGTTGAGGTGAGGGTGATGGTCCAAGCAGAGCTGCGCTCCTACGAGCGCACCGCGCTCCTGGCCGGAGATCCGGACGAGGAGACCACGCTCCTGCGGGAGCGAATTCGTCTGGGGTATCCGCTGGGGGCGCTGCGCGTAGCGGCGTTGTGCGGCGACGCCGAAGCCCAGCGCCAGCTCGATCTGCTGCCGGAGTTCCTCGCCACGACGGAGGAGGTCGCGAACCTGTTCGCGGTCGGCGACGAGACGGTCCGCAGCTGGCGACACGAGGGCTGCCCCTACCGGCGCTACCGGGGCCGCAGGCGCTTCGACCTCGGGAGGGTGTTCACCTGGCGCGCCAACCGCGACCTCGAGTGGGCTCCCCGTCACGCCCTCGAGACCTGGGCCGGGCTCGTGGCCCGCTGGGTGGGCCCCGCGGTGACCCGTCGCGCGCTCGCGCGCGCGGTCGCCCTGCTCGAAGCTCGCTGGGCCCCGCTGCTCACACCCGCCGGCAACGCCGCCGCGCGTGAGTTGCTCGAGGCCTGCAGCGCCGAGCCGCCCGTCGCCGCCGAAGTCCGTGAGGCCCGGCGCGCGCTGAACGCTGCGCTCCCCCCTCGCCACACCTGGGAGGAGGCGACCTTCCCGGTGCTCTTGCCCCTGGGCCGCCTGGCCGACGCCTGCCTGGACGCCGCCGACGGGAACCTGCTCGCTCAGCTCGCTCGCGGCGTGGTCGCTGGGCTGGCCGCTGGCGGCGAGGTCGACCCCGCCCTCGCGCGCACCGCCCTCGACGTGTGCCAGTTCGCCCTCGACCCCTGGTGCCAGCGGGAGCTGGTTTCGTAGGGGCGAGCCGCCAAACGCGTTACCCTGTGCGCCGAAGGCAGGTGTCGCGTGCGCACGATCACGATCCAGGGGCCGGGGAAGAACGCGCTCGGCAGTGAGCTCATGCAACGGCTGATCGCGGAGTTCGAGGCCGCTGCGGGGGACCCCGTCCTGCTCACCGGCGACGGCGACGCGTTCTCGGCCGGGCTGAACCTCAAGGAGCTGCTCGAGCTCGACCTCGAGGGCATGCGCGCGTTCCTCGAGCGGCTGGCCAAGCTCGCGGCGCTGGTGTTCGATTACCCCGGACCGGTCGTCGCCTGCGTCAACGGCCACGCGATCGCCGGCGGCTGCGTGCTCGCGCTCTGCTGCGACTGGCGCGTCGGCACGAGCAACCCCAACGCGCGGATCGGGCTGAACGAGGTCGCCCTCGGGCTGCGCTTCCCCCAGCGTTTGCTGCGCATGCTGCGGCACCAGCTGCCCCGCCTCGAGCACGTGGTCCTCGACTCCGGGTTGTTCGCCCCCGACGACGCGCTGCGCATGGGGCTGCTGGACGAGGTCGCCGACGACCCCCTGATCGTGGCCCACGAGCGGCTGAGCGCGCGGGCCAAGCACCCGGGCGACGCCTACGCCGCCGCCAAAGCCGCGCTGCGCGCTGGGGTCTCGGCCCGCGACGAGGCCGAGGAGCAGGCGTTCCTCGGCGAGGTCGTCCCCGCCTGGGTGACCCCCGAGGTCAAAGCCTTCGTGCGCAAGGCCCTGGGTAAGTAGACGGCGCCCGGACAGGATCGGCTACCCTGGGGCTCGTGAGCAGATCCAAGAGCGAGCTGAGAGACGCCAGCGGTCTCAGCTACCCCGAGCTGCGCAAGCGCCTGACCCCGAGATTCTGGCGGGTGTGGCTGGAGCTCGGGCTCGCGAACCTGCTCCTGCTCGCGCTCCCGCTGGGGTTGGTGTTCGCGCAGCGCCTGCTTCCGCTGGAGGCAGCGCTGGCACTAGGCGTCGTCGGCGCCTGGGCGATCGGCTACGTGCTCGCGTTCATCATGCTCTTCTTCCACGAGGCCGCGCACTACAACGTCGCCCCCAGCCGCGGGCTAAACGACCTGCTGACCAACCTCGCGATCGGGGGCTGGGTCGGGCAGGACATACGCACCTACCGCCCGATCCACTGGGCGCACCACCGCGAGCTGGGCACGACCCGCGACACCGAGCGCACCTACTTCAAGCCTCTGAACTGGAGCTTCGTCCTGGAGTCCATGCTCGGCGTCAAGGTGGCGCAGGTGCTCTTTGGCCGCCGCGAAGCCCTGGGAGGGAGCCAAGCCGTCGAGCGCCCCGCCGACGCGCACCCCCTGCGCCAGCTCCTGTTCGGCCTGGCGCTGAATGCCACGATCTGCGGCGCGCTGACGTGGCTCGGCGCCTGGGTCGCCCTCGGCGCCTGGGTGCTGGGGGTGCTCTCGATCTACCCCCTGTTCGGAGCCCTGCGCCAGCTGCTCGAGCACCGCGCCGCCGACGCCTCCCTCGAGGTCGACTACGCCCAGGTCGACCACGGGGAGGTCAACCGCATGTTCGGGGTGGGCCCGCTGGCGAGCACCTTCGGCGGCGCGGGCTTCAACCGCCACTTCCTCCACCACTGGGACCCCCAGCTGAGCTACACCCGCCTCGCCGAGCTCGAGCGCTTCCTGCTCGAGACCGGGTTCGCCGAGGAGATCGAGACGCGGCGCACGAGCTACCTTCGCGCCGCCCGTGAGCTACGGCGCGGCGGGCGCGGCTAAGCGTCGGCCCTGCGCGAGAAGGTGAACCCGACGCCGCGCACCGTCTTGAGGTGTACGGGCTGCTGCGGATCCCGCTCGAGGCGAGCGCAGAGGCCGTCGACGAGCTTGGCCAGCACGCGGGTCGCCGGGTGCGGGTCGTTGCCCCACACCGCCTCGAGCAGCTCCTCGCGGGTCACGATCTCCCCGGCTCGCCCCGCCAGGGCGCGCAGGACCCCGACCTCCTTGGCCTGCAGGTGGTGCTCCTGACCGTCCCAGGCCACGACGCGGTAGTCCCGCAGGTGGACGGTGTTGCCGCCGAAGACCAACGGCGGCTCCCCCGCGTCCGAGGCCTGGGCCTTGCGACGCAAGAGGCTGCTCACGCGCAGCAAGAGCTCGCGCAGCGAGAACGGCTTGGCCAGGTAGTCGTCGCCCCCGCGCTCGAGGCCGTGGATCCGATCGTCGACGCCCCCCTTGGCGGTGAGGAACAGGATCAGGACCTCGGGCTTGGCCGCGCGCAAGCGCTCGCACACGGCGTAGCCGTCGAGCTTGGGCATCATCACGTCGAGCACCACGAGGTCGAATTCCTCGGCCAGCGCGCGGGCCAACCCCACCTCGCCGTCGGTGGCGACCTCGACCTCGTGCCCCTCGTCCTGGAGGTTCTCCTGAATCCCCAGCGCGAGGTTCTGTTCGTCCTCGACCACGAGGATCCTCGAGCTCACGCCGCCTCCTGCGCTGCGGGCCAGAGGACCTGGAACGTCGCCCCCTTGCCCACCCCCTCGCTCGTCGCCGACACCTTGCCTCCGCTGCCCTCCACCAGGCTGCGCACAAGATACAGACCCAGGCCCACGCCGCGGCTCGTGCGTCGCAGCTCGTCGCCAAGGCGATAGAACTTGACGAACAGCCGGTTCGATTCGTTGCTGGGGAAGCCCACGCCGTTGTCGCTGACCGTGAGCCTCACGTAGCCGTCGCTCGTGCGCTCGCCCTCCAGGTGGACCTCGGGCCCGTCTTCGGCCTGGGCCAGCGCCTTCCCCGCGTTGTCGAGCAGGTTCGTGACCACGATCTGGACCTCGGTTCGGTCGCCGAGGAGCACCAGGCCCTTGGGTAAGGCGTTGTGGATCGTGACTCCGCAGGCGGTGAAGGAAGGCATGACCGACTCGACCACCTTCTCCACGACCTCGGCCAGGTCGAGAGGCACCCGCTCACGCTTCCCGCCGCCCTCCTCGAGGCGCCGGGTCTCGAGCAGGTTCGTGGTCGTCGTCTCCAGGCGCTCGGTCTCCTCCTGAATCCGCAGCAACAGCCGATCGCGGCGCTCCTTGGGCGGGTCACGCAGACTGAGGGTCTCGGCGGTCAGCCGAATGCTCGCGACCGGGCTCTTGAGCTCGTGGCTGACGGCGGCGACGAAGTTCTCTTGCCAACGCAGCAGCCGCGCACGCTGCCGCAGGGTCCGGATCAGCACGATCAACCCGATCGCCAGCACGACGAGGAAGAAGCTGCCCTCCCAGCCGTAGCGCACGACCCGCCGCCGGAGCAGGGCCTCGGCCGCGGCCAGCGCCTCGGCGTCGATCCGCGGCCCGCTGGGGACGAACTCCAGGCGGGGGAACACGGCCTCGACCTCCTCGAGCTCCACGCCAGCGTCGAGCATGCGCTGCGCCTGCACCACATCGGCCTCGAGGGTCGCCTCGGCCTGCTCGCGCACGTCGCTGGTGAAGCGCGCCTGGTCGACGATCCACCAGGTCGTCTGGGCCACGCACACCAGGAGCACGAAGCCGTAGATCAGCTGCACGCGCCGGGTGGGGTCGGGGCTGCTCACGCGCCCGGCGCCTCGTCGGGGAGGTCGTCGAGGGAGTCCAGCAATTCGGGGTCGCCCTTGGCGAGGAAGGCCTCGACCCCGCCGACGCCGTATTCGAAGGCGACCCCCTTCAGCCCCTCGCTGGGGAGGTGCGCGAAGCGCCGGGCAAGGGTCGAGAGCCAGCGGTCGAGGACCTGACGCTCCTCGTCCTTCAGGCCGGGGAGGTCCTTCTTCAGCAGGCGCTCGAGCCCGGCGCGCGCGGTCTGCTGGTAGCGCCGCTGGATCGCGCCGACCACCGGCCCGAGCACCCGCTGCGCCAGCCGGCGGCGGAAGGCGACCAGAGCTTCGTCGACGATCACCCGCGCGTCGGCCATCTCCACCAGGCGCTGATCGCGGGTCGCGGCGGCCTCGTCGATCACGTCCTGCAGCGCGACGCGCTCGATCCCGGCGGCCTGCGCGGCGTCGGGATCCACGTCGGGCTTGACCGCGAGGTCGACGGCCAGCGGAGGTCGGCCCGAGGGGGCCTGGGCCGCGAGCCGCTCGAGGGCGCTCTTGGCGAGCACGGGGCCCTCGGCCCCTGTCGCCAGCACCAAGGCCTCGACCCCGGGGGGCTGCGCGCAGAACGCCTCCAGGGGCAGGGCCACCCCACCCACCTGCTCCGCCAGCTCCTCGGCGCGAGCGAGGGTCCGGTTGACCACGAGCACCGGGTGCCCCTCCGCCCTCAGCGCGCGAGCGCAGCGCTCGGTCATCGCCGACACGCCCACCACCGCGACACTCCCCGGGGTCTCGCTCAGCCGGGCGCGCACCCGGTCGAGGGCGATCTCGGCCAGCGAGACCCGCCCGCTGCTGACGCCGGTCAGGGAGTGCACGCGGCTGGCGACCTTCAGCCCCTCCTCGAGCACGAGCCCCAGCCGCAGTCGGCAGAGCTTGGCGGCCCGGGCGTGCTTGAGCGCCTCGCGCAGCTGGCCCGCGATCTCGGTCTCGCCGACCTTGGCCGAGTCGAGCCCCGCGCCGACGAGGAACACGTGCTCGGCCGCGCCTTCGCCGACCCAGGCGCGGAACACGCGCTCTGCCTCCCCCGGCTCGGGGTCGCGGCCAGCCAGGTAGCGGAAGATCCGTGGGCGGTACGCTGCGAGGGGCGTGTCACCGTCGGAGACGAAGCCCACCTCGACCCGATTGCAGGTCGCGAGGTAGAACACCTCCCGCGCGCCGATCGCCTGCGCGAGCTCGGGCAGCATGCGCGCCCGCTCTGCCGGCCCGCGGGTGAAGGGCGCGAGGGCCTCGGGGCCCCCTGCGCGCCAGGAGATACCGACTACGCCGATTCGGTCCACATGTTCAGTGTCGCACCGGGCGGCAAGCTCGCCAAACCACAGAGCCCAACAGTCTTTACCCGTCCGGAACGCCGCGAGGCCGGCGTGGGCCAGCTCGCGGGGGAGCGCGGCCGCTGAGCGTAGGGAGCGCGAGCCTCGAGGACTGCGTCAGCCCGCCGAGCCCGTGGTAGACACGGAGCAGGAGCCGGACTGTGGGCCCGGCTCCTGCGAGGTTCAGGTTCGAGAGCCCGGTGTCAGCCAGCCGAACCCGTACACACGGAACAGGAGCCGGGCTGTGGGGGCCCGGCTCCTGCGAGGTTCAGGTTCGAGGTGGTGGTCGCTACGCGATGAGGAAGTTACTCAGCTTCACGCCGTCGGTCAGGCCGATCTGACGCTCGACCGGAGGCGCCTCACGCAGCTGGGTGGGAATGTCGTAGTAGCCGTCGGGCTGGAACAGGTTGATGCCCATTCCGCGGTAGACGACGTAGCCCATGGCGGCCATGGGGAACGGATCGGTCAGGCCGCCCGGTTGTCCACTGCGCCGCGTCTCGTTGACCGTGCCCACACCACGGGGACCCGTGTCGCCAGCGGCGGTGGTCTTGAGCTTGGGCTGATTGACACCGACGAGAATGTGCGACTGAGCGTGGCCCCAGTGGTCACGGCCAGCACCGCTGAAGCCACCCTTGCCGTCCGGCGTGCGGTCGAAGTCACCGCAGAGCTGGATCAGGTAGCGCTTCCCGGAGTTCTTCAGGTTGGTGAGCATCGCAGGGAGGAACACGTCGACGTTGTTGACCCAGTTGTTGGTGACGCTGTCGTTGGCGTTGCCGTGGTAGTCGTTTCCGCCGATACCCATGCTGACGTAGGGCACGCCCGCCAGGAGCAGGTTCTGAGACAGGGTCGCCCGCTGAGCGATCCCGTTGTTGCCCGAGGGCAAGATCGTCGCGCCGTTGAGGTCGAAGGCCTGAGCAGCCTCGCCCTTCATGGTGATGTCGAACGCGTCCTTGGTCGCCTTCTCGTAGGCCTGAGCCATTTGGTCCGGGTTGGCCTGGAGGAACTTGGCGTTCATCTGGTCGAGCATGGCCTTCCGGCGGGTGTAACGCGCCTGGTCCACGCCCTGGGGCAGGTTCAACGCCTCGACCACCGGGTTGTTGCCCTGGTTGCCACCGACGGTCACCGAGAGGGCCGTGGGGATCCGAACGTTGCCGTTGGCAGAGTTGGCGTTGTTGCCGTTGTTGCCGTTGACGATCACCGACGGGATCCCGATGCCCTTGCCCTGCATGTAGTAGGCCATGGTGGGCGCGATCGCCGGCATCATGTTCATCAACCCGCCCTCCCACCAGGACGTGTTGTGCTGCTGACCCTGACCGTGGTTGTTGCTGTTGTGCCGCATGGAGCGCACGACAGCCAGGCTGATCGCCGGGTCACCCATGGCCATGGTCGCGATGTTCTCGATCGCGTCGGTCACCCGCATGGGGTTGTTGTAGACGTCGTTCACGCCGAGGTTGATCGGGTTGAACGTCGTCGTCGGGTTCTCAGCAGGATCCTTGAAGTCGGCGATGTCCTGGCCGATTCCAGGGCCGCCGGTAAAGAAGATCTGCAGGAAGCCGTCGAAGAGTTGGAGGTTGGGGTCGAGGTTGACGCCCGCAGCCTCTCGCATGAAGAGCAGGTTGGGAAGCGAGAGGCCAGCAGCGCCGAGCACCACTCCCTTACCTGCGAGCTTGAGCAACTGGCGACGGTTGTAGTCGTAGTCGCTTCCAGCGTGAATATTAGCCATTGGTAACTCCGAATGTGTTTTGTGTGTTTTTTAGCTGTGAACGATTCAACATAGCTCCGGCGTATGGGTGGCGCACGCCCTGGGCGAGCGCCACCCCAGCCGGATTAGCGCCTACTTGGCAGCCGCCTCGATCGAGGAGAGGACAGCAGCCGCAACGTCCTGGAGGCCTTCCTCCATGCTGCCCGCCTGACCGATCAGGTCATTTGCGGCTTGCATGTCGGTCGCGTCTGCTTCGCGAGACAGACCAGCCTTGAAGATCGCGTTCACCGCGTCAGCCTGGGTAATGTTGGCCGCCGCCACGTCCGCCGCCAGAGTGGCGACCGTGCCAGCCGGGTCGGTGAGACCCGCGTGGACCACCGGGCTGTTCATGAGGATCAGCGACTGGCTCATGTTGACCGCGGTGCTGCGCTCGTTGATCGCAGCGCGGGTCAGCGGGAAGCCGAACGAGTCACGGAAGAAGGCAGCCTGGGCAGGCATGGAGCCCGTCACGTTGGCGACCAGGGTCTCCATGGCCTCCGCGTGGTGGCGGTTGACCAGGTGGCGGACCACCAGCTCGTCGTTCAGGGTGTCCGCGTAGTTCGAGCTCAGCTGGTAGGCCTTGCTCTTGAACACGGTCGTCATGAAGTCCTTGATCGAGGCGTTCTGCGACTTGAAGGTCGCCGTCAGAGCGTCGAGCAGGGGCTTGTTCTTGACGCTGTCCAGCGTCGCCTTCAGCACCTGGTTCGGATTCATGAGAGTCTGAACGGTCGAGCCGAAGAGGCGGTGCGAGAGACCGCGGAAGAAGATGTCCGAGGTGGTGAAGATCTGGGCGAACTCGGCGCGGCGAGTGGCAACGTCGTCAGCCAGGGTGGTGGTGACGGCCACGTTCGCGTCGAAGGGGAAGCCCGGCTCGATCCGGTTGCCGTTGTTACCGGTCCGGTTGGCGTTCCGGTCGAGCGGAATCGTCTCGTCCAGGTCGGTCACGAAGAAGGCGTCCAGCTGGTAGCGCTGGGTCTGCAGCGCGTGCGGGTCGTCGGCCATGCTGGCGACCGGGTGGTCGTGGCAGCGGTCGCACTCGATGGTGTAGCCCGAGCCGACGTGGACGATTTCCTCGACCTGCTCCGCCGCGGTGGCGTGCTCGGTGTCGAAGATCGCCGCACCGGGGCCCGTCTGGGTGATCAGATCGGTGAAGATCTTCTGGGCGGTCGAGCCAGCCGCGAGCTCACTCGCAACCCAGCTGTCGAAGGCCAGATCCTGCATTTGGAAGTGCTCACCGAAGAACTTACCCATGTGGGCGTCGAACGCAGGCGAAGCGACCAGGGCGTCCACCAGCGCGTCTCGATCCGGGTTGGCCAGGAAGGCCTCCGTCTCGGCGGGGGTGGGCAGACGGCCGATCGAGTCAGCGTAGGCGCGGCGAACGAACTCACCGTCAGTCGAGAGCGGAGCGGGCGAAATGCCGTTCAGCTGGAGCACCTGCAGAACCGCCTGGTCGATCGGGTTCGCCGAACCGGTCAGCGGACCGCCATTGAAGAGCGCGCCCGGCGAGACGGGCTTCGACTGCCCCACGCCCAGGTGGAAGTGGGAACCAGCCACCAGACCCGAAGTGGTCTTGGTCACGAGCAGCACGTCGGTCGCATCCTGGATCCCACGGAACAAACCGTTGGGGTCGAGCTGACCGGCGGTGCTGACGGGCAGCGGCTGCAGGCTCGGATCGGCGTAATCCATGGTCTCGACGCCGTTGCTGCGGGTCAGATCCCACAGGCGGCCGTTCGAGTCCGTGCCGACGATCACCGTCTGCTGGAGCTGATCGACGCCAGCGGCCATGTCGACTTCGTAGAGGGTCCGTGCCTTGGGCAGGAGCTCCAGAGCCGTGAACACCGGCGCGGTCATGTTGGCCGGCGAAGCGACCACGTTGACGTCAATGGACGTCGCCAGGCTCGACCCGGGGAACGTAATGTCGACCGTCGCTTGGCCAGGGGCCTGGGCGGTCAGCAATCCGTTCGCGTCGATCTGGACGACGGTGTCGTCGCTGATCGCGTACGTTACGTCGCGGGTCAGGTCCTTAGCGTTCCCTTGCGCGTCGTAGCCGTCGATCACCAGCTGGAACTGCTCGTTCGTGCCAGCAGTGCCAGCCGAATACAGTTCGAGTTGGCTAGCACCCGGGTTGACCGCAAGTCCGCTAATCGGACCCACGACCCCAGTGTTACCGCCGCCGCTCGTGATGGGCGCAGTCGTAGAACCGCCACCCCCACCTGAGCTGCCGCCACCGCCGCAGCCCATAAAGCCAACAGCGGCCCCCACGGCCATCATGGCCTTTGCCATTACCAAAAAATTCTTACCATTCACCTGCAGCATCCTGAACCTCTCTCGGGACATGCCGAAGACCTCAACAGCCACTAATGCACAGTCCATACCAGAGCGTTGGTCATCCCCACCCGTTTGGGGGAGATCTGTCACAACTCTATGTTTGGTGGGCGATGGACTGGCCCGGAGGGCGTCTCACCCAACATCTAAGCCCGTGTCAGGCCTCTGCGACGGACCGCACCTGGGACTGAATTCGTGAACGATGTTCCCGCCGAAACTGGGAGGACCCACGATCTGGGAAGAAGCTTCACCCTAGAGGCCCTCGAGCCTGCACGTATAGGGTTTATGCTTGTTCTCCCTGCACTTAGGTGCGTTTCCGTTCGGCGTCACCGTGTCGGATGACTCAGTTCGGCTACACCCATATGTCCCGCACGATCCATCGCGTAACCCTAAAAATGACCGGTCGAGTCACCGCCCTCTCCGACGGTCGGCTCGAAGCCTTGGGTCGAGGCGAATCGGAGCGCGACGGGGGCGCGCCAGGGCGCCGGAACACACGTGCGGAATGGAACTTCCGGTCCCCATGAAGTACGTTCGCGGGGGAGATTTGGGTGCTCACCTACCTCGTAGTTGGAACGCTCGTCGTTGTAGTTGTGGCGATCGCCTTGGGCGTGTTGCTCTACTTCCGGCGTGAGGACAAGCTGCGCGAGCTGCTCGAGGAGGCGGTCTCGGGGGGGATGAACCAGGTCGCCAGCCTTCACCCCGTGATCGACATGGACGTGTGCATGACCTCGGGGGCCTGCGTCGACGTCTGCCCCGAGGACGTCCTCGGGATCGTGGATGGGTCCACCTACCTCGTCCAGGGCAACGCCTGCATTGGGCACGGTCGCTGCGCCGACGTGTGCCCGGTCAACGCGATCTCCCTCGTGTTCGGCACGGCCAAGCGGGGGATCGACATTCCCCTCCTCCGCGCGGGCTACGAGACCAACGTCGACGGGATTTACGTGATCGGCGAGCTGGGGGGCATGGGCCTGATCCGCAACGCCATGCGTCAGGGGCTCCAGGTCGTCGAGACCCTCAAGAGCGTGCTGGCCGATCCCTTCGAGGAGGACCCCGAGCTCAAGGACATGGTGATCGTCGGCGGAGGGCCTGCTGGCCTGGCCGCCGCGCTCGGCGCCGTGGACAAGGGGATGACCTATGCCCTGCTCGAGCAGTACGACCTCGGCGGCAGCGTCATCCACTACCCCCGGCGCAAGCTGGTCTTCAGCGAGACCGTCAAGCTCCCGATCGTCGGTCGCTTCGGCAAGGCCGAGATGCTCAAGGAGGAGCTGATCGCCGAGTTCGAGCGCGTGGTCGACGTGGCAAAGATCGAGGTCCACCCCCAACACCGGGTCACCGCGGTCGAGGGGAGCTTCGGCGACTTCCGGGTCGAAACCGAATCGGCCCAGGGGAAGCGGGTGTTTCGCGGGCGCACGATCGTGCTCGCCATTGGGCGCCGCGGGACCCCTCGCAAGCTGGGTGTCCCGGGGGAAGACCAGGAACACGTCATGTATCGGCTCAGCGACGCCGAGCAGTTCCGTCACCGCAAGGTGCTAGTGGTGGGCGGCGGTGACTCGGCGGTAGAGGCCGCGGTCCAGCTGAGCGAGATCGCCGGAGCCGAGGTGCACCTGGCCTACCGCGGCGAGTCGTTCTTCCGGGTGAAGAAGAAGAACCGCGACAAGCTCCAGCGCGCCGCCGACGCGGGTGAGCTCACGGTGCACCTGCGCACGAACGTGGCCCGGATCGGCCAGGCCCAGGTGGAGTTGATCAACCCCGAGGGGACCTTCACCATCGAGATCGACGAGGTGATCGTCAACGCGGGTGGCGTGCTGCCCACCCCCTTCCTTGAGTCCATGGGGGTCCAGGTCGAGACCAAGCACGGCGAGCGTATCGATGGCCAAGACGCCTCGGCGCGGCTGGCGAAGACCCTCGCCAAGGCCACCACGCGGATCTCGACGCGCCTCGGACTCTCCGGCGACAGCGCTCGGCTGGGTAAGCGCAGCACCCGCATGAGCAAGCTCGCAAGTACGCGCCTCGGCAAGCGCAGCAGCGGACGTAAGAGCGGCCGGGTGAGCCGACGTAAGCCAGGCGAGTCGGCCCCCCCGCCGCTGAGCGACGCGCTGGAAGACAGTGAGCTCGAGGTCTCGGGGGTCGAGCTGGGCTCGGTGATGGACGTCGACGACGGCATGGGGATCGAATCCGACGCGCCCCCCGCCCCCCCCGCGCGCCCGCGCAGGAACGCGGGTCGCCTCGAGCGCGGCGACACCGGCCGCACCAAGCGCGGCGACACCGGCCGCACCAAGCGCGGCGACTCCGGCCGCACCAAGCGCGGCGACACCGGCCGCACCAAGCGCGGCGACTCCGGACGCGCGGGATCGA
>Ga0209578_10000938_pt1 | contig 29680 bp, 30 predicted proteins | sample tdAd472_FD_187127 | JGI IMG/M metagenome (GOLD analysis project Ga0209578, IMG submission 187127) | Marine sediment microbial communities from the Atlantic coast under amendment with organic carbon and nitrate - tdAd47.2 (SPAdes)... | ecosystem: Environmental > Aquatic > Marine > Coastal >...
GGGTTTTGTGCATAACGGGCCGCTGGCGGGTCTGGTGGCTGTATGTGCCGGTTCGGATGTCATGCATCCTCTCGGTGCGCTGACCACCGGTGCTGTCGCCGGAGCCCTGTTTGTCTGGCTGTTTACCCTGACGCAGAACCGCTGGAAGATCGATGATGTGCTCGGTGTCTGGCCCTTGCACGGCTTGTGTGGCGCCTGGGGCGGAATCGCCTGTGGCATATTCGGCAGCACAGCACTGGGTGGACTGGGTGGTGTCAGCTTCATGTCACAACTGGCGGGAACGGCGCTGGGTATCGCTATCGCATTGCTCGGTGGTTTTGTGATTTACGGTGCGATCAAGGCGACTATCGGGCTGCGTCTCGATCAGGAAGAGGAATTCCGGGGTGCCGATCTCAGTATTCACAACATCGCGGCGAGCCCTGAATACGACCGCTAGTAAATCAGGCGCAGATTGACTGAGGAATACGGAAGTTAGGCGACATGAGCTTGCGAGACACGCGGTGAATACATCCCTGTACGCTCGACGACCGCATCCCTGCGGCCGACGGTCCCGCAAGCTCATGTCGCCTATCTTCGGCACGCCTTAGTGAAATCTGTGTCCTTATTACCTTATCGGAGCAGATAACAACATGGGGTACAGACTTTCCAGAATCTACACCCGAACCGGTGATAAGGGTACGACCGGTCTGGGTGATGGCACACGCGTCGATAAAGACAGCCTGCGCGTGGAGGCATACGGTACTGTTGATGAACTGAACAGTCTCATTGGCCTGCTGGTGTCCTATCAGGTACCGGAGGTCATCGCCACACAACTCACCGATATCGAACATGATCTGTTCGATATCGGTGGTGAGCTATCCATCCCCGGTCACAGTGTGGTCGCAGACAAACAGGTGGAAAGGCTGGAACATTTTCTGGACCGCTTGAATGCGGAGCTCGAACCGCTGGAGGAATTTATACTGCCGGGAGGAACGGCGGCCGCAGCCGTTTGCCACCTGGCGCGCACCGTATGCCGCCGGGCGGAACGCAGACTTGTCACTCTCGCGCGGGAGGAAACAGTCAATACGGCCAGCTTGCGTTATCTGAATCGGCTATCCGACCTGCTGTTCGTGTTGGCGCGCAGCCTGAATAGCGCCGAGGGTGTTAAGGATGTGCTGTGGAAACGGGGGCGTAGCAGCTGATGTGCTAGGGCCTGTTTACATAGTGTTAACAGGCCCTAGTTGAGCGGCAATTGATGTCGTTTAATCTGCATCAGGGATTCTGTTTTCTCGCAGCGCGCACCTGCTGCAGTTGATCACACAGACGCTGCGCGCCTTCCAGTACCCGCGGCGTGTGGCGTTGAATCAGGTCAGGCGGGATAAAATACAGGTGCTTGTGTTTCGCCGCGTACAGCTGCGACCAGTCAAGCCACTGATCCAGCCACGGTGGACGTTGATGCGAGATGCCGCTGGCAATAATTACCTCCGGATCGGCCATCAGCACCGCTTCGCGATCAACCGCCGCGGCAAGCTCTGTAAGGTCTGCGAAAATGTTTTGCCCTCCACATACGCGGATAAGCTGACTGATTAAATGTTTACCGCCGACGGTCATCAGGGGTTGATGCCAGATTTCATAGAATACGCGGACCGGTGCCGCATGCGAATACAGCTCAACCAGGCGTCGGGTTTCCGCCCGGAATTGTTCTGCTGCAGCCAGGGCCGGCTTATCGCTTCCAGCCAGGTGCCCCAGGCGTTCGAGACTGGTTGCAATATCCTCAAGCCGGCGCGGCTCGCTGTAGAATACCGGTATGCCAAATCGAATCAGCTGCGCGATCTGCGGGGTAGGGTTGCCGCTTTTCCAGGCGACCACCAGATCCGGTTGTAGCGTGACAATCGACTCCACGTCGAGGTTTTGGGCGTCCCCGACTTGCGGATGCTGCGCAGCTTCGGGAGGATAATCGCTATAGCTCACCACGCCTACCACGGCCTCTCCGGCACCTGCGGCAAATAAAAGTTCGGTGGCGTGCGGGGCCAGGCTGACAATACGTTGGGCGGGTTTATCCAGGCTTACTTTTTTGCCGATATCATCGCTTACCTGCAACGCGTTGACCGCGAGTGGCCAACTCAACAGGCAATAGTTTGTAATAGCCCGGACTATTGCCGGGATGTGTAACGCAACAGCCGCTAATTTTGGGCCCATAGACGCCGTCCACGAATTAATCAGAGGTGTCTCAACCATTGACGCATTGTAGCGTAGCGGGTCCGCAGTATGCAGGTTCAAGTCGGTTGACTCACCCTCCCTGGCCGATTGGCGGTTTGCTGATGATGGTCTTGCTGAGTGGTTACGAAACAGTACACTAGCGAGTCCTTGTCGGTGCTGGTATGCGGTGCCGGTTTTGATGTATTGTTGGCTGAGAATACATGGCTTTATTTGCTTTGGAATCTTCCACGATGCCTGAAGAAGCAACGACAGTCGGAGCTGCAGCCACACTTGTTGGATGTGCCTTGCGGGATTACGGCGTTGATATCGAAACGATTTATCATGACGCCGGCCTCGATCCGGAAGCTGTCGCCTCAGCTGGCACGCGTTATCCCTTTGCCAAAATGCAGATCATGTGGCGGCTTGCCGTGGAAAGAAGCGGGGATCCGTGTTTTGGATTGTCTGTTGCTGAGCATATGCAGCCCCAGGCCTTACATGGTCTCGGATTTGTCTGGTTATCCAGCGACACCCTGTTTGATGCATTGAGCCGCCTGGTCAAGTATCAACGTTTGATCTCTACCGTTGCCGATATCTCGCTGGAGGAAACCGACGATTCGGTTAAACTGCTGGTCAATATGCTTCAGCCGTCCGGTCAAATTGAACCGGCATCTATTGACGCTGCAGTGGGTGTGTTCTTGTGTATGTGCCGGATGGCTGTGTGTGGACGATTTAACCCGGAACGGGTGTCTTTAAGGCGTCCGCGGCCGTCCTGTTCAGAGCGTTTTGAATCACTTTTCCAGGCCCCCGTTGAGTTCGGCGCGGAGAACAATATTCTTTATTTCGATCCTCAGTCGATACACAAACCGTTGCCGGGTGCAGATCCGGAGTTGCTGCGTGCCAATGATCAGGTGGTGGTTGATTATCTGGCTCGTTTTGATCGCGAAAGTTTGTCGATGCAGGTGCGTTCACTGTTAATCGAGCTGTTACCGGATGGTCAGCCGACTCAGAACGGTATCGCCAGCTCCTTGAACCTGAGCGTCAGAAACCTGCAGAGAAAACTGCACTCGGAAGGAATCAGTTTCAAGCACCTGCTCGATGAGACGCGCAAGGAACTGGCGACACAGTATATTCGCGATAGCAATCGACGTATCGGTGAGATTACCTACCTGCTGGGCTTCTCCGAGCCAAGTAATTTCACCCGCGCCTTCCGTCGCTGGACGGGCCTTTCACCCAACGAATATCGGCAAAAGCACTAGGACCTGTTAACACTAGGCTACGCCACCTCCTCGCGTGCAATGGTCAAACTGTTGGGGGCAACGATACCCAGGCGCGCCTGATTGCCGTTGACCCGGGTCAAGGTCAGCTGAATGGGCCCATCCTTGAACAGCTCTGAGACTGGTGTGTCCGGATCCAGTTCATTGGACGGAAATATGAAAATGGATTCACCAGTACGGCGGGTCAGTACCAGCATGATTACCTCCTGAATCGGTTTAACGTCCAAATACAGGGTGGCGATCGGCCAGCGACGCCACCTCAGCAGGCAAGATAGAGATAAACGTGAAATTCGGTTAATCCGCGCGCGCCAACCTTTTGGCCGGCGGCACAGGGTTTTGCGCGGTGAAAACCCCGTTCTTGTGGTGGTTAAACCAGGTTTTTTGCAATGTAGGCAATAATATCCCGCGACGAAACAATGCCGTTGGGCCGACCGGCATCGTCGACGAGTGGCAGGTAGCGAAGATCGCTGACGATCATGCGTTGAATCGCATAACCGAGGGGATGATCGGGTTTACTGGTCTCCGGATCCCCGGACATGAAATCTTCCACCATACACTCCTGCAGTCGCGGCGCTTCAAGTGCAACTTTTTGCAACAGGTCCCGTTCTGTCAGGATGCCCGCCAGCGCGCCCTTTTCAGCGATGACTAACAGGCAGCCAATATGGTGATTGCGCATCAACTCGAGGGCGTCCGCCAGTGATGTGTGCGTTTCGACGGTCAAAGGTCGTATCGGCAGCAGGCAGGCGACCGGGTCTTCCATCAGGCTGCGTTCCACCGCACTGTTGGCCTGTGGCACATCGTCCCGGGTCAGGCTGCTGAGGCATTGCTCGCACTGGTCAGCACCGGGTAGATTCTCATAGCCGCAATTAGGGCATTGCATCGTTTCTCTCCGTGGCGGCGTTCAGCTTACCACCCAGGTCTCGCCCTGGCGGAACAGGGCATCCAGGTCAGGCGGCCGCTGCGCCTGTGCAGCCTGTACCTGCTGCATGAGCAGTTTGCTGTAAACGGGCTTGTGGATAGCACGGAACACACCGACTGGTGTGGGGAAATGCGGTGGACCCATGCGCGAGAGGAAATAGGCGAGGGTTGGTTCGGTGGCGCGTTCATCGTGGACCAGCAGTTGATCCTCGCCCACCGCTGCAACCTCGACCACCTCCGGCGTAAAGCCGTTCAGGCGTATCCCTTTCTCTTCCTTTTTGCCGAATCGCATGGGTTTGCCGTGTTCGAGATAGAGCACATTCTCCAGCCGCTTGTCCGCATCGCTCAGATGTGCCCAGGCGCCATCGTTGAAGATGATGCAGTTCTGCGCGATTTCCACCAGCGCTGCACCGCGGTGTTCAGCCGCGCGTTTCAATACCCCGGACATATGTTTCTGGAATACGTCCACGGTTCGTGCAATGAAGCTGGCCTCGGAGCCGATCGCCACACCGATGGGGTTGACCGGATTTTCAATGGAACCGTCCGGACTGGACTGGGTTTTCGTCCCGAGTGGCGAGGTCGGGGAAACCTGGCCTTTGGTCAAGCCGTAAATCTGGTTATTGAACAGCAGAATATTGATATCGATATTGCGCCGCAGGGCGTGGCTGAAGTGATTGCCACCGATAGCCAGACCGTCGCCATCGCCGGTTATCACCCAGACCTGGAGTTCAGGCCGTGCGCACTTGAGTCCCATGGCCAGTGTCGGTGCCCGCCCGTGGATGGCGTGGATCCCGTAGGTGTTCACATAGTAGGGAAAGCGGCTGGAGCAGCCGATGCCAGAGATCATAACGATATTCTCGCGCGGTACCCCCAGTTCCGGCAGCATCTTCTGCATCTGCGCAAGAATGGCGTTGTTGCCGCAGCCCGGGCACCAGCGTACATCCTGGTCCGAGACAAAATCCTTGCGGGTCAGCCTGATTTCCTCGGGGACAGTGTTCATAACAGCAGTTCCTCGATTCGGGTTTCGATTTCAGCGATGGTGAATGGTCGCCCCTGCAGCTTGGGGAATGATACCGCGTCCACCAGGTAGCGGGCGCGAATCAGCAGGGCCAGCTGCCCGTCGTTCAGTTCGGGAATCAGCACCCTGTCGTAACGGCTGAGGATTTCGCCCAGCCCGGACGGGAAGGGATTCAGGTGGCGTAAGTGGACATGGGCCACGCCAAGACCCTTGTTGCGGGCCCGCTGTACCGCGGCGGCTGCGGCACCGTAGCTGCCGCCCCAGCCGAGTACCAGCAAGGCCGCCTGTTCGGGACCATTGACCTCGATTGCCGGTAAGAAAGTGGCGATGCGCTCCACCTTGTCAGCGCGTAAACGGCACATTGCTTCATGGTCTTGCGGTGCGTGGCTGACGCTGCCGCTGCCCGGGTGTTTTTCCAGCCCGCCCATGCGGTACTCCATGCCAGGTGTTCCCGGCAGTACCCAGGGACGCGCGAGGGTCGAAGCGTCACGCGAGTACGGCTGACAGCACCCGGCTTCAACGGGATGCTGAACCTCAATGGGTGCGAGGTCATGCAGCGACGGAATGCGCCACGGTTCGCTGCTGTTTGCCAGGTAGCCCTCACTGAGAACGATTACCGGTGTGGTGTGTCGAACGGCAATGCGAAACGCTTCGATGGCAACGGCAAAACAGTCGGCTGGACTGCTGGGTGCCAGCACCGGTATCGGGCTTTCGCCATTGCGGCCAAACAGTGCCTGCAACAGGTCGGCCTGCTCGGTCTTGGTGGGTAAACCCGTGGAAGGCCCGCCACGCTGAACATTCAGAATGACCAGCGGTAGTTCCAGCATAACCGCCAGATTGATCGCCTCACTCTTGAGACAGACACCGGGACCACTGGTGCCGGTAACGGCAAGAGCACCGCCGTAGGCCGCGCCGATGGTCGAACCCATGGCCGCGATCTCGTCTTCGGCCTGTATGCTGCGAACGTCCAGATGTTTCCAGCGTGACAGGTGGTGCAGGATCTCGGAGGCCGGCGTGATCGGGTAGCTGCTGTACACCAGCGCCTTCTGCGCCAGCCGTGCCGCGCTCACCAGACCCAGAGCCATGGCTTCGTTACCGTTGATCATGCGGTAGGTGCCCGCCTCCACAGCGGCCCGGGGAATGCTCCATTGCACGGCAAACGCTTCGCTCGTCTCGCCGTAGTGATAGCCGGCCTGCAAGGCGCGCCGGTTGGCTTCCGCCACCGGTGGGTGGCCGGCGAACTTGCTGTCGATCCATTTCAGGCTTTGTTCGAGGGGGCGTGCAAAGAGCCAGTACACCAGGCCCAGGGCGAAGAAATTCTTGCAGCGCCGCTTTGCCGCGTGTTTAAGGTCCACCGCCTCCAGCGCCTTGAGCGTCAGTGAAGAAATTGGTGCCGGGTGCAAACGATAGGTGGAGCCTAGTTGCGGGTCATTCAGGGGATTGCTTGCATAGTCGGCCTTGGCCAGATTGCGCGCGCTGAACGCATCCTGGTCGCTGATAATTACCCCGCCGGGTTTGAGCCGCGGCAGGTTCACCTTGAGGGAGGCCGGATTCATCGCCACCAGCACGTCCGGGTTGTCGCCGGGGGTATGGATCTCGTGACCGGCAAAGTGGACCTGGAATGCCGATACACCGGCCAGCGAGCCGGCGGGGGCGCGAATCTCCGAGGGGTAATCGGGCAGCGTACTGACGTCGTTGCCATACACCGCGGAGGTGGTGCTCAGCTGGGTGCCGCTCAGTTGCATGCCGTCGCCCGAATCGCCGCAGAACAGCACGGTGACCTGTTGCAGTTCGTCGCGGGTTTTGGCGCTGGTGCTCATCGACTGCCATCCGGTCCGCCGGACACCGGCTGCAATCTGCGTGACGGTCGTCGCACGGCATCAGCCTCCTTCCGGCGCGCGGGCATGCTGTTCGGGGTCCGGGGGCAGGTTCAGCACATGGTCTGCGAAAAGGTTGGCCATGAACTGGGCAATGTCCTTGTGGCGCACACAGGCAACCGCGCGTCCCCGACTGTCCAGTACCGGCACCTGTCGAAAACCGCCCTCGTGCATACGTATAACTACCTGCCAGACTGGATCATTTTCAGCAACGGTGACCGGATCGTGGGTCATGAAGCCGGAAACCGCTCGGGACAGCGCCGCGCTATCACCGACCACCGACAGAAACACATCGCGTTCGGTAAAAATACCGGTCAGACGATCCTGTGCCGTGATCAGCGCATAGCCCAGGCCCTGCTCGCGCATGGCGCGAATGGTATCCCCGACGCTGGTTGATTCGTCCAGCAGCAGGGGGGGTTGCAGTTCCAGGGTCAGTACTTCGACCTGTCGCAGGCTGAGTTCAATCTTCATGCTGTGTCCCCTGACTCGAGGTACCACAGTGTACGCTTTAGGCGTGACGCCCGTCACTCCCCGGTCAACGCAATACCCTGGCCGGTTTTTCTTTTACAACAGCGCGTGGCACAAGCCGTTCGTCGTGCCGGTTTGAGCCTATGCCGGAAGTGCGAATCCGGAAGGGCAGAGCAATTTATTAACACTTAGATATCAGGAAGTTTGATCTCGATCAATGACACTGCATATTTATCGTTTAGTATAGGCTCATAAATATTGCAATGTTCGTCTACTGGGCTAAATTCTTTACTAGAGGTGGAATATTATTTCGGGTTCAGCGGTTCACAAACGATTAGTCTGCCGCAATACCTGAAGAGCATTGGGTTTGACCGTTCGAGTATAGAGGAGGTTGCGAGATGAGTGATCTAATGGTCGATGTCACTCTTCACTTAGATGAAGAGACAACCCATGGTCAACGCGAAGAATTCCGTGATACTTTGTTGGCGCTGGATGGTGTTATGGCCGCGGCGTGCCATGATGAGAAACCACACCTGATGTTGATTGAGTACGACCCGGAGATCGTTAATTCGATAGAGTTCGTCAATGCAGCTAAAAAGATCGGATTCCATGCCGAGCTGATCGGCTTCTGAGTCTTTGCGAAAAAAAGATGCGTAAGTCGCACGTTATTGGGTGTTCCTGACGGGATACCGTCGGACTGCGGCAATGATAGATCAAGGTGGCGGTGGTCACACGTGATACAAAACACGTGACATGCTTTCTCACAGGGGGCAATGGCGAATCCCAAAAGGGGGCAAGTACCCTTGTGAAGAATACCTCCGCTAGCAGCTGATTACCGAAGTGATTGGAGGTGAATCTAATGGACTCGACAGCTAACAGTAACGGCACCTTTTTCACTCATCCCTGGTGGGCAATGGGCCAGTCTGTGGAAGGGCAGTGTGGAGCCTGTATCAATGAAACCGCCACAAGAGCCAGAGCCGGTCTTCTGAATGTACTATCCGGAACCACAATCTTTATCTTGTTGGCGGCTCCGGAACTTGACCCTATTCGATATGTGGCCCCATTTGTTATTTTCGATATGGTGGCAGGCGCTACATTCGGTTTAACGCCCTTCAGTCCTGCCGGCATTTTCGGTACTGTTATTACCAGGAATATTCGGCCCGTCTGGAAACCGATCAAACCCAAAAGGTTTGCCTGGACATTAGGGGCAACACTAGGGGTCTGTTGTCTCACCTTCTGGGTGCTCGGGTGGCAATCGTGGATCATCGCTGTACTCAGCATCTGCTTCCTGCTGACCTGGCTTGAAGCGGTGCTCGGATTCTGTGTCGGTTGCTGGATGTATTCTCTATTGGTTAAGTGCGAGGTGTGCCAGATGCACTGAGTGCTTAACACGACACCGTCGAAACTGGTAGCGGTCAGAAACTTCGCGCTGAATTAACCGGCCCGGTTTGGTCATGAACCGGTTAGGTTGATTTACCTGTTTGGCAGCGTGGTTTCTGAGCAATGAGAGTGTTAACCATGTCCACCAAAGAAGATATCAATCAGGTTTTACTTCCGGAAATGACCCCTGAAGGGTTGAACGAATGGTTCGATAAGAGATTCACGCAGAGCATGGTCGATCATGAGGCCGGTAAAACTCCCAAGCTCTCGATCATGGTAACAAAGGGTACGCTCGACTGGGCGTATCCCTCGTTTATCCTTGGCTCAACGGCCGCGGCAATGGGGTGGGATACTACGCTGTTTTTCACCTTTTACGGGCTCGCATTGCTGAAAAGCGATTTCAAGCCGCATATCACCCCGTTGGGCAATCCCGCCATGCCGATGAAAATGCCCTTCGGTCCAGGCTGGTTTCAGGATATCGAATGGAACATACCCAACCTGGTCATGGCCGGTGTTCCCGGTTTTGAATCGCTGGCGACATCATTAATGAAACAGACACTCAGCAATAAAGGCGTGGCCGATATTATCGAACTTCGCACCCTGTGTATCGAAGCCGAGGCCAAGTTGCTGGCCTGCCAGATGACCGTGGATCTGTTTGGCTGGAAGAAAGAGGATTTTATCCCGGAGGTTGCGGAATGGGCAGGCGCGGCAACCTATCTTGCTTCCGCACAGGATGCAGACGTTACCCTGTTTATCTAGATAATCGGGCCACTCACTAAGCGTGACATTTCCAGGTTCTTGTTCAATTACCAAGGGCTGCAACGCGGTTATGGGGCATTTGTGGAGCTTCCTTCGGGCGAGGCGCTAAGCGGCCATGCGACGTTGCTTGCTGCTGATAATGCTCTCCTCCTAGTCGCTGGATTTTTTATGCTGCCTTACAGGCATCCATTTCTCGATTGGTAGACCTTCCAGCAGTTCCTCCTTAACAATTTTTATATCGTCTGGTGCGTCGGTACCTATACGCACCTGGTTAGGTTTTACGCTCAGAACTGCGACTTTGATGGTTTCACCTGTAGGTAATTCGATAATGATGGCTTCGTTAGGACGGCGGGTAAGTATCAACATGGTATTTCCCCATCTTCTGTAGTACGGCCACATTAACAACGCGCCAGCAGGATTTCTGTTACCCAAGTCGGATAATTAGATAGGGATTTTATTACGCGAGTATTTTTGTGCGGTAACTATTGCCGCTCCGGCACCCTAAATCCAACCCAAAAAATGGCTTTGGCCGATCAGGATCGAACTCGCGACCTTCGCATTGCGAATAAATATCAAGCAATAATCCACACAAGTTACAAACATAAATACAATAAGTTAGAGAATTGTTGCCCTTTTTAGCCATTATTTAGCGACAAGTGCGCCATGGAATATGCTTGATATTCCCGTATCAGCACCTGCATCAGACCAGGCTTTGAGTGCCAGAGCTAGGGCATGCCTGGACTATCCGTTCAAGTTCGTGAACCACATTGTTGCTTTGCATCGTCGTTCCTCAAATTACATCAGGGCGGACGCAACATTAGTCCGATGCGCAATGACTGGCAGCGGATGTATGCTGCGCCGAGATTTTGGAGGGCCATTGCGTCGGCGAGATCGACGATAAAGTCCACAGCGCCATTGCGGGCGAAGTTCAGGAGCTGGCTATATCTCATTTCCCGCGGCAACTTCCAAAAGTTTGGCTAGCTCTCTCGCGTCAGATTTGCTCAGCGAAAAAGGCTGCATGCTGTAACTCAGGCGTGCTTTGTGCACTAGCTCGATTCCGACGATATCTTCACCAGTATTCGAATGGCGCATTTTGTGGACGCGAATAGACGATGTGACGCCGAATCGCCTAAGACCGTCGACCTTGCCGATTTCCGCTTCCTTTATAGCCCCGAACAGAGCGTTTTTAAACCCTCCGTTTTTGTATATTTGATAAACAATATACGCTGCCACACCGGCAAATACGACAAAGCCCCAGTATTGCTCCATAACTTCAATCCTTTCGTCGATGACACATAAAAGGTACCAGCGGGTCCTTTGGAGGACCCAACATACCCTGTTTGTCGGCTCGGTAACGCGTCACCTTGAACTCGTTGAATGTTAATGTGGATTTGAATGTAATCGGTGCGTAGCCTGATCCACTCCCTGAAGTTTTCCAGATTCCGTTTTTTGTCGCAGACAGGCATTGACAAGCCACCGGGAGGGATTTATTTTTCCCAACCAGAAGCCTTGCTGCATATCGGATGTTCAAGGAGCAGAGCAGTTCAGTGACAACGCCGCTGGCCGGAAAGGAAGGGGGTAGGGATATTAGCAAACGACCGGGTTATTTTTATTGTCAGTCAGGAGTGATTCCATTTCGCAAACGCAAGGGTAAGCTGGAACTTCTCATGGTAACCTCAACCAAGAAGAAGCGCTGGGTTATCCCCAAAGGGGTCAAGGAGCCGCATCTGTCTCCTAAGAAATCGGCAATCAAGGAAGCATGGGAGGAGGCAGGTATCCTGGGAAAGGTGTCCAAGACTTCCATCGGAGCCTACCGCTACCGCAAGTGGGGCGGAATCTGTACCGTCAAGGTGTTTGTCATGGAGGTCAACAAGGTCGTTAGAAAATGGGAAGAGAGTTTCCGGGACCGGGAGTGGTTTTCCCACCGCGAGGCACTGCGTCGCATCAAGGGCAAGGATCTGCAGCAGATCGTGCGTCAACTTCCCGATTTCGTATAAACTCCAGGACCCTATGCAGCTAATTCGCAGAGCGAACGGCTTGCACCATCGACTAGCCGCTATAATGCAATTCGAGTGCGGAATCCCCAGACGGTAATCCTGTCTTCGTCCGGGTTGCGCACAGGGTCGAAGATGACCGCGAGAGGATGACCGCGAGAGTAATGGCAACTTTGACAACATGATTGACCTTCCACATACCAGTATGAGGTCTGGTGCTAAACGTGTTCTTGTGAATATAGCAAATGAGCCATACACCGGGTGGCGCAGACAGATCTCGACTTGTGGATTGTTGGCTGGTTTTTCGACTGCCTGTGCAGGTATCCGAATGGCTTTGCCATTGAAAAAACCTGCCCTGAACCGTCTGGAGTGCAACCGGCGACTGTCGGGAAAACTGCTGCGCCGGTAAGTTATTGTGTTTTTAATTGCTTATTGGTCGGGGCGAGAGGATTTGAACCTCCGACCCCTTCGTCCCGAACGAAGTGCGCTACCAGGCTGCGCTACGCCCCGATTTAGTAACTGCGGCTTACCGAAAACTCGGCTAATCCGTATAGTGCCTCTTTGTAAGGACTGGCGGGTAGTTCGGCCAGTGCTTCTATGGCTGTATCCGCCTCTCGCTGCGCGGCTTGCGCAGTGTACGCGATGGCATTGGTTGATTCAATCGCTTCCAGAACCGGTTGAATATGCGAGCGGCCACCGTTTTCGATGGCCTGGCGAATGGCCTTCACTTGCTCCGGTGTGCCGTTGCGCATGGCATAAATGAGAGGCAGTGTGGGCTTGCCTTCGGCCAGATCGTCGCCGATATTCTTGCCGATGTTTTCACCCGATGAACCGTAATCCAGCGCATCGTCGATGAGCTGGAAGGCGGTGCCCAGGTGCATGCCATAACGAGCCATCGCCTGTTCGATCGCCTGCGGCTGATCGCCAAGCACGGCGCCCAGCTGTGCGGAGGCTTCAAACAGTTTGGCGGTTTTATAACGGATGACGTCTCGATAAAGGTCTTCCGTGGTATCCGGGTCGTGGCAATTGAGCAACTGCAGGACTTCGCCTTCGGCGATGACGTTGGTGGTGGTGGAGAGGATTTCCATGACGCGCATGCTGCCAACGCTGACCATCATTTCAAACGAGCGCGAGTAGAGGAAGTCGCCGACCAGTACGGCTGCTTCATTGCCCCATATGGCATTGGCCGTTTCGTTACCCCGGCGCAGGTCGGAAGCGTCGACCACGTCATCGTGCAGCAGCGTTGCGGTGTGGATGAATTCAATGACGGCGGCCAGTTCAATGTGATGTTCGCCCTGGTAACCGCAGGCGCGGGACGCCAGCAGTACCAGCAGCGGCCGCAGGCGTTTGCCGCCACTGTTTATAATATAGCGGCCCAGTTCGTTGATCAGCGCGATATCTGAACTCAGGCGCGCAAGAATAAGCTGATTTACCGCTTTGGAATCCGCCTGCGCCAGTGCCCTAATATCGTTGATATTCAGGCTGACTCTATGATTTTTAAGAACTTCCTGCATAGGTCGATCTGTATGTCTAAGTAAAATTGCTCGCCGCTGTATTTATTGCTTAGTCTAACTGCGAACAGCGCATGGTACCAGAAACCCGGTGGTTTGACCCAAACCCGGAGAATCTATAGAATTGCGCGTCTTTCGGGTGCTGTAAGTTGGAGAAACGGCCATGTACGCAGTTATCGTGACTGGCGGAAAACAATATCGCGTATGCCAGGGTGACAAGCTTCGTGTTGAGAAGCTGGACGTCACTGAAGGCGAAAGTGTGGATCTGGACCAGGTGTTGATGGTGGTTGATGGTGACGATGTCAAAATCGGCACGCCGGTCCTGGACGGTGGCAGGGTCACCGCTGAAGTGAAAACACACGGTCGTGGCGACAAAGTGGATATCGTCAAATTCCGTCGACGTAAGCAACATATGAAACGCCAGGGTCACCGTCAGGCGTATACAGAATTGGAAATCACGGGCATCTCTGCCTGAGCGTGAGGTAAGCAGCAATGGCACACAAGAAAGCCGGTGGTAGTACCAGGAACGGGCGCGACTCGGAATCCAAACGCCTGGGTGTTAAGCGTTATGGCGGACAGGAAGTTCTGGCGGGCAGTATTATCGTACGCCAGCGAGGTACGCATTTTCACCCTGGTGTCAACGTGGGCTGCGGTAAGGACCACACCCTGTTCGCCAAGGCAGACGGTATCGTGAAGTTCGTGATACGCGGTCCAAAGAGCCGCAAATTCGTGGACGTGCTTTCGTCCTGACCGGTTTCCGGTCTCGATTAAAAGCCCCGTCCGGTACGGGGCTTTTTTGTGTTTCCTCGTACTCCTTCAACCTGATATTGACGGGTTCAGCAAGGCGCTTGCCCGCCGGGGTAGCCATTCTACCTCAAGGGCAAGCAACACCGCAGATGGCCGCTTCTCGCCTTGCCCGAAGGGAGCCACACAGCAACGCCATTGCAGCGTTGCGGCTCTTGGCAAGGGTCCTGCCATTGCCGGCGAGTCGCGCCTCGCCTAGAGCGCCTACTGTTGGTGCACTGACGTTGCTGTGTGACTCTGAATCCGTCAATATCAGGTTGAAGGAGTACTGGTTAACTTTATGTGCGTGTAACGCAACCTGATCATGAAATTCGTTGACGAAGCCACAATTGATGTCAAAGCCGGTGACGGTGGCAACGGCTGTGTCAGTTTTCGCCGCGAGAAATTCATCCCGCTGGGTGGCCCGGACGGCGGCGACGGCGGCGATGGTGGCAGTGTTGTGATGATCGCTGATGCCACGCTGAACACCCTGGCGGATTTCCGTTATGAGCGCCATTTCACCGCGCAGCGTGGTGAGAACGGGCGTGGCCGCAATTGTTCGGGCAGGAAAGGCGACAGCCTCGAAATTCGGGTACCGGTCGGTACGCTGGTATACGACGAAGATACCGATGAGTTGATGTCTGATCTGCTTGAGGATGGACAGCGACTGGTTGTTGCCCGTGGCGGTTTCCACGGGCTCGGCAATACGCGTTATAAGAGCTCCACCAATCGTGCACCGCGTCAGTCGAAACCGGGAACGGCGGGTGAGCAACGTTGTTTGCGCCTGGAGTTGAAGTTGCTGGCCGATGTGGGGTTGCTCGGCAAACCCAATGCGGGCAAGTCCACTCTGATCCGGGCAATTTCTTCTGCCAGACCCAAAGTTGCCGATTACCCCTTTACCACCCTGTACCCGAACCTGGGTGTGGTTCGGGTGGAGCCGCACAGAAGTTTCGTGGTGGCCGATATACCCGGCCTGATTGAGGGCGCCGCCGAAGGCGCCGGCCTGGGTGTGCAGTTTCTCAAGCATCTGTCGCGTACAGGTTTGCTGTTGCACCTGGTCGACGTGGCGCCGGTGGATGGCAGTGATCCGGTGAGGGATGTTCAGGCTATTGTGGGTGAGTTGAAAAAGTTCAGTGCAGAACTGGGTGGGCGAGAACGCTGGCTGGTATTGAATAAAACCGATCTGTTGCCGGAACACGAGCGGCAGCCACACTGCCGGGATATTATGCAACGGCTGGACTGGAAAGGACCGGTGTTTGAAACTTCGGCACTGTCCAAGCAGGGCACCCGCCCGCTGCTGTGGGCGATCATGGATTATATCGAGCAGCAACGGCAAGGCGTCTCTGAAGAAACATGAACAGTCGAAAAAACCGTGCAGAGATCGGCAAGGCAACGCGCTGGGTTATCAAGATCGGCAGTGCGCTGCTGACCGATAACGGGCGTGGCCTCGATATGCAGGCGATTCACCTCTGGGTCGAGCAAATGACCGCTTTGCGTCAGCGCGGCTGTGAGCTGGTGCTGGTATCTTCAGGTGCGGTTGCGGCAGGGATGAACCGTCTGGGCTGGCATGGCCGGCCGCATGAGCTGGTTGCCTTGCAGGCCGCGGCAGCCGTCGGTCAAATGAGCCTGGTACAGGCTTACGAATCGAACTTTCAGCGGCACGGTCTGCATACGGCGCAAGTGCTTCTGACCCACGACGACCTGGTTAACCGTACGCGTTACCTCAATGCCCGCAGTACGCTGCGTAAACTGCTCAGCCTGGGCGTTATTCCTGTCGTTAACGAAAACGATACCGTTGCCTGTGATGAATTGCGCTTTGGCGATAACGATACCCTGGCGGCGCTGGTGGCCAATCTGGTGGAAGCGGAACTGCTGGTGATTCTCACCGATCAAGCGGGTGTGTTTGATTGTGATCCGCGCCACAATGAGGCAGCCAGGCTGATTGACGGGGCCGACGCCGGCGAATCCCGTCTGTCTGCGGTGGCCAGTGGTTCCAGCAGCAGTGGTCTCGGGCGAGGCGGTATGGCGACCAAGGTGAGGGCGGCGGAACTGGCGGCACGCTCCGGTACCGTGACCTGGATCGCGGCGGGGCATGAAACACGGGTGTTGGAGAGGATCGCAGCCGGTGAACAGCTCGGTACGGTGGTGCATCCCGCCAGCGGTCGCCTGGCGTCACGCAAACAGTGGCTGGCCGGACAGTTGCAGGCCAAGGGGCGTTTGATGCTCGATGCCGGGGCGGTCAGGGTTTTGCGGCAGTCGGGATCGAGTCTGCTGGCGGTGGGAGTTACCGCTGTGGAAGGCGATTTTCAGCGCGGCGAGGTCGTCAGTTGCCACGATCCCGATGGCGTTGCAATCGCCCGCGGTCTGGTGAATTACGATGTTGAAGAGGCACATAAAATCATCGGTCAGGCCAGCGAGAAAATTGAGCAGCTGTTAGGCTATGTCGACGAGCCGGAGCTGATCCACCGGGATAATCTTGTATTGCTTTGAATGCCAATGGATTGCAATTAACTGCAGGAGTGGCGCCTGCGGTTGGATATTCCGGCCGGGTGACGGTTTGAGCAGGGCAATAAAAAAGCCGGTCACAGACCGGCTTTCTCGGCAACCTGGAAACAATCCGCGATCAGCTTTGCAGCGCGCGGACGTGTTGACCAAGGCGGCTTTTATGACGGGCAGCCTTGTTTCTATGGATCAGGCCCTTACCGACAGATTTGTCGATAACCGGAACAGCTTTCCGGTAGGCGGCCTGGGCAGCTTCCGCATCACCGGCGGCAACTGCTTTAACGACATTTTTAATATGAGTGCGCAGCGCGGAGCGCTGGCCGGCATTGCGCTGACGGCGGTTTTCCGCCTGATGGGCGCGTTTACGCGCCTGAGCCGAGTTTGCCAAAATAATTCTCCTGTTCCAGGTTCCAAAGAGCCCGGTACTATGCGGATTTGCGCAGAATTTGTCAATGTGGCGGCGCTGAAATGAGCGGCCGACTGGTCAAAAGTACCGCCACAGTGGGTGCTATGACGCTGATATCGCGGGTAATGGGGTTGTTGCGCGATATGGTGTTTGCGCGCTTTGGTATCGATGCGGGCATGGACGCCTTTTTCGTGGCCTTCAAGATCCCCAACTTCATGCGCCGGCTGTTTGCCGAAGGGGCCTTTTCACAGGCCTTTGTGCCGGTGCTCAGTGAATACAAGGCCCGTCGGGAACAGGCTGAGGTCAAGGCGCTGGTCGACCGTGTGGCGGGCACCCTGCTGGGTCTGCTGGGACTGCTGGTGCTGGTCTGTGTACTGGCCAGTCCGCTGCTGGTATTGCTGTTTGCGCCGGGATTCTGGAGCAATCCACTGAAGTTCGATCTGACCGCCTATATGCTGCGGTTCACGTTTCCCTACCTGTTGTTCATGGCGCTGGTCGCATTTGCGGCCGGCATTCTCAACAGCTACGGGCGCTTTGCAGCGGCGGCCTTTACTCCGGTCTGGTTAAACGTGGTGTTGATTGCCATGGCGCTGCTGGTCGCACCCGGCCTGGAACAGCCGATGATCGCACTGTCCTGGGGTGTGCTGATGGCGGGTTTTGTGCAGCTGCTGTTTCTGCTGCCGGCATTGGCGCGAATCAGCTTGTTGCCGAGGCCGCGCTGGGGGCTGAGGGATGCCGGGGTGCGTAAGATACTGAAGTTGATGGTGCCGGGGATAATCGGTTCGTCGGTATCGCAGATCAATCTGCTGTTCGATACCCTGCTGGCCTCTTTTCTGGTGACCGGCAGCGTGAGCTGGCTGTATTATGCCGACCGGCTGGTCGAGTTTCCGCTGGGTGTCTTCGGTATCGCGCTGGCCACGGTGATTCTGCCGATTCTTTCCCGCACCCACGCCAGGGGATCGGCAGAGGAATTTTCACATACCCTGGACACCGGTCTGCGCTGGGTGCTGTTAATTGGCCTGCCGGCTGCCGCGGGCCTGATCATTCTTGCCAAACCTGCGGTATCGACGCTGTTTCAATATGGTGATTTCCAGCGTCACGATGTGGATATGGCGGGCCTCGCCCTGGTAGCCTACGGTCTGGGTCTGCCCGGATTTATGCTGGTCAAGGTGCTCGCACCCGCCTTTTTTTCACGCCAGGACACAAAAACACCGGTAAAGATCGCCATTCGTGCCTTGCTTTCCAATATGGTGATGAATGTGTTGTTTGTGGTTCCGCTGGTGCTTCTCGAAGTTCCCGGGGCGCACGCTGGATTGGCGCTGGCGACCGCGCTGGCGAGCTATATTAATGCTGGCCTGTTGTACCGCCAGTTGCGGCGCGATGATGTGTTTCGGCCGGATGCCGGTTGGCCGCGCTTATTGCTGCAGATGATGTTTGCGATCAGCATCATGGCTGCCGTGGTCTGGTGGGGGGCACCGGGCGTCGAGCTGTTTACAAGCCTGTCAGGTGTGCAGCGTGCGTTGCAGATCAGCCTGTGGATAGCGGCAGGGGTGGCGAGCTACCTGTTTGCCTTGTGGCTGGCGGGTGTACGCCTGTCCCTGTTGTGGACGCCGGCGGCAGAAACCGGGCGCAAACCGTGACACGGCCGGTAACTTCATTATAATTCAGTATTTTCGGCGATGCGACTGATACGAGGACTGCACAATCTGCATCATTCCCAGCTGGGAAGTGCCCTGACTATCGGCAATTTTGATGGTCTGCATCGCGGCCATCAGGCGGTGCTGCGGCACCTGCAGCAGCGCGCTGCTGAGCGGCGGCTGGCGACGACGGTGATGACGTTCGAACCGACGGCGCAGGAGTATTTTTCACCGCGGACAGCACCGGCACGTTTGCAGCGTCTGCGCGACAAACTGGCCAAGCTGCAGGAGCTGGAGGTCAACCAGGTGCACTGCCTGCGCTTCAATAGGGAGCTGGCTGAATTGAGCGCAGATGCCTTTGTCCGGCAAATCCTCGTCGAGGGACTGGATGTGCGTTACCTGGTGGTAGGTGACGATTTCCGTTTCGGTAAGGACCGTAGCGGCGATTTCGCCTTTCTGCAGCAGGCGGGTCAGCGATACGGATTTGAAGTGGTCAGTACCCGCACCTTTCTTGAAGGTGAGGACCGGGTCAGCAGTACACGCATACGCCAGGCTCTGGCCGAGGGCGATCTGGCCATGGCAGAGCAATTGCTGGGCAGGCCGTACCGTATCTGCGGGCGTGTGTCGCCCGGGCAGCAGCGCGGGCGCACCATTGGTTTTCATACCGCCAATGTACGCCTGCACCGGGTCGTTGCGCCGCTGCAGGGCGTGTTTGCGGTGCGCGTGTATGGCCTGGGTGCCGGAGCGTTGAACGGTGTTGCCAATGTCGGTACACGGCCAACGGTAGACGGCAGTTACTGTGTACTGGAAATACACCTGTTTGATTTTGATTCGGATATATACGGTCGCTATCTGGATGTTGAGTTTTGCCGGAAGCTTCGCGAGGAAAAGAAATTTGAATCTTTCGAGGCATTAAAGCAACAGATCGAGTTTGATGTCGAACAGGCGCGGACGTTTTTCAGCGAGTGAGTGTGAGAGTGAGTAACTATAAAGACACTTTGAATTTGCCCCGGACAAAGTTCCCGATGAAAGCGAATCTTGCCAACCGCGAGCCGGAAACGCTGAAATACTGGGATGGCATTGACCTGTACGCCAAAATGCGCGAGCTGGGACAGGACAGGCCGAAATTTGTATTACACGACGGACCACCCTACGCCAATGGCGATATTCATATCGGCCATGCGGTCAACAAGATTCTCAAGGACATCATAGTTAAAAGCAAAACCCTGAGCGGTTTTGATGCGCCTTATATCCCCGGCTGGGATTGCCACGGCCTGCCCATCGAACTCAATGTGGAAAAGAAAGTCGGCAAGGTGGGGCAGAAGGTGGACGCCAGTAGCTTTCGTTCCAGGTGCCGCGACTATGCGCGCAAACAGGTAGACGGTCAGTGTAAGGACTTTATCCGCCTGGGTGTTGTGGGTGACTGGGGACATCCCTACCTCACGATGGATTACCGTTTTGAAGCGGACATCATCCGTGCCCTGGGGCGCATTATTGCCAACGGCCACCTGAGCAAAGGTTATAAGCCCGTGCACTGGTGTACTGACTGCGGTTCCGCACTGGCGGAAGCCGAAGTCGAGTACGAAGATAAAACCTCGCCGGCGATAGACGTGCGTTTCCGGGTGCTCGATGACGAAGCCCTGCTGGCGCGTTGCCATCATGCCGAAGGACACAAGGGGGAGGGTCCGCTGTCCGTTGTCATCTGGACCACGACCCCCTGGACGCTGCCGGCCAACCGTGCTGTAGCGCTCAATCCGGAGCTCGAGTACGCGGTTGTACAGGCGGATCTCGGACAGGGAACGGAACGGCTGGTGCTGGCCGAGGCCTTGTTGAAAGATACCATGCTCCGCTATGACTGCGAGCATTACCAGGTGGTTGCCTATTGCAGGGGACAGGAACTGGAACAGCTTAAACTTGCGCATCCGTTCTACGACCGGGAGGTGCCCGTTATTCTCGGGGATCATGTCACCACCGAGGCGGGCACCGGCGCGGTCCATACCGCACCCGGCCACGGCCAGGATGACTATGTGGTGGGTCAGCGCTACGGTATCGCGGTCGACAACCCGGTCGGCGCCAACGGTGTATTCGTGGAAGGCACGGAATTATTTGCCGGCAAGCACGTGTTTTCGGCCAACGATGATGTGCTCGATGTCTTGAAGGCCCGGGGTGCTTTGCTGCATATCGAGGCGTTGCGTCACAGTTATCCTCATTGCTGGCGGCATAAGACGCCGATTATTTTCCGTGCTACACCGCAGTGGTTTATCAGCATGGATCAGAACGGTCTGCGCAGCGCGGCGCTGGCGGCGATCGGGGACGTACAATGGATACCGGACTGGGGGCTGGCGCGTATCGAAGGCATGGTTGAAGGGCGTCCCGACTGGTGTATTTCGCGTCAGCGGACCTGGGGATCGCCCATCGCGCTGTTCGTGCACCATAAAACGGGTGAACTGCATCCCGATACGGCACGTCTGATCGAGGAGATCGCCTTGCGTGTCGAACGCCATGGTATCGATGCCTGGTTTGAACTGGATGCGCAGACCCTGTTAGGCGACGAGGCCGATCAGTACGAGAAGGTGCAGGATACGCTGGATGTGTGGTTTGATTCCGGAACCACGCACCAGTGTGTGCTGGAACGCCGGGAGGAACTGGGTTTTCCTGCCGATCTGTACCTGGAAGGTTCCGATCAGCACCGTGGCTGGTTCCAGTCCTCGTTGCTGACTTCGGTCGCCATGCACGGCACGGCACCCTATCGTCAGGTGCTGACCCACGGTTTTACCGTCGATGCCCAGGGCCAGAAGATGTCCAAGTCAAAGGGCAATGTGGTTGCACCGCAGAAAGTGGTAAACAGCCTGGGTGCGGATATCCTGCGCCTGTGGGTGGCAGCGACCGACTACCGCAACGAGATGAACGTTTCCGATGAAATCCTCAAACGTACGGCGGATGCTTACCGGCGCCTGCGCAACACGGCGCGTTTCCTGCTGGCCAACCTGGCCGGTTTCGATCCGGTGGAACACGCCTTGCCGCCGGAACAGATGATGATGCTCGATCGCTGGGCCGTGGAGCGCGCCCGTGAGCTGCAGGAAGAGGTGGTCAGGGCTTATGATGCTTACGAGTTCCATCACATCTATCAGAAGGTGCATAACTTCTGTGCGACTGATCTGAGTGGTTTTTATCTGGATGTCATCAAGGACCGCCAGTACACAACGCGGGCGGACAGTGTGGCAAGACGTTCCACGCAGACTGCGATGTATCTGATTGCAGAGGCGCTGGTGCGCTGGTTGGCACCCATACTTAGTTTTACCGCGGAAGAAATCTGGCGCAATCTGCCCGGTGACCGTGAGGAATCCGTCTTTCTGGAAACCTGGTTTGTGCTGCCGGACATGTTTCTTGCGGAAGAAGAAGCCGGGCAACAGTTCGGCATGGAGTACTGGCAGGCAGTGCTGGAGGTTCGTGATGCGGTGAAAAAGGAGTTGGAGAAGCTTCGTGTGGCCGGTGATATCGGTTCATCACTGGATGCAGAAGTTGATCTCTACTGTGATGCCGACTGGCTGGCCAGGCTGTCCCGCCTGGAAGACGAGCTGCGTTTTGTTCTGATTACATCCTATGCGCGTCTGCATCCGCTCGGGGAACAGGCGCCTGAAGCGATCAGCGTAGACCTCAATGGTGCTCAAATGGCCATACGGGTGACGCCTTCGGATTATGGCAAATGCGTACGTTGCTGGCATCACCGCGAAGACGTCGGTGGCAGCACTGTCCATCCTGAACTTTGCGGCCGCTGCGTGGAGAATGTCGACGGCAGTGGAGAGCAGCGGCGCTATGCCTAGCCGCGTTCCTGACTATGACTAAGTGGCTTGGTGTATCGCTGGTGGTGATCATTCTCGATCAGATCAGCAAGTATGTTGCCAACGCACAGCTTGTTTATGCTGAGCCGCTGCCGGTATTGCCTTCGTTTAATCTGACCCTGTTGTACAATCGGGGTGCGGCGTTCAGTTTTTTGAGCGATGCAGGCGGGTGGCAGCGCTGGTTTTTCGTGGCGATTTCCTTCATCGCAGCCATATTGCTGACATTCTGGCTGCGCAAGCTCAAGTCCGAACAATGGGCGCTGGCGCTGGCGCTGTCACTGGTGATCGGTGGCGCCGTCGGTAATCTTGTCGACCGGCTCTGGTTTGGGCATGTGATCGACTTCATTCAGCTTTATTACAAGCGCTTCTACTGGCCGGCGTTCAATATCGCCGATTCGGCGATCACGGTCGGTGCGGTGTTGCTGGTCTGGGACGGATTGTTCGCTAACAAGACACACCCTGGATAGGCGCATCGCTTTGCCGGACACGCTGTAAATACATCCCTGTACGCTCGACGGCAGCATCCCTCGGCAATTGCTCCTGCATTGCTCTATCGTCGCCCGTCCATGGGCTCGTGCTGCCGACGGTCCGGCAAAGCGATGCGCCTATCCAGGGTGCTTATTCCGGAGTGAAAGGTCTCCTAAATATGCAGATTACCATCGGCTCGAAAGTGACCCTGCATTTTGCCTTGCGGCTGGCCGATGGTACGGTTGCCGACAGCAGCTTTGACGATGAACCGGTCAGCTTCGTGGTGGGTGACGGGGCGCTGGACAAGGGGCTGGAGCTGGCGCTGATCGGCCTTGGAGCGGGCGATCGCCAGACCTTGACCCTGATGCCCGGGCAGGCGTTTGGTGAGCGTGAGGATGCTGCACTACAGTGGGTTGCAAGAGATCAATTTCCTCCGGACATGGCGCTGCAAGAGGGGCAGATCATCGGTTTTACCGGCCGGGCCGGAGAGGATGTTGCCGGCGCCGTCATAGAAATACAGCAGCAGCGGGTCAGAATGGATTTCAATCATCCGCTCGCCGGGCGGGAAATCGAATTCGAAGTCGAGATCCTTTCTGTTGAAAATCCGATTTGATCAGGGTTTATGGTTTTGCTCATACAGGGATGTAAGCGGTAGGGCAGTGAATGGAGCAGTTGCCGAGAAGGCTGGGATTAGGGGGTATAAAAATCAATAAGTTGCACTTGTTGGTCCCCCCGCCCTAACCCTCTCGCGGCGGGAGACGGGACAGCACTGTGTAGCGGCGCTCCTCTGACCGCGATAGACTCGTAAACTATGCAACTGATACTAGCCAATCCCCGCGGGTTCTGTGCCGGCGTCGATCGGGCTATCGAGATCGTCGATCGTGCCCTGGAACTGTTTGGTGCTCCTATCTACGTGCGCCACGAAGTGGTACACAACCGCTACGTCGTCAATAATCTTCGCGACAAGGGCGCCGTGTTTGTCGACGAACTGGCCGCGGTGCCGGATGCCGGGACAGTCATCTTCAGCGCGCACGGCGTTTCGCAGGCGGTGCGTCAGGAAGCCGGGCGCCGCGGCCTGAAAGTTTTTGATGCCACCTGCCCGCTGGTGACCAAGGTGCACCTGCAAGTGGCGCGTTTCAGCCAGCAGGGCCGCGAGTGCATCCTGATCGGCCACCAGGGGCATCCGGAAGTTGAAGGCACCATGGGGCAGTACGATGAGTCGGCGGGCGGCCGGATTTACCTGGTCGAAGATCTGCAGGACGTCGGGCAACTGAAAGTGCGGCACGCAGACAAGCTCAGTTATGTCACGCAGACCACCCTGTCAGTGGACGATACCGATAAAGTCATCAAAGCGCTGCGCACGCGTTATCCCGGCATCAAGGGCCCGTACCGGGAAGATATCTGTTATGCCACACAAAACCGTCAGGATGCGGTTCGCGAGCTCGCCAGCAAGGCGGATGTGGTACTGGTCGTCGGTTCGCCCAACAGCTCGAATTCCAATCGCTTGCGCGAACTGGCGGAACAGCAGGGTGTACCGGGCTATCTGCTCGACGGTCCGGAGCAGATTCAGAAAGCCTGGCTGGAAGGGAAAAATACCATTGGCGTGACAGCCGGTGCCTCTGCACCGGAAGTGCTGGTGCAACAGGTTATCGACCGGCTGAAAGAATGGGGTGCGGCCAGTGTCACCGAACAGTGCGGCCGCGAAGAGACGATTACATTCGTGTTACCCAGAGAATTGAGGGTAACCACCAGTGAGCTTCCCTGAAAGCGCCTGAAACCTTATGCAGGCAAGCCGCCTGAATTTCGTCCCACTTTTATTAACCTGGCAATTAAACAGACAGCGTAGGAGTGGCCGCCTGGCCGCGATATCGCGCCGAAGGACGGCGCTCCTGCGCCCGGTATTTTATTGCCGATTTAATAACATGTAGTTCCTTTTAATTCCCCCGGCTTTACCATTCGTCGGTCCTGAAGTGCCGCTTATCCCCACGGTGGCGCCAGGCCGCGGTTTCCCCGATAAAGTTTTCATCGCCATATACCAATACAGGGTGTGACGGGCGGTGCGATCTGTCCGATTTCGCGGAAATCGACCGTTCGTCGCAGGAAAAATTCCCCTGATCGGAATTCAATTTACAGCCCTATTGAGCGGGGTTACAACTGGGACCATGAAAAAACAACGCGGTTTTACACTAGTCGAGCTTATGATGACCCTGGTTATCGCATCCATTGTGTTGACCCTGGCGGTGCCGAGTTTTCGGGACCTGATTCAGAACAACCGGATTACCGGCCAGGTCAATGAGATGGTGACGGCGTTCAACCTGGCCCGCATGGAGGCTATACGGCGCGGTTCGCCGGTATCGGTCTGCGCCAGCACGGATCAGGCGAGCTGCTCGGGCGCCAATAACTGGGCAACCGGCTGGATTGTGTTTACCGATACCAGTTCGGCGGGTAATCCCACTGTCTCCCAGTTGCTCCGGGCCTGGGATCAGTTGCCGGGTAACCCGGCCATCAGCGAAACCGGCGGTGCTTCCTTTGTGCGTTACCAAAGCAATGGCACCACCGGCGTGCTTGTCCCGTTTACCTTTACCCACACCATTCCCGATTGCACGGGCATGCAGCAGCGCACCATCGATATTACCTCGGCGGGCCGGGTCGGCGGTGTAACGACCTCGGCATGTCCATGATAGAGAACAAGGCAGGAAGATCATTATGCGAATCATGAAGACCAAATACCCTGTCAAACGCCCGCTGGCCGGCTTCACGCTGCTGGAAGTCCTCATCTCCGTGCTGGTTCTTTCGGTCGGATTACTGGGACTGGCCGGGCTTCAGGCCACCGGATTGAAGACCAACCACAGCGCCTACATGCGCTCCCAGGCAGTTTCCTACGGCTACGACATTCTCGACCGCATGCGCGCCAACCGACTGAGTGCCTTGTCCGGCACCTATAACATTGCCATGGGCGCCGGCGCGCCGGCCGGCACGTCGATCGCGCAGACCGACCTGCGCGAATGGAAGACCCTGATAACCGGTCAGCTGCCGAGCGGAGACGCCTCGGCCAATGTCAATGGCGGCCTGGCCACCGTTGTTGTGCAGTGGGATGACAGTCGGGCCCAAGGCAGCAATACAGCAACCATTACCATACAGACAGAGCTATGAACAGCGAGCCCAAAGAAAACGTTATGAATCGCACAGTCGAACAAAATCGCACAGCGCACCGGCAGAGTGGCTTATCACTGGTGGAAATCATGGTCGCTCTTGCGGTGGGTGTGGTCCTGCTGACCGGTGTGATCCAGATCTATGCCAGTACCAAAAGCACCTACCGGATGCAGGACAGCCTGGCGCGCCTGCAGGAGAACGGGCGCTTTGCCCTCAGTTTTCTGACCCGCGATGTGCGCATGGCCGGCTATCACGGCTGCACCAATTTCGGGCCGATCACCAATACGCTCAACAATGCCGCGAGCCTGCAATACGATTTCACCATCGGATTGACTGGATTCAATGATGTCGGTGCCAGCCCGCCGGCCCTGCTGTCGGGTGCCGGCGTTGTTCCGATCGCCGGTACCGATGTCATTGTGGTACGCCGCAACAGCGACGAACCGGTCCGTATCGTGAAAAATAACAGTTCGGCGCAACTGTTTGTGGAAACCCTGTCACAGGTGCCGGGCGGCTGTGCGGATGGGTCCGACAAGGTCAGTGGCCTGTGCGCGAGCGACATCCTCATGGTCTCCGACTGCATGAAGTCACGCGTTTTTCAGGCCGGTAACCTGCAGGTCACCGGCACGCCGCCCGATCTCAACATCACCCATCCGGCCAGCGGCAGCCCCGGCAACGCCCTCTCCTCGTGGGGCGGCGCCAGCGCACCGGCGGAAGAACAGTTCAGTGATGACGCGGAAATTGTCCGCATCGGCACCTACGCCTACTTCATCAGCAACAAGGTTGTTAATGGTGCGACCATGCCGGTGCTGAACCGTTTTGACGGTGGACAGGTGTTCGAGCTGGTCGAAGGCGTCGAGGACATGCAGATTAGCTACGGCGAAGACACCGACGGAGACCGCACCGCCGACGCCTACCGCGACGCCGATGCGGTTTTCGACTGGTCCGCGGTAGTGAGCGCGCGTATCCATTTGCTGCTGCGCACTAACGCTAACAATCTCAGCGACGCCCCGCTGGATTACGTCTTTAACGGCGCGACGGTGGCGGGTGCCTCCTTACCGACCAGCGACCGCTATCTGCGCCGCGAATTCACCGCCACGGTAGCGGTGCGCAACCGTGCTTCATGATCAAGGTGGAACAGCTTATGAGTATTAAAAAATGCAAACCCCTACGGTTGACAGCAGCCCACCGGCAGCGTGGTGTTGTTCTGTTCGTCTCGCTGATCATGCTGATGGTGATGACCCTGATCGGGGTGACCGGCATGCAGAACAGCAGCATGGAAGAGAAGATGGTGCACAACGTGCGTGACAGTGATCTCTCTTTTCAGGCGGCTGAAGCCGCCTTGAGGGAAGCCGAGACCGGCCTTCAGGTGGCGGTGTTGAAGGAATTCGACGGCAGCAACACCGGCCTGTACCAGCCGGCTGCCAGGGGCAGCCAGCCGCTGTGGGAAGTCAGCACCACCTGGACTGCCGCAGGATCACAGTCCTACACCGGTTCGCTGGCCTACCTGAGTGCGCGGCCCCAGTACATCATTGAGGAATTGCCGCCGGTACCGGATCCCAAGGGTAGTGTCGCGGCCGACGAGCCGCTGCCTGAAACCCGGGTCTACCGGGTCACGGCACGGGGGGTGGGTGGCACTGACAAGGCCATCACCATGCTGCAGGCGGCATTCAAACGCTGATCCGAAAATATTAACACACGCCCGTATTGTTTCGAGGTAGCTATTATGAAAACGACATTCAAACTGCAAGCGATCACCTTCGGTCTCATTTTTGGCTTGGCGGTCAGCGCACCGGCCGGCGCCGTCAGCATCGCCGATACGCCCCTGTTCATCGGCGCTGCCGTAGACCCGAACGTCATGCTGCTGGTCGATACCTCGGGCAGTATGGATAACATCATCTGGGCAAGCGGTTATGACAATACTCTGACCTATCCCGACTGGAGTAACGGCGGTGGTAACTATAGCCCAACATCGAGCAATAACCGCTTGGGCAACGTCAGCGAGGGAATCTGCGCCGGTGGCTGGAAAGAGGGCAAAACTGCAGCCGGCCCGAAAAAATGCCTGCACCTGCCGGATCCCCGGGGCGGTGGGAATACGCGCTATTCTGGAAACTATCTGAATTACCTGTTCGCGACCTACGCCGACAACACCGACCTGACCGGCGGTGCCATACCCAACGACACACGCATGGAGGTCGCCAGAGATGCAGCGAAAGATCTGGTCGACCAGAGTACGGGTATTCGCTTTGGCGCATCCAGCTTTTATAATCCGAGCGACAAGGACTATGGTCACGGCGCGACCATCGACGAGGCCTGTGACAGTAATAATGCGGCAGCCGTCAAGGCCTCGATTGACACCTATACCGCCTCGAGCAACACACCGCTGGCCGAAGCCCTGTACGAAGTCACGCGTTACTTCCGTGGTCTGAGCAGTTTCTATCACGATAATACCAGCTACACCAGCCCGATCGAGTACCGCTGTCAGCACAATTTCTCGGTGGTGATTACCGACGGTCTGCCAACCCGCGACACCACTTTCGCCACCAATGACCCGGACGATCCGTCGGGTAAGCTGCCCGACTGGGACGGCCTGGCGCCGGCTACCACGACGGCTATGCATCCCCATTTTCCACAGTATTCCGACGGCTTTCAGCCCGACGGCAATGAGGGCAACGAGGGTTACTCGCTGTTACTGGACGACATTGCCAAATTCGGCTATGACACCGACTTCAAGCCCAGCGGCAACGACAACGCCGGTGGCAGCTACCAGGATCCGCTGTTCCCGCTGCAGAGCATGGAGACCTATACCATCGGTTTTGCGCAGAGTAACCAGATGCTGGAAGACGCCGCTGAATACGGCAACGGTGACTACGTCACCGCCAACAACGCATCCGACCTGGCCACCGCCCTGAAGAACGCCATCGATGACGCCAAATACAAGGGACAGGCGGCCGCCGCCGCTGTCGCCACCAACTCGACGCGACTGGATACCAATACCACCATCTACCAGGCGCGCTTCGACAGCCGCGACTGGTCGGGTGACCTGGTGGCATTCAGCATCGACCCGGCCACCGGCGACGTGAGTCTGGTGGCGGACTGGTCCGCACGAAATCTGCTGCCACCCTCCGCCAGTGCGACAGTGAGTGCCGCCAGCCGTAACATCTACACCTACGACCCGGCTAACAGCACCGGTATCCAGTTTCAGTGGCCGAGTGATTACACGGCACTGTCAGCCGGCAGCGACCTCAACAGCGCAATGGTACAGGGGCTGCTGGGCAATGCGCCCTATGCCTGGAACACCGGTGTGGCGGCGGAACAGTCCGCCAACCAGACCTACGGCGCAGAACTGGTCGCCTACCTGCGTGGCGATACCGGCAGCAGTGGCAGCTACAATTCCGCCTTCCGCAGCCGGAAAACGGTGCTGGGCGATATCGTCAACTCCAACCCGGCCTTTGTCGGTGGCCGCGACTTCGGCTTCAAGTCGATTCCGGGTACAGAAGGCACCGATTACCTCA
>Ga0209578_10000940_pt1 | contig 29621 bp, 29 predicted proteins | sample tdAd472_FD_187127 | JGI IMG/M metagenome (GOLD analysis project Ga0209578, IMG submission 187127) | Marine sediment microbial communities from the Atlantic coast under amendment with organic carbon and nitrate - tdAd47.2 (SPAdes)... | ecosystem: Environmental > Aquatic > Marine > Coastal >...
TTGTGGAGGATCCCATGGAATTCACGACGAACTCGCTCGAGCAACACTGGATGCCGTTTACCGCCAACCGGGACTTCAAGGCCAATCCCCGGATCGTCGTGAAAGCGGAAGGGATGTATTTCATCGACCACAAGGGCGGCACCGTGCTTGACGGCTCGTCGGGCCTGTTCTGCGTGCCGCTTGGCCATGGCCGACCGGAAATCGCCGAAGCCGTGCATGAACAGCTTCTGACCAACGACTACACGCCGCCGTTCCAGCTGGGCCACCCGGGCTCGTTCGAACTGGCGAGCAAGGTTGCCCGCATTACCCCGGAACCCATCAATCACGTGTTCTTCGTTAACTCCGGGTCGGAGTCCATCGACACGGCGTTGAAAATGGCCATGGCCTATCACCGCGCCAAGGGCGAGGGGCATCGCACCCGTTTCGTGTCGCGTGAACGCGCTTATCACGGCGTCAACATGGGCGGCGTCAGCCTCGCCGGGATGGTCAAGAACCGCGAAACCTTTACCAGCGTGATACCGAACGTCGTCACCATGCGCCACACATGGATGGAGGAAAATGCCTTCCAGCCGGGCCAGCCGACGCGCGGCGTCGAACTGGCCGAGGATCTGGCACGCCACTGCGAAACCTATGGCGGCTCGACCATCGCCGCCGTGTTTGTCGAGCCGATTGCCGGCTCGACCGGCTGTCTGGTGCCGCCGGTGGGCTATCTCGAGCGTATCCGCGAGATTTGCGACCAGCACGGCATTCTTCTGGTGTTCGATGAAGTGATCACCGGCTTCGGCCGTCTCGGTCACGCCTTCGCCGCCGATGCGTTCGGTGTCATCCCCGACATCATGACGATGGCCAAGGCGCTGACCAATGGCGCGCAGCCGATGGGCGCGGTCGCCGTCAAGGACGAGGTCTACGACACGATCACCAACGCCTCGCCGGAAAGCGCCATCGAGTTCTTCCACGGCTACACGTACTCCGGTCACCCGGCGGCATGCGCCGCGGGTAACGTCGCGCAGGACCTGTATCAGCGCGACAACCTGTTCGAGCGTGCCGGCAAGTTGGCCGGTTACTTCGGCGAAGCGTTGCACAGCCTGAAGGATCTGGAATGCCTCAAGGACATCCGCAGCTATGGTCTGATGGGTGCAATCGAGGTCAAGCCGCAGGGTGCGCCCGGCGCGCTGGGTACCGAGCTGCAGAAAGAACTGTTCTGGAACGGTCTGCACGTGAAGTTCACGGGTGACAGCGGCATCGTCGCACCGCCGTTCGTGTCCGAGGAAAGCCACATCGACGAGATGATCGACAAGCTGCGCGCGACGCTGTCGAAGATCTGACGCAATATTCCGTCATTCCGGCGTAAGCAGGAATCCAGAACTCTGGACCCCGGCCTTTGCCGGGGTGACTTTTTTCAGAGCCTATTCGGCCAGTATCCGCTTAACCCCAGCTGCGCCGTCCTTGCGGCACCACGGCTTGTGCCCGCCAAGCCCGCGATTGATGTACTCGCGTTCGGCATCGGCCATGGCACCGACACGGATGCGGGTAAGAGCGCCCCGGGAAAGTTCGGAGTTCGCTTCCAGCGCCTTGCGCTTGGCGCGGAAGGCTTCATGAACGTGAAGTCTTACGAGGCCGCAGAAACTGGCCACTTCATAATCGTAAATCAGACGGTAGTAGGGGCCGGATGCATCCGCGCGGGCACCAGCGGCGAACAACAGCGAATGTGCGCAGAGGATCAGGACGGCAAGGCGAACGAGCCTAGTGCCGGGCAAAATACTCGCCGATGATTTCTTCCTTGGTGTCGAGCGACACGTCGGCAACTTCGGCACGCGCGCCGAGTTGCGTCCACTGCGTCTTCCAGTAAACCTCGTCTTCACTTCTCAGCAGCCCGACAAAGGCGTCGTAGAAGCTGACGTCGAAGAACGCCGTGACGTTTTCGTTCTTGTTGTGCCCGGAGGGAAGCTCGGCCTCCATCTCGCCGTAGTTTTTGAATACCGCGGTGCCCACCATCTTGCCGTCGTCCTGATACAGCCGCACGATGATCGACGGGCGCGGCGCGGGGCCGGTGCGCTTGTTCAGAATCTGGATCGCGTAGCGGGTGATTTTCTGGACCGTGGACGGCATTGGATTTTCCTCAGCGGATGTTCAGGCAGCGGCAGCCGCTTGCGCGGCGGCGGCTTCGGTGTCTTTCATGCGCTTCATGGCGGCGCGTTTCTTCGATGCTTCGACGATGGCTTCCTCGCGCCGTTTCTTGACCTCATAGACAACGGCGCCGATCAGCGTGAAGCCCATGATGACGACGGCCAGCGCCGAGATTGACGGGTTGACGCCGAACCGGGCCAGACCGGCAAGCTCGGTCGTCAGCGTGCCGCGCGCGACCATCGTAAAGACGGTCGTGTTGTAGTTTTCGAACGAGGTCAGGAACGCCAGCACGATCGACGACAGGATCGCCGGGCGCAGAAACGGGATCAGCACTTTCCAGAACACCTGCACGTGCGTCGCGCCGAGATCGAGCGCCGCTTCTTCCTGCGTCTTGTCGAAGCGTTGCAGCCGGGCAATGAAGACCAGCATGCAATAGGCGGAAATGAAGGTCGACTGGCCGACAATGGTCAGGAAGAACGGATTGTTCGTGGTCTCGTAATCGAGGCCGACCAGCGAGCCGAAACGTTCCCAGAAGATCACGGTGGAAATACCGATGATGACGCCGGGCACCAGCACCGGCGACACGACGATGGTGTAATAGATCGGGCGGACCCGCTCGGAGACCTGCATCAGCATGATGGCCCCGGCCAGTGCGGTGGGCACCGACAACGCGACGACGCCTGCACCGACCCAGAGCGAGTTGATGAAGCCGCTGACCAGACGGTCGTTGGCGGCCAGTTCGCCGAACCATTTAACGGTGGTGCCTTCCCAGGGCGTGATGGTCGGATAGCTCGACATGTTGAATGCCGACGCCGACATGATCATCAGCGGCCCGAACAGGTACAGGAAGAACAGGATGATATATCCCCGGACAACCCAGGTGCGGAGTTGATTGGTGCTCATCGTTTCGCGATATCCCCAAGTCCGACCTTGAATACCCGCATCATGATACGTACGAAAATGATGCACGAAATCAGCAGCACAAAGGCATACGCCGAACCTTGCGGCCAGTTGCCGCCGGTGTTGTACCACTGGTAGATGATCTGCGTGAACCACAGCGAACTTGGCCCGCCGAGAATGTTCGGCGCAGCGAGTGCACCGGCTGTCAGCATGAAGACCATGGTGCATCCTGACGCGATCCCCGGTTTCGCATGCGGCATGACGACGCGACGGTGGATGGTGATCCACGACGCGCCCATGTCCCGCGCCGCCTCGACCTGGTTCGGATCGAGGCTTTCGATGGCGTTATACAGCGGGAAGATCATCAGAAGAATGTACGCATACGTCAGACCCGTATAGAGGGCGACGTTGGCGCTCAGGAAGTCGTACGGCTGATCCAGAATGCCGATGCCGATCAGGAAGCTGTTGATCAGGCCAAGGTCGGCGAAGATCAGCTTGAAGGCAAAGGCGCGCAGGATCTCGTTGACCCAGAACGGCAGCAAAAGGCACAGGAACAACAGCCGCTGGCTGCGGCCACGCACCGACTGCGCCATGAAGAACGCAAGCGGATAGCACAGCGCGAAGTTGATCAACGTGACGATGACGCTGGCGAAGATCGTCTTGGCAAACACCTCCAGGTGCAGCCAGTTGAACAGATCGGAATCGCTCTCACGGCCGAAGATCAGGTACTTGTAATTCTTCAGCGTGTAGGTATCCGCCGGGCCGCCGATGTCTGGTGGCGGCAGGTTGTGGCGGAACGAGAAGTCGAACATGTAAAGCTGCGGCAGGATGATCATGAAGACGATCCAGCCGATGGTGAAAATCAGCAGATACGCGGAGATCGCGATGCCGTTCTTCTGCACGAACTGCAGGGCATTGAGATTGGCCGTCCATTTACCGGCCTCGCGCTGCACGAACGGCGCGATCAACAGCGCCGCGACGATGGCGATGAAAATTTCGATGAAACCGAGACCGCTGTCCGCCGGTACCTGTTTCGCCGGGTCCTGAATGACCAGCTTTAATTCATGCTGGCCGGCCGGCAGGCTCGGCAGCTTGTCCGGATTGGTAATGGTGATGTTCAGATTGCTGCCCGAACCGCTGGGCGGGGAAGCCGGCGCTGACGGTGCGGGCGTGCTCGATCCCGGCAGGGACGGTGAAATACCCGATGATCCGGCGCTCGGCAGGGACGGCGAAATGCCGAGTCCCCCGCCGGTACTCGGCGCGGGCGCGGGAGCCGGCGCGGCAGGCTCCGGCAGGCTCGGTTGCGGCAGGCTGGGCGTGATCTGAAGCTGGGCCAGAACCGCGTCCTGCGTTGCCGCGAGGTTGGGGGTGCCGTCATTCATCGGCGAGTTCCCCGACCGGCAGCGCGACGGCGCGGTCGGCATCGAACGTCACCTTGACGTTTGTGCCGGCGGCATGGCGTGTCACGTTGGCATCGTTGACGATGGCCATTTTGTAGGGCTTGTCGGCGTTTTCCGATTTCAGGAACACGTGCAGGAAGCTGCCTTCGAATTCCTCCTTCAACGCCTCGGTCTCGAACACCGTGTCGCCGCTGGCATCGCCGGTGGCGGGGCGCAGCACTTCCGGGCGGATAAACAGATAGGCCTCGTCGCCTTCGCTGAGGCCGCGATTATTGATGCCGCGCAGCGGGCCGAACGAGGTGTCGATGACGGCGTAATTGCCTTCGGCGCGGCTGACCTTGCCGAAGAAGGCATTGTTCTCGCCAACGAACGAGGCGACGAACGAGGTTGCCGGATTGTTGTAAATTTCGGAGCCGTTGCCGACCTGCTGCACGATCCCCGCGCTCATCACGGCGATGCGGTCCGACATGGTCAGCGCTTCGCCCTGATCGTGGGTGATGTAGATGAAGGTGATGCCGACGCGCTGCTGGATGGCGCGCAGCTCCGTGCGCATGTGTTGGCGCAGTTTCAAATCGAGTGCCGAAAGCGGCTCGTCGAGCAACAGCACTTCCGGCTCGACGGCAAGGGCGCGGGCGATGGCGACGCGCTGGCGTTGACCGCCGGAAAGCTCGGACACCATCTTGTCGCCCTGGCCGGGCAACGCGATCAGGTTAAGAAGCTCTTCGGCGCGGCGGCGGCGTTCGTTATAGGGGATGCCGCGCACTTCGAGGCCGAAAGCGATGTTGTCGGCGACGCTCATCAGTGGGAACAGCGCCAGGTTCTGGAAGATCAGTGCCGTCGGTCGATTGTTCGGGCCGATGCCACGCATGTCCTTGGCGCCGATGCGCACGCTTCCCTCGGTCGGGTCGTTAAAGCCCGAAACGGCGCGGAGAATGGTTGTTTTCCCGCAGCCGGACGGCCCCAGAAAACTGAAAAACTCACCGGATTCAATCGTCAGGTTGCAGTTGTCGACGGCGACGAAGTCACCGAAGCGGATTGTTACCTGATCAAGCTCGACGCTGCTCATCCGTCCCCCTTATGGACCTGTGTTCGGTCCTCCCTCTGAAATATCTTTTTCTTTGCGGACGGTCTTTGCCGTCTCGTTGCCTGCAAGCGAGTACCGCCCGGCACGAAGCCGGGCGGTAACGCAGATCATCAGGCGGCGACGAACTTGTCGCGGTATTCGGCACGGATCGACGCGTACCAAGCCGGCTCGTCCGGCCACCACCAAAGTTTGGACAGCGCATCGCCCGGATAGGCGAGGTTGAACGCTTCCTTGGATTTGGCGTCCAGCTTGTCGGCATAACCTTTGACGGTGCCGTTGTAGCCGGTCTTGATCGCGGAATCCGCGGCCGCATCGACGGTGTAGATGGCGTTGACCAGTTCATAGGTCTCGTCCTTGTTCTTTGCGCCAACCGGCATGCAAAGACCGTCGAGCCATGCGAACGCACCTTCTTTCGGCGCCATGTACTGGACCGGTTTGCCGTCCTTGAACAGCTCGATCGCCGGACCGTCCCAGGTCTGGCCGAGAACCACACCGTTCTGCATGAAGCCGGTTTTCTGGGTGTCGTGGTCGTTCCAGAACTGTTTGACCCACGGCTTGTGCTCGACAGCGAATTTGGTGATCTCTTCCCAGATCTTGCGCATGCTGTCTTCGTCCTTGTAGGCCTCGACGAACGGCGGCAGCTTGCCGGCGCCTTCGAGGTAACGGCCGATGCCCGCCATCATCGAGTGCGGACGGCCCTGGACCTTGCCCTTCATTTCCGGGATCCACAGATCGCCGAGCGACAGTTTGCCGTATTCGGTCGACCACAGGTCGGTGCGCCACGACATGGCTTCCGTACCCCAGATGTGCGGCAAGTGATGTTGACCACCGCCCCACGTCCAGGCTTCGGATGCTTTGACGAACGCCGGCTCGACATTGCCGAGGTTGGTGATCTTGCCCATGTCCCACGGCTGCAGCAGGCCGAGATCAATCCACTGGCCCTTACGGTTGAGGGTCGGGGTGATCAGGTCGAAGCCACGGCCTTTGGAGGCTTTCATCTTATTGAGGAGTTCCTCGTTCGAACCGAGCGGCGTCACGTTGACCTTGATGCCGGTGTCTTTTTCGAATTTCTTGAGGAAGTCTTCGGTGAGGTAGTTGGTCCAGACAATGGCGTTCACGGTCCCCGCGGCGTAAGCATCGCGGATCACGAACGGACCGACCGCGGCGATACCGGCGGCGGCTGCCGTGCCCTTGAGAACGGTACGGCGATTGAACTTCTTCGCCGCGTCAACCGTCTGTTGAGCGCTGGTTTTCACTTTTGAAGTCATTAACATAGCTCCCTGAGTCTGAGTTGGTAATTGGGTCTACAAGGCGCTGCACTTGGCGTTGTTCTTCTGATTGCGCGCCCCTTGTTAAGTTTTTTGCGCAATTGTCCGAAACGGACACGCGTAAATTATGAAACCGTATGTGTTCTCTGGTCAACGGCCCTTCCATGACGGTTTGATGCACTCGCACAATTAGCTTCGTCGGGAATCGAAAATCAACGTTAGTGCCAACCGTTTCGATTTCTTGGCACCAAACACCAAAAACCCCGGAATCCCGCCTGTGAGGCGCTTGCCATTTGTTCTGGTCGTGCCTTTACTAGTGCCAACGGCAAAATGCTGCATTCTGACAATAGGGGGGTGGAACAATGGGCACGACCATTCATCATTTCATCGATGGCGCGATCGTCGAAGGCAAAAGCGGCCGCACGGGTAGCGTCAACAACCCGGCGACGGGCGAAGTCACGAAACAGGTTTCTTTGGCGTCCGCTGACGAAGTTCGCGCGGCAATTGCCAGCGCCGCCGCCGCGCTGCCGGGCTGGGCCGCAACCCCGCCGGCCAAGCGCGCGCAGGTCATGTTCAAGTTCCGTGACCTGTTGATGCAGAATCACGACAAGATCGCCGAAGCCATTTCCGAGGAACACGGCAAGACCTTCGATGATGCCAAGGGTGAAGTCGCGCGCGGTCTCGAGGTCGTGGAATTCGTTTGCGGCATCCCGCATCTGCTCAAGGGTGAGTATTCCGACAGCGTCGCCGGCGGTGTCGACAGTGTCGGCATGCGCCAGCCGGTCGGTGTCTGCGCCGGGATCACGCCGTTTAATTTCCCGGCCATGGTGCCGATGTGGATGTTCCCGGTGGCGCTTGCATGCGGCAACACGTTCATCCTGAAACCGAGCGAACGTGATCCCTCGGCGCCGATGCTGCTGGCGCAGTTGCTGATCGAGGCCGGTCTGCCGAAGGGCGTGTTGAACGTCGTCAACGGTGACAAGGAAGCGGTCGATACACTGCTTAGCGATCCCACCGTCGGCGCCATCAGCTTCGTCGGCTCGACGGCCATCGGGCGCTACATCTATGAAACCGGTTGCGCCAACGGCAAGCGAGTCCAGGCGCTGTGCGGTGCCAAGAACCACATGGTCATTATGCCTGACGCCGATATTGATCAGGCCGTAGACGCAGCCGTCGGCGCCGCCTTCGGCTCGGCCGGGGAACGCTGCATGGCGGTATCCGTTGCCGTTGCGGTTGGCGAGGATGCGGCCAACAGCTTCGTCGAGAAAATGGCGCCCCGCGTGCGCGGTCTGAAAATCGGGCCGTATACCGACCGCGCCGCAGAAATGGGACCGGTCATCACCAAGGAATCCAAGGAAAAGATCGAGCGCTATATCTCCGAAGGTGAAGCCGACGGGGCCGACGTTGTCGTCGACGGGCGCGGTGTCAGCCTGCAGGGGTACGAGAACGGCTTTTTCGTCGGCGGCACGCTGATCGACAACGTCACCAAGGATATGTCGATCTACAAGGACGAGATCTTCGGTCCGGTGCTGTCGGTGGTCCGCGCCAAGACCTATGAAGAAGCCAAAGATCTGGTCATCGGCCACGAGTACGGCAACGGCGCCGCGGTATTCACCCGCGACGGCGATACGGCGCGTGATTTTGTCCGCGACGTCAACATCGGCATGGTCGGCGTCAACGTACCGATCCCGGTGCCGGTGGCGTATCATTCGTTCGGCGGCTGGAAAGCGTCGCTGTTCGGCGATCACTCGATCCACGGCATGGAAGGGGTGCGGTTCTATACCCGGCTCAAGACCGTGACCGCGCGCTGGCCGTCGGGCGTCAAGGAAGGCGCGGTGTTCAACTTCTCTGCCGGGTCGGACGTTTAAGAACCAACCAAAACGCACGTCGTTCCGGCGAACGCCGAAATGCAGATGAACAGGAATGCTGGACCCCGGCTTGCGCCGGGGTGACGGTTCTTGATCGCAGCTAGGGTTTGTGGCCGTGCGCCAGCGGTGCGTTCTTGTAATGCCGATGCAGATCATCGCGGCCGAAGTCGTTCTCCGGGTCGCGCCACAGGCTGTGGATGTGATTGCCGCCGCCTTGTGAATTATCGAATTCGATCAGGATGCGCGGGCCGTGAATGCGGTAATAGAACGGTTCGACCTCCGACACCGGCCCGGCCCAGGCGAACGACGTTTCATCCATCCCGGCTTCGACCAGCTTCATATAGGGCAGTCCGATCCTGTCGCGGGCGATGCCGACGTAGGCCGAGATCAGTTGCGTCAACAGCACGCGCTGGGCGCGGCTCATTTCCGATACTGCCAGCCCCTGCTTTTTCTCCGGTGCGCCGCCACGCCCCGGTCCGGCAACGAGGCTGCCGAGCGAACGGTCGCTTATCGTCGCGCGTGTTTTTTGCTCGGCGGACAGGCTGCGCACGAGGCGAAGCGCGATGATGAATTCGTCGTACTGCACGCGTTGACCGGCACGCGGGCCGGACGGGATGCGGGCCGGGTTCGTTCCCATGAACGTGGGCGTGATCGATACGTCGGTTTTGGTGCTCACCGTCACGTTGATAGACAGGTGATGGCCTTCCAGCCGCCAACCCCATGGAAATGTTCCCGGCGTGCCGAATGTGCTGATCAGGTAATTCTCGGGATCGCGATAGCTGAGCGATGAGCCTTCGATCTCGGCCAGCACAGCTTCCAGCGCCATGATCGCTTCGGCCTTGAGGATGCCGGGCGACGACAGCGTCGTTCTCATCAATCTCTTCAATGCCGAACGCTGCGTATCGTCCATGTCGCGGATCGCCACGCCGTCGCGACGTCGCGGGGTGAAGTGCCAGTCGAAGCGCTCGTCGTCGGTGAACGCAAAGCGTGCCTTGTCGGCAGCGGGGCCGAGGGTGCGCAGAAACCCGTTGGCGGCATCGGCCATTTCGGCGGTGAATGCTTGCCCGGCCTGTGCGCCGCCCGGCGAAAGCCCACCCACGCACAGCAGGACGGCAAGGAATCTCAGCAGGTATCGACGCATCGCAGCAGCCTCCGTTATCGCGGCACGGCCCGTGTCGTTCTGTGTGCCATATTAACAGATGGTGCTGCGCGGCGGCGTTTCAAACCGGGCGTGGCGAGGCTGCCTATTGCAGCATCGGGATGATGCAAAGCGCCAGTATTACGCCCATCGTCACATTGAAGACGCGGCGCCGGACCGGGTCTGCGAGAAAGCCGCTCAGCGCGGTGCCGAACCCGGCCCATAGAGAGATGGTCGGGAAGCAGACAAGCAGGAAGGCTGTGGCGACCAGAAGGACCGACAGATACGGTTGCTCGGTGTTTGTGTAGATCGCCATGGAGCTGACGGACATCATCCACGCCTTCGGGTTGACCCACTGGAACATGGCGGCGCCGAGCGCCGACATCGGCTCGGACCGTGTGCCGGCCCCGCCAAGTGCGCCCGATGTCGCGATCCGCCAAGCCAGGTAAAGCAGGTACACCCCGCCGGCGATTTTCAGCGCCACGTGCATTGCCGGGAAAGAAACCAGCAATGCGCCCAGCCCGGCGCCGACACAGACCAGTAAGAAGAAAAAGCCTCCGGCGATACCGCACATATGCGGGATCGTGCGTCGGAACCCGAAGTTCACGCCGGACGCCAGCAACATCATGTTGTTCGGCCCCGGCGTGGCGGTGGCGACCAGGGCGAAAAGCAACACCGCGATGAAGGTATCGATAGCCATGCCGGGAAAATAAGACGTTGCGAAAAGCGCCAGCAACAGCGGCATTGTCGCCGTGACAATAAAACCGCAATTGTCATGAATGAAAAAATTTTCATTTGACTGAAATTAATTATCAAGATTTCATGCAGTCATGAATTCGATCCCGAAAGATATGCCTAAGGCCGCGGATGCCGACGCCAACGCCGCCAAGATCGGCGCGGAAATCCGCGATCTGCGCAAGGCGCGTGGCCTGACACTGGAAGATCTGGCATCGCGCATCGGTCGTTCCGTCGGTTACGTCAGCCAGGTCGAACGCGGCCTGTCGCCGTTGACGATCCCGAATTTGAAGGCGATTGCCGGTGAGCTGGGGATCGGCATCAACTGGTTCTTCCGGGGCGACGGGGCGGCGCAGTCGTCGGACGAGGACGGGCTGATCGTCCGCCGCGAAAACCGCGGTCGGCTCGATTTCCCCGGCACCGGCGTAACCGAGGAACTGCTGTCGCCGAGCCTCAACGGCATGTTCGAAATGATATTGGGCCGCTTTCAGCCGGGCGCGGAAACCGGTGACGCCAAGTACGCGCAAACCGGCGAGGAAGGCGGCTATGTGATTTCCGGTGAACTGGAATTGATCGTCGACGGCAAGGTGCACCGGTTGCGCGCCGGCGACTCGTTCACCTTTCCTTTGTCGGCGCCGCACAAATCCAGAAACCCGACGGATCAGGAAACGACGGTGATGTGGATCGTCGCGCCGCCCACGTATTGACCTAACAACAACGCTTTATTCAGGGACGAAAAAGTCATGGCCAAGGAACTTCCGAAAAAAGCCCGCGTCGTCATCGTCGGTGGCGGCGTCATCGGCTGCTCGATCGCGTATCACCTGACCAAGATCGGGGTCAGTGATGCCGTGCTTTTGGAACGCAAGCAACTGACATCGGGAACGACGTGGCACGCGGCAGGGCTGATCGGGCAGTTGCGCGACAACCACCATATGACGGAGCTGGCAAAGTATACCGCCGAGCTGTATCTGGAGCTTGAGGCCGAGACCGGCCAGGCGGTCGGCTACAAGGTCAATGGATCGTTGTCGACGGCAACCAACGAAGGCCGGATGGAAGACATGCTGCGGCGCGCCGATATGGCCAAGGTGTTCGGGCTGCAGGTCGATGTATTAGGTCCCGAGGGCTGTAAGGACCATCACCCGCTGATCGAGATTCATGACGTCGTCGGCGGCATCTTCATTCCGACCGACGGGCAGGCCGATCCGGTCGGCATCACGCAGGCATTGGCCAAGGGTGCCCGTATGGGCGGCGCACAGATATTCGAGGACACTTTGGTCAACCGGGTGTTGGTCGACGACGACAAGGTGACCGGTGTCGAGACGGACGCGGGTACCGTCATGGCCGATCATGTGGTTCTGGCATGCGGCATGTGGACACGCGAACTGGCAAGCCGCCTCGGCGTTACGGTGCCGCTGCATGCGTGCGAGCATTTTTATGTAATTACCGAACCGTTCGAAGGTATGACACCCGATCTGCCGGTCTATCGCGATTACGATCATCAGGCGTATTACAAGGAAGACGCGGGCAAGATGCTCATCGGCGCTTTCGAGACCGTCGCCAAGCCGTGGGGGATGGACGGAATTTCGCCTGATTTCTGTTTCGACCAGTTGCCCGACGACTTCGATCACTTCGCGCCTATTCTCGAAGATGCGATCCGGCGCATGCCGGCGCTGGAAACCGCCGGTATCCAGACGTTTTTCTGCGGGCCGGAAAGTTTCACGCCCGATGACCGCTATCACCTCGGCGCGGCGCCGGAACTGGACGGGCTGTTCATCGCCGCCGGAATGAACTCCATCGGGGTGCAGTCGGCGGGCGGTGTCGGCCGGTTGATGGCAGGCTGGATTGTCGACGGGCATCCGCCGGGCGACTTCAACGGCGTCGACGTGCGCCGCAACCTGCCGTTCCAGCGTAACCGCAAATATCTGCACGACCGGGTATCGGAAACACTGGGCCTTTTATACGCAACGCACTGGCCGTTCTATCAGTACAAGACCAGCCGGAATGTGCGGCGTTCGTCGCTGCACAGGCATCTGGAAACGCTGGGCGCGTGCTTTGGCGAGGTCGCGGGGTGGGAGCGTGCCAACTGGTTCGCACCGTTCGGCGTCAAGCCCGAGTACGAATACTCGTTCAAGCGCCAGAACTGGTTCGAGCATTCCGCTGCCGAGCATAAAAACGTGCGTGAAAATGCCGGCGTGTTTGACCAATCGTCGTTCTCGAAGTTCCGGGTGCAGGGCCGCGATGCCTGCAAGGTGCTGAACAACATCTGCGCCAACGATGTCGATGTCGACCCCGGACGGATCGTCTATACGCAATGGCTGAACGAGCGTGGCGGGATCGAGGCCGACCTTACTGTGACGCGGTTGGCGGAAAACGACTATCTCGTCGTGACCGGCGCCGGCGCACAGGTGCGCGACTTCAAATGGCTGACATCGCATATTCCGGACGACGCGCATTGCTTCGCAACCGATGTCACGTCGGGTTATGCGGTGATTAGCGTCATGGGGCCGAACAGCCGTGCGCTCCTGCAATCGGTCAGCCCGGACGATCTCTCGAACGAGGCGTTTCCGTTTGCGCATTCGCGCGAGATCGAAATGGGCATGGGACTGGTGCGGGCATCGCGTATTACCTATGTCGGCGAGTTAGGCTGGGAACTTTATGTGCCCACCGAATTCGCGCCGCACATCTTCGAGACGGTCATGGAAGCGGGCGAGGGACATGGGCTTAAACCCGCCGGTCTGCATGCGCTGAACTCGCTCCGGATTGAAAAGGCCTACCGTCACTGGGGACACGATATTTCCGAGGAGGAAACGCCCCTCGAAGCCGGTCTGGGATTTGCCGTGAAGACCGCGAAGCCGGATTTCATCGGCCGCGACGCGATCCTCAGACAAAAAGAAAGCGGCGTCACAAGCCGCCTCGTACAGTTCGCGCTGAGTGACCCGGAGCCGCTTTTGTATCACAACGAGCCGATCTACCGCGACGGGACGATCGTCGGTTATCTGACGTCGGGGATGTACGGCCATACGTTGGGGGCAGCCATCGGTCTCGGCTACGTCAAGAACGCCGACGGTGTGGATGCGGATTTCGTCGCATCGGGCACGTACGAGATCGAGGTGGCAGGCAAGAAAGTCGCCGCGACCGCTTCGTTGAAACCGATGTTCGACCCGGGGAATGAAAAGATCCGAGCGTGAGCTATTGTGTGAAGCCGCTCACACTTCTTTAGGGTTTCAAGCCTACCCTCGAAACGTGCTCTATGTCATAGTGGCATTGGAAAACGACTAGGGGAGCGAATTGGCGAGCGAAGGGCAACCGCAACGCGCACAAAACGCGAGCGATTTGCTTGCTTTGTTGCGCAACTGGGGAAAACAGTCGCAGGAGCACAATACCCTGTTGCTGATCTCCATCGGCATGCTTGCGACCGATGATGCGGAACCTTCGTTCTGGAAAGACTTTGACGACATGGTTTCGGCTTTCCGCCGCCGCCATCACGCCGCCAAATTCACGCTCGCGCCGACCGACCGCGCATGTCTGGTCAAGCTCACCGAATATAATCAGGTCACGCTGTTCACCGATGCCAAGGTCGAACTGTTGCGGTTGATCCAGCAATATTTCCCCGACCAGTTCGGGATGATCGATCAGTCGCGTCTGCTGCGCCCGATTGATCTGCGATTCAAACTGCCGAACGCGATCCGCTTCCTCGAGCGCTACGAGGAAAAGGAACAGGAATCCAGCAAACCGTCGGCACCGCGCCGCAAGCTGCGCCGTTTGGGCGAACAGGACATCGAGCGCGTCGTCGAGGTCAATCAGCAGATCGGTACGGCCTCGTTCGCCAAGGTGTTCATCCGTAGCCAGAAGATGGTGGAAATTCTGCCGGGCGGTCCGCCGCGTGATTTCATGCAGGAATACTTCGTCGGGATGGATGCGCTGAAGTCGCATGTGTTTCTGGATGTGGAACTGCGTGGCAGCGGCAACATCTTCAACCAGTTGACGATCACGCTGGACCGGCTGCTTCTCGATGCATTCGGCGATGCCAATCCGGGCCGTGTCGCGTGTTCGATCAATCTCAATGTGGAATCGGTTTTTACCCGGGCATTCCAGGCGTTTCTGGATGAGGCGGAGGAAAAGTCTTTCGACAATCTCGTGTTCGAATTTCGCCAGGCCAACGTCTTGCAGCAGTACGACGAATACGAAGTCGCGGCGAACCTTATCGCGTCGCGCAAAGGCCGGATCGCCATCGATGCCGTGTTCCCTGAAACCGTCGGCATCGTCAACATGCAGCGTCTGGGTGCGGATTACGCCAAGGTGTTCTGGCGCCAGGGCGCGGAGAACGTGCTGGAGAGCCTGACCGACGAGGTCGAGCGATTGCAGGAAGGCGGCACCCAGGTGATTTTAGCCCGGGTCGATGACGACCTGGGTATTCAGGTCGGCCACGACCTCGGCATTACCCTGTTCCAGGGGTTTTACATCGACGATATGGTGAAGCGCGGCGCGTAACGCCCCGTCGGCGCCACCGTCAACTCGCCCGGCATCCCTCGCACGGGATCGGGCCGCCGGTTTCGGCATCGCAGAACAGCCGGTCAAGGCGGGCGAAACGGATCACCCGCATGACGCCATCGCGGACTTTGGCAAGGCGGAAGCTGCGGCCCGATACGCGGGCTGCCTGCAGAACCTCGACTAGCCCTGCCAGGCCGGCACTATCGATGCGATAGACCTCGGACATATCGACGATCAGTCCGTCGCTGTCGGTGAGGTTCTTCAAAAGCAGACGACGCGTCTCGTTGACGCGGCGGAAATCCAGATCACCGGACACATGGATAATATTCATGGCGCACTCCCGATTGACGTGTCCGGTTATCCGGACCCGTGCATGGTCGCGTGCGATTGCGGCGTGCTTGGGCCGCAAAAAAGGTCATTTTGAGGCGGTGGGTGGGCGCATCCGCTCGGCCGGGATGGACACGGTGACGGTCGTGCCTTGGCCTTCGATGCTTTGAATGTCGAGCGTGCCGCCGTGCAGTTCGATCATCGATTTGACGAGGCTCAGGCCGAGGCCGGTGCCTTCCTGCTGCAGACCGGCGGGGCGGTGCAACTGGTTGAACGGCTCGATGATGCTGCTCAGATCCGCGCTGGGGATGCCGTGGCCGGTATAGGTGACGGAAATGATACCGTTGCCGTTGTCATCGAGCTTGGCGGTAATGTGTATCTCGCCGCCGGCGGGCGTGAATTTGGCGGCATTCGAAAGGAGGTTCAGCAATATCTGCTTCATGGCGCGCTCGTCGGCGCGGGCGATCAGCACGTCCGTTGCGGCATCGGCCATCAGTAACACGCCGGACGTGTTCGACCATGCGCGTGCAATCCTGAGCGCATCGCCGATGACCTTGGCAAGGTCGACATCGACTTCCTCCAGCTCGAACTTGCCGGCATCGATCTTCGACAGGTCGAGGATGTCGTTGACCAGCTTGAGAAGATGCGCGGCGCTGAAATTGATATCTTTTGAATACTCCAGGTATTTCGGGTGCTCGAGCTGTCCGAGGTCGCCGCGGATCATCATTTCCGATAGTCCCTGAATCGCGTTCAGCGGCGTGCGCAGTTCGTGGCTCATATGTGCGAGGAATGCAGATTTCGCGTTTTCCGCTTCCACGGCGCGCGCGCGTTCGATGTTGAGGTCGTAGTTTCGCTGCTGCAGTTCCCTGGTCATAAGCTGCAACGCCCACAGCGGCACAAGCAACACCAGCAGCGTCAATCCGGCAATGATAACGCCGAATACTACGAAATCCTCGCGGATCATGGCGGCGGCCTTGGTCTCGTCGACATAGACCTCGGAAATGGCGACGACTTTACCGTCGTGGAGAATCGGCACATACGCCTCGACATACACATCCGGGTGGTTGTGCATATCGTGGCCGTCGTGGATTTCCGCATAGACGATGTGGCTCGCCATTACCGAGGCGGCAATAGAGTTATGTTCGCCAAGGTCTTTGCCGTCGATATCCTCGCCGTCATGGATACCCGAATAAAAGCGCAACTGTCCGTCCGGACCGTAAATCTTGTATTTAAAAATGGCGCCGAATTGGCGGGCGTCGATCAAAAATTCCCGCTCGTCCCAAGTCGTTTCACCACCCTTTGCAATGTCGCCAATTCGGTCCAGCGATGCCCCGACATGCGCTGCCCAGGCAATCCCGTCGCGTTCAGCTTGCTGGCGGACCAAGCGGTCACTGATGCCGTTGAGGATCGTGACGCTGACGAACGAAAGCATGGACAGCGATATGATTATCGCTGCCGTAATGGGACCGATCTTGATCCAGATGCTCCGTGCGTCTGTTGTTTGTGCCATCGCCATTTTGAATGCATAGAGTTGCAGGCGGGGAACATGCCGTTTCGGATCGCTTGCCGCACCTAAAACTAGGTCGAGCGTAAGTCATATTTTTGAAGCGTGGCGGCTCATTTCCACTGTCGGCGGCTCCCCGGCTTCCGCGGACGATACAATTAGTGAGCGTTATCGCACGAAAATGCATTGTTATTCTGTAGCGGAAAACCCGTAATTGGGTTGCCGGTGCCGGGGATTTTCAGGCGGCGCTGTCGTCTATCAGGCTCTCACCCGGTTTAACGCGCGAGAAGTCGACCGGCTCGGTGCCCAGTGTGATCTCACCATTTTTCAAGCGCACCACCGTAAAGGTCGAATTCTCCAGATCACGGACATCGGGGAAGTCGGCGCGGAAATGCGCGCCGCGGCTGTCTTCGCGCGCTGTCGCTGCGGCGACGACGGATTTCGACACAAGAATCAGGTTCTTGAGATTGAGCCAGTCGTGCCACGTCAGGTTATAGGCGAGGGTGTCGCCGGCGACGCCGACGGTATCCAGCTCTGCATCCAGTTCGTCGAGCGTGCCTTTGGCGCGGGCCAGGCTGTCCGCATCGCGGATGATCCCGGCATCTTCCCACATGTGATCCCAGAGCTTGGTGCGGACCTGGTCGATCTGCGCGGCGGGGCGTGACAGCGGCTGGCAGCAAAGCGCCACGGCTTCGTCGATTGCGGTTTGATCCGGCTCGGCCAAGGCGGCGCCCGGTTTGGTGTCGCGGGCGATCGTGTCGCCGGCGATGCCGCCGAATACGGTCGAATTTGCGACGCCGTTGCCGCCCAGACGGTTGGCGCCGTGCACCCCGCCGGTATCCTCGCCGGCGGCATAAAGCTGTGGCATTTCCGTTGTGCAGTCGGGTTCGAACACGACGCCGCCCATCATGTAGTGCGCAGTCGGCACAACCTCGACGTTGCCGCCGACAAGATCGAAGCCGCAGTCGGCGCAGCGTTCGACCATGCCCTTGAAGCTTTTGCGGACCATGACGGGGTCGAGATGCTTCATGGTGATATACAGGCCGCCATGGGTCGCGGTGGTGCCGTTGCGCATCTCGGCGAACATGCCGCGGCTGACGATATCGCGGGTCGCGCGTTCGCCACGGTCGTCGTATTTGTGCATGAAGCGTTCAAGGTTCCCGTCCAGCAGATATCCGCCGGCGCCGCGCAGACCTTCTTCGATGATGGTGCCGGTAATGCGCGTGTCTTCCCCGGCGATCAGGCCGGTCGGGTGGAACTGCACCATTTCCATGTCGCGGAGCGTCAGGCCCAGGCGCAGCGCCATGGCCATGCCGTCACAGGTCTTGTCGCCGCTGGGCGTGTGGTATTTGTACATCGTCGGCCCGCCGCCGGTCGCCAGCAGAACGGCGCTTGCGCGGACCATGCGGAACGTGCCGGTGCGCATGTCGATCATCAGCACCCCGGCGAGTTTCGAGCCGTCTTTGGCGGGGATCAACGCCACGGCGCGGTGATCTTCCATGCGCTTGATGTCGCGTGCCCAGACCTGCTCGGCAAGGCGGTTGATGATCTCGATCCCGGTCAGGTCGCCCTTGTGCACGGTGCGGTCGAAGGTCTGCCCGGCAAAGGCTTTCTGGTGCACGGTGCCGTCCGGGTTGCGGTCGAAGAAGCAGCCGAGCTCGTTTTCCAATTCGCGGATCCGGACCTGTGCCTGTTCGACCAGCGTCCACGCCAGGTCCTGACGGTTGATCCACTTGCCGCCGTCGACGGTGTCCATGAAGTGCCGCTCGGTGCTGTCGCCGGGGGCGATGGCAACGTTGTAGCCGCCCTGCACCATGCGCGTGCAGCCGCATTTGCCGAGCAAACCCTTAACCGCGACCGTGACCTCGAGGTCCGGGTTGGCGGCTTTGGCATGCAGCGCGCCGAATAGTCCGGCACCGCCCGAACCCAAAATCAGCACATCTGTTTTATGTTCTTCGATCTGGATGTTCGTGGACATATCAGCGTCCTCCCGGATTAAGCAGCAAAAGCGTCCCGGCGCCGATCAGCATGATCAGCACGCACTGGCGGAACCGTTTATCGTCGAAGTGGCCGTACAGCTTGACGCCGATCCAGGCGCCGAGCGCGATGGCGGGCACGGCGATGGCGAAACGGGTCGCCGTTGTTTCCGTCACCAACCCGGCCATGGCCAGCCAGCCCAGCGCCATGCCGTGCATGGTCAGGATGTAAGGCTGGGTGACGCCGCGTGCGCGCTCGCGCGGCCAGCCGCGCTGCGTGCACCAGATGGCCGGAATGAAACCGGACAGCCCGGCGAAGCCGCCGAGCACGCCGCCGATCCAGCCGACGAAACCGTCGAGCAATCGCCCACCGCGCCTGATGACGGGCAGGTTGGACAACATCAGCATGATCGCGCCGTAAATCACCAACCCGGCGCCGGCGACCAGCTTGAACGTCGCAGGGTCGATGATTTTCAGAAGCTGCGAGCCGATGGGAACGCCGATGGCGCCACCAACGATGAACGGCCACAGGTGTTGGAAATCCAGCCGTTTGCGCATCAGCACCAGCATCACGACATGCATGGCAAAGAAGCAGGCGACGATCAGCGGCACGGTTTCGGCGGGGGCAAAAAACTGTAGCCAGATGGCTGCCGCGATTAACGCGTCGCCGAACCCGGCAGCGCCGGAAACAAATGCCGCTGCGAAGGCGCCCGCCGCGATGATGGCGATCTCAGGTCCCATTGAGCAGAAATATCAGGCCGGTGGCGATGGCGATGCCGGTGCCGACGGCGACGGCGATCTTCGAGCTTTCGCGCGTGCCGATGAATTCCAGCGCCAGAAGACGCAACCCGCCGGTCAGGTGCGCCGCCAATAAAACAACGAGGCCGGTTTCCAGCAGCTTGGCCAGCGGCGTTTGCGACCAGCTCAGAAACCCGTCCATGGTCTGCGTGCCTTCGATAGCGAGGCCCAGAACATAAAAATGCGCCGGCAGGAACAGCGCCAGCAGCAACCCCGAAAAGCGGTGCAGAACGAAGGCCCAGTAATGCGGATGATTGCGATGCTGTCCGGTTTTCATAGCGCCGCCCCGGCCTGATACAGCCCGATGATGGCGCGAAACCCCATGACCAGAATAACCAGGCACAATGCCGCCATGATCAGGTGTGTCGCCCGGGCGCTGAGCGAGGTCATCTCGTTCAGGATTGTACGTACACCGATTGGTGCATGCACGGCGACAGCAAGGATAAAGACGGCGTAAAAGACGAACCACGCAATATTGCCCGAGACGCGGGTGATGATCTCGGCAGCGCTGAGACCGTCCTGCACCGCATAGATGATCATCGCCAGATGCACCAGCACGCACAGACCGAGCACGGCGGCGCTCAGGCGTTGCCAGACCCAGATTTTGGTTTCGACGCGTGCGCCCGCCATCAGTCGTCGCCGCCCAGCAAGCCTTTGAGCGCGGCTTTCGCGGTTTCGCGCTTCAACCCGGCGATGGAATGGGTCGGGCTCAGGTGTTTCGGGCAATGTTCGACGCAGCCCTGCTGCGAATGGCAGGCATGGCATCCGGCATCCCCGGCCACGGCCGCGAGGCGCTTGGCATTGCCGCCGTCGCGTTCGTCGTTGACCAGCGTCCATGCGCGATTGAGCGCGGCGGGCCCGAGATAGTCCTTGTTCCAGTCGACGATGTCGCAGGCCGCGTAACAGACGCCGCAGCCGATGCATTCGATTCCGGCGGACGCCTGTTTGCGTTTTTTGTCGTCGGGCTTGATGAAATCGAAGTCGTCGTTGCGCGTCTTGGTCGGATGGAACTTGCCTTCGGCGCGGTTCATCTTGTCGAAGAAATCGGTCATCTCGCAGGCCAGATCCTTGACCACTTCAAGGTTCCTGAGCGGCGCGACTTCCAGCGTCCCGTCGGTGGCGACCTTGTCAACATGGGTGCGGCAGGTCCAGCGCGGGCGGCCGTTGACGGTCATGGCGCACGACCCGCAAACACCGACCCGGCAGGCGAAGCGGTAACTCAGCGTCGGATCGAGGTTGCGCTGGATATACGTTATGACGTCGAGGACGGTTTGCGAGGGCTGGCGGGGCACTTCGAAGGACTGGTGTTCCCCGTCCTTCGCGCCGCGCCAAACCGATACTTTGATGGTGTTGTTCATTGTAAGGTTATACGCGCCGGGCGGGGATTCCGCCAGAAAAAATCATGAAATTATATTGATTTATCATACAGATACATGATTTTTAATCATGTAATGTGCGGGCATCATACAGCTGCAATCACGCATCCCAGTGCGTCTTTCGGGCCGAGCCACGGGGAGTTGTCCCCATGTACCTCGAAACCGTTGCGCTGCCATAGCGCGGCGGCGGCGTCAGGGTCCGCGGTCTTGAGTGCATAGCCCGCAAAGCGCGGTTTCGATAATGCATCGTCACTGAACGCGCCCGGGAATGCCGATGCAAAGGCGGCCGGTGTATAGACACCCAGGCGCCCGCGTGTTGTCTGGACCTTAACGACGCCGTCACCGGTTTCGGTTTCTGTGCTGTCGGCGAATGCCGCCAAGAAGGCGGACGCGTCTGCGGGGTCGGGGGCGATGGCGAAAATCTCGTCGACGCTTTCGGCGCCATTGGCGTGGCGTTGGTAGTCGTCTTTCCAGAACAGGTCGGGCCGCCATTGCTTGCATGTAAAGAACGCCATTCCGGGCAAGCGGTCGTCACCGACGAAGGTCAGCGAAAACCCGACCGTTTGTTCGCTACCGTCCGGCAACTTGGCCAGACGTTGAAAATCGAACGGCGCATAGACGTGCAGGCCCTTGCTCTGGAAATCATTTCGGTCCGCGACCTCGTCGGTGCTGTCGAGCACCAGCATCGACATGCCTTCGCGTTCGGCCAGATAGTCGCGGTTGAACGCCGCGAACGAAAAATTATCACCCTCGGCTTCGGTGATGAGTTCCGGTCGCGTCACGGCGAGGACTTCAAGGAAGCAGCCGCCTTTCAACTGCACCAGCGTATTGCCGGTACCGAACGGATGCTGTGCCTCGGGCGTCATGGTGAAGCCCAGTTTTTCGTAGTGCGCACGCGCCTTTTTCAGGTCGTTAGCGCATAAAACGAGATGATCTATTCCTCGGGGCATGACCGCGCCTTTCCGTTTCAATATGCTGACGATGTTAAGGAGCCGCCGGCGGAGAGGCAACCGGCGCAAGCCAGACGAGGGGGCAATAAAGATGACAACCGAGCGTATCACCGCGATCCGTCTTGAGCGACTGGCATTGCCGTTGACGATTCCCTACAAGCTGGCATTCGGGCCGGTCACGGCGTTCGACACGGTGATCGCGCATGTGACGGCCGCCGACGGCAGGACCGGTTTTGGCGAGGCGACGATCCTGACCGGTTATACGCCCGAAACCATCGAAGGTTGCTGGCAGGCGATGCAGGAAATCGCCGCGCCGATGGTCGGCGGCTCCTTCGAGGCGGCGAAGGCGAGCGCGCTGGCACGCCATCATGACGCGCCGTTTACCGTGACGGCGCTGGCGACGGCGGTCGAAATGCTTGAACGGCACCCGGTGCTGCAGGCGGGCGAAGGCGTCGACGTTCCGTTGCTGGCGATTCTGAGCGCTATGGACGAAGCCGGTATCGAAGCCGAAGTCGCGGCGCATGCGCAGGCCGGGTACAAGACCATCAAGGTCAAGATCGGCTGGGATCTCGAAGACGACCTGAAGCGCACGGCGTTCATTCAATCGTGCCTGCCGGACGGCGTGATGATCCGTATCGACGGCAATCAGGGGTATTCCAAGGAAGACGGTGTCGCGTTCGCATCGCGCGTCGACCCGGCCCGGATCGAATTGCTGGAACAACCCTGCCACATGGATGACTGGGACGCGTCTGCGGCGATTGCGAAAGCGACCAACGTGCCGTTCATGCTCGACGAAAGTATCTACGGCGAACGCGAGATCGAACGCGCCGCGAAAATGGGTGGTGTCAGCTATATCAAATTGAAGCTGATGAAGGCGGGCAGCATCGACAATCTAATGGCGCAACTGCAGCTGATCCGCGATTTCGGCATGCAGCCGGTGCTCGGCAATGGTGTCGCTGCGGATATCGGCTGCTGGATGGAGTGTTGCGTCGCCGACCGCATGATCGATAATGCCGGGGAAATGAACGGCTTTCTGAAACCCACGCATATGCTTTTCGAAGACCCGTTGCGCGTGACGGAGGGTGCCGTGCGTTTGCCAGCGGCGATGCCGACGCTCGTCGACCATGACCGGTTCGTTGTCGACGCCGTGACCCTCGGAGCGGCATAGGCGGTGCTCGGTTTCTCTCCCGACATTTTCACATGGATGATGCTCGCGGTTCTTGCAGGCGGTCTTGCCAAGGGGATCAGCGGCGTGGCCTTGCCGATCGTCACGCTCTCCATCGCGCTGAATTTCGTCGAGCCGAAAGTCAGTCTCGCGCTGTTGATTCTGCCGATCGTGCTGACCAACGTCTGGCAGGCATTCGGTAGTGGGGATGTGCTGACGCCTATCCGGCGCTTCTGGCCGCTCGCGGTCGTGTTTCTCATATCCCTGTATGTCGGTTCGCAACTGATCACCGTTGTCGAGACGTGGGTGCTGTTCGCGGCCATCGGCGTCAGCGCGTTGGTATTTTCCACGTCGCAGCTATACAAGCCCAGCGACGTACCGCTTAGCCCGCGCGCGGAGAGGATTGCCGGACCGCTCGCAGGGTTGATCGGCGGCGTCATGGGCGGGATGACCAGCCTGTGGGGTCCGCCGATTATGATGTTCCTGTTCATGCTGCGGCTCGACAAGGACATGTGGGTGCGCTCGGTGACCGGAATTTACCTGCTCGGCGCGATCCCACTGGCCATTTTCTATTTCAAGAACGGTGTGCTTGCCGGGGATATGTTCTGGTTGTCGGTCTCGGCATGCGTGCCGGCAATGGCCGGGATCGTCATCGGTGAGCGGATCCGACGCTACATCAACGAAGTTCTGTTCAGAAAGATCCTGCTCGTTGCGATCTTCGTGGTCGGGGTCAACATGGTCCGCCGTGCGATCCTGGGTATGTAGCAGTGTGCTTTTCCATCACACACGAATAAATGCATAATCCGGTCTGAAAACAGGGGGTCAGTATCTATGCGTTTGGCATCTGTCGATCTCAATGACCTGCCGTCGACTTTGCGTTCCGTGCATGAATACTGGAACCGGTCGCGCGGTGCGCGTTTCGCGCCGTCGTGGTCGGATATCGAGCTTGTGCGCTTCCCGGCATCCTTGTTGCCGACGACGATGGTCGTCGATGTGCACGACCCGCTGGACAAAAGCATTTTCCGCTATTGGGGAAGCCGGTTGACGGAAATCCATGGCATGGAAATGACGTCGCGCCATCCATACGATATCACGCCGTCGGAGTTCGGCCGCCAGTTACTGGTCGATCATCGCGAGATCGTCGAAAAGAAAGTGCCGCTGGCGTGGCATTACTCTTTTCTTGCCGCCGGCGGGTACGTGCATTCGCACAGCTTGATCCGCCTGCCGCTCAGCGACAACGGAAAAGACGTCAATCACATCATCGTTGTCGCCGATTATTCTGCGGAAGCGTTGGAGTTGATGAAGCTCGGCCGGGAAAAGTTCGCCGAAGTGATCGATAACTTACCGGACTGATATTTATTCTGCCGCCCACGGGAACGGGATCAGCGTGTCGAGACTTTCCGAAAGTTCGTAAACGCTGGCGACGGCCAGTTCATGATCGAACGGAACGTTGTCGCGCTCGGCGCGCTTGCGCAGCTTTTCGTGGTGATAGTCCATCACATCCTTGTCCATCGGCATATCGCCGCAATCGTAGATGCGCAAATACCCGTCGGCGTCGCGCGCCGGCATGACACGGCTTTTCATGTAGTTGTTGGGCGACCACGGAATGTCCATCGCGCCGGCCTCACAGGCCCGGATGGTGCCGATGGCGACGTCGCCGTCTCCCATTTCCAGAATCTTGTCCATGACCGGGCGAACCTCGCGGGCGATCATGTCGCATTCTGTTTTGAATTCGGGCATGGAATCGAGGCGGATGTGGCGTGCCAGATAGATCGCCATGCGCGTCGAGCGTAGCCCCGCAGCGTTGGCTTGCGGGGTCGGAATGCCGAACGCTTCATGCGATGATTTTGTCGTCACGCTGACGGCACCGCCAATGGCCGCCAATGTGCCGCCATAGGCGACGAGGGCCTCGCACTGCGCATCGTCATAAGGCCAGGCGCCCATCCAGTGCAGCGACGTAACGGGTGTGAAGACATCCGTGTGCCCCAGCTTCGTCAGGTATTCCTGCGTCAGATCACGGGCCATTTTGATCGCGGCGGCGTCTTGGACCAGGTGCAGGGTCTGGCCCAGTTCGAGGCCGTAATTCTTCACCCCCTGGCCGACCGCCAAAAGGGTGTCGACGATGCACGTCAGGATCGCGATACAGGGCGGAATATTGGTGCCGGTCAGAAATCCCGGTTGGCGGCGGTGCAACTCGACGCCGTTCTCGGCATAGCGCGCCGCGAGGCGGTCCAGATACTGATAGTTACGGATACCCTGTTCGATGCTGAGTTCCTTGGTATACGACGTGGTGTATGCCAGCCCCGATCCGAGATAGCCCGAATAGCCGCTGGCGAAACCGATCTCGCAGGTCAGTTTCGGCATCGACGTGCCGGACAGCACGATGGCTGGTTTGTCGATGGCTTCGATCAGCTGTCGCGTGGCCTTGTGGCCGTAGTTGACCATCGGATAGCCGTTGAGCATTGAGCGCCCGGCCTTTTTAGACTCCTCAATCCCGCGCGCCGCATTTTCCCACTGCTCGTTGCGGGTGTAGCTGTCGGTCGTCGTCGGTACGATATCGGCGTGACCTTCCTTGTCGAGGCAGATCATAAGCTCTTTCTGTAACTCCATCGTGCCGAAGCCGCCGCGCGGTTGCGTCAGGCATTTGCCCTCGGCATCGGCCTGACGCATCACCCACCCGAGCTGCTTGTGATTCGGCATGGCGCGGTGATAGGCGCAGGCCTCGTCCAGATCGATCTCCGCGCCCGTCGGCCAGCGCGCCAAATTCTTTTCACGCATGGCGTCGAAGATTTCGTCGGGGATGCGCTCCGCCGAAAACGGCAGGTCGTCCGTATCAAGCTGCGGGAGAGTGACCATGATGTTCATCCTTCGGGTTTGCCGCAGCGGCGGCGATGTTGTTGTGCGCAAATCGGAGCGCGGCATCCGGTGCCACGCCAGCGAGCAGGCCGACCGCATAAAGTGCATAGGCACTGTCGATCATCAGTTTCGGCCTTTTCGGACGTAGCGACGCTGCCTCGGCGGGATCGAACAGAACGGCGCTGAGGATTTCGTCCGGTGCATCGCCGTGGACCAGCACGCCACCGGTGCCGATAACCGTCTCGATCTTCGTCAGGTCCTTGCCGTACTGCACGGTGACGGGGCCGGTGACGGACTGCTTGATTTCGATCCGCCCGGCATGGCGGACCATGGCGCGGCCGACGGCGGCGCATGCCAGCGCGGTGTCGAAGCGGGTTTCGTCGTCGTTCGACGGCAGCCGCTCGACGTCCGCTTCGATGGCGGCGAGAAAGCTCTCGATGGTCTCGGCATCGAAGCCGCTCTCGTCGGCGAAATTTTCCAAACCGACGGTTTCGACGATGGTGCGCGCATTGTGGCGCATGCCCAGATCGCCCTCGACGGTGCGCTTTGCATAGGGTTCCGGCAACCCGTATTGAATGACGCCGCCTTCGGTCGCCTCGCCGTCGGCGATGGAATGGATGTCGGTCGTCGCGCCGCCGACGTCGACGACGATCAACGGTCCTTGCGCGGGGTAAGCATCGCTGCCTTCGGCCAAAAGCCGCGCACCTTCCATGACGGCGGCGGGGGTCGGCATCAGCACGGCGTCGAAGCGCGCTTCGGCCTTGTCGATCCCCTTGGCATGCACGATGCGTTCGATGAATACGTCGCGGATCGCGGCGCGGGCCGGTTCGACGTCGAGCACGTTGAATTCCGGCATCACGTTGCCGCAGATGCGGACATCGATGCCGGCGTCCCTGAAGGTGTCGGCGACATCGTCGGCGGCGACGCGGTTGCCGGCGACGATAACCGGGCAGCCGAGTTTCGCGGCGGCCAGCTTCTCTGCATTCCAACGGATCGTTTCTTCGTTGCCGCCGTCGGTGCCCCCGGCCAGCAGCAGAATATCCGGCGCCTGTGCGGCGATTGCGGCGGCGTCCTTTTCCGTCAGCTTATAGGCATGGGCGCCGATCAGCTTGGCCCCGGCACCCAGCGCCGCCAGCCGCGCCGCTTCGGCGGTCAGCTCCTTGACCAGTCCGACGGTGATCATCGCCAGTCCGCCCGCCGCGCTCGACGACGCAAGCCGGTGCGTGAAGTCGGGCAGGACGCCCAATTGCTTTTCGAGATCGCAAAGCGCCGCGTCGAGGCCGACGTTGACGTCGCTCGTCACCGTCGACGGCCCCTGACCGGCGCCGAGAATTGTTCCGGCATCCAGATCGATGGCGCGCAGCTTGGTATAGGTGCTGCCGAAATCTATCAGAAGGGCGGTCTCGGCCGTCATGCGGCGGCGCCTTTCGCCTTGGCGTATAGATCTTCGTCGAGCATCGCCACCACATCCGGGGTTCGCGTGCCGGGCGGGAAGGCGCGGTTGAAGCCCATGTCCACGAAACGCTGTTCGACGTCGTCCCACGCCTGCTTGCCAACCACCAGATTGCCGCCGACGTACAACAGGATATCTTCCAGTCCAGCTTCGATGCACATGTCCTTGAAGCCACGGCAATCCAGCTCGCCTTGCCCGTACAGCGACGAGACGAGGATCGCATCGGCGGCGGTTTCCACGGCGGCCTTGATGAAGTCCTCGGACGGCGTCAGCGCGCCCAGTGCGACGACCTTGAAGCCTTCCTTTTCCAGTGCCATGGACAGGATGCGGTTGCCGACGATATGCGTGTCGGCACCGATAACGCCGGTGATCAAAGTCAGGTTGCCACGCTGTTCGGGGCTCAGGGGTGTGCTCACGTCTCGGTTCCTTCGTTCATATCCGGGTGGTCCAGCATGTCGCGCATGGCATGTTCGATCTGACGCGCGGTTTCGCGGAACCGTTCGAGCTTGGACAACGCCGTCTGCATCGGCATGCGCGCCACCGGCGCGTGCAGCGACAATCCGGCGACGACGCGGCCACGGGTGTCGAAGACCGGCACGGCGATGCCGATCAGCCCGGCGGTGTTTTCTTCGTTGTTGCAGGCATAGCCCTGCCGGCGGATCAGCTTGAATTCCGCTTCCAGTGCTTTCGGGTCGGTGATGGTGTTCGCGGTGTAGCGCTCCAACGCCGACGAATTGATGACGCGGCGGCGGCTGCGGGTCGGCATATGCGCGACCAGAAGCTTGCCGATGGCGGTGGCGTGCAGTGATACGTGCGAGCCGATACCGATCTGCAGACGCAGCGGCCACGAACATTCGACGCGATCGATGTAGACGACGCTGTCGCGTTCCAGGACACCGAGATTGCAGGTCTCGCCGACGTCGTGAACAAGGCCGCTGAGGATCGAACGCACCGGCGATGCATGCATGAAAGCCGACATGGCGTCGGTCGCCAGCGCCATCAGGTTCGGCCCGACAAGATACTTGTCGCCGTCCGGTGCGCGGGTGATCAAAAGGGTTTCCTCGAGCTGCTTGACGACGCGAAACACGGTCGGACGCGGCAGGTCTGTGCGCTCGGCGATATCGTTGAGGCTTGGCGGTTTGCTGGCGGTCAGAATCGCCGACAGCACCGTCATCCCCTTGCCGAGGGCAGAGCCGGTATCCGGCGGAATAATGTGTGAAAGCGGTGAGCCGTCCGGCATTTTTTCCTCCCAATTCCGTCAAACGGAGACGAAAGCTAAGCAGCGACACGTTTTATGTGCAAATAATTATGTGAAATTGTCTCGGTTATTGTAATTTTGAACATTTATTCCGGTGGTTGATGCAGCGCCCGGTTTGCGACAGCATGGAGCGGTTGAATAGGGGACGCCGAAATATCCATCGCTGAAAAAGATGAAGTCGCCATCTGGGCGCTGTTTCGCAGGGGCATGCGCGACGGCTTTAGCCTGCCTGCGTTCATGGTCGCCGCCAGCATGCTCGGGTACGGCGCCATGGTGCACTCAGCAGGCATGAGCCTGCCCATCGCCATTGTCTCCACCCTCGGCATCTGGGGGATGCCGGGCCAGGTCGCGTTCATCGAATACGTTCTTTTAGGCGCGCCTGTCGTATCGATGATGATCGGGATATCGCTCGCCAATATGCGTTTCCTGCCGATGAGTTTGTCGTTTGCGCCGTTGTTCCGCGGCTCGAAAAGCGGCTGGCGGTGGCGTTATTTGTGGGTCCAGTTCATGTCGGTGAATACCTGGGTCGGGTTGATGCGCCGGGTGCCGGAGCTGACCCCGGACCAGCGCGCTCCGTTCTACGCCGGGTTCTCGACCATCTGCCTGGTCGCCGGGGCGGCCGGTGTGACCATCGGTTTTCTCATGGCGGAAACGCTGCCGTTCTTCGTCACCGTGACGCTGGTATTTTTGAATCCGATCTATTTCGCTTTCGTGTTCGCGGCGATGCGGGTGCGGGCCTGTCTTTTGGCGTTCGCGGCGGGCGCCGTCGCGGGGCCGCTGATCTATCTGCTGACCCCGGAATGGAGTCTGCCGATCTCGGGGATCGTTGCCGGTAGCGTCGGTTATTACGCCGATCAGTTGCTCAAACGGGTGCGCGTATGAGCGCCATGAGTTCCAGCCCCTGGGTGCTGCTGATCATGGCGATTGCCGTGACGTACCTATGGCGC
>Ga0209578_10000946_pt1 | contig 29535 bp, 27 predicted proteins | sample tdAd472_FD_187127 | JGI IMG/M metagenome (GOLD analysis project Ga0209578, IMG submission 187127) | Marine sediment microbial communities from the Atlantic coast under amendment with organic carbon and nitrate - tdAd47.2 (SPAdes)... | ecosystem: Environmental > Aquatic > Marine > Coastal >...
AGCCGCCTGGGCTCACTGGCCAGCCTATAGGCCCATTCAAGGCCCAATTGCTGCAGGAGCTTCGGTGCGCGCTTTACCTCTCCTGTAAGAAAACCGATCGATGCGCCGATACACAAGCCAACGCCGGTTGTGCCCTGTACCTGCGCACATCGCATCGCAGCGATCTCACTCTGCGGTGCACCGAAAGCGAAGAAGCTGAAATGCGGTCGTGTCTGTACGATAAAGGCCGCAATATCATCCATGGCCGCCGCATTATCCAACACGCCCATCGGCGGTATATGATGGAAAAAAACAGAGGCCGGAAAGAGTTTCTCGACTGTCCCGAACATCTCGGCAGTGCCGCCAATAATGGCAACACGATCTCCTTCACCCAGCGCGCGATGGAAGAGCTCTGTCGTCAGATCACTGCCCGTTACAAGCGGCAGATTAACCCCGCGCAACCGCGCCAGCCGCTGTAATATCCTGCTGTCGCAAACCCTCAGCGCGGCGGCTTCATAGGCGGCGCGAAAACGGTCCCGGTGCGGATAGTGGCCGTCGCTGGACAATTTGGACACATGATCGGCATTGGGCGTGACGATATAGGAAAAACTGCTGAGCCTTGAACGCCGCATCAGCTCAGCGCTGATTTCATCAGCCGACATAGGCGAGAAATCAATATCAATGAACCGGATCACAGGGCGGGAAGTCATGACAGCGCTCTCACCTGGCCAAGACCATCAACAATTCCATGCACGGATTCAGTGTGGAGGTCCCGGTCAATCTACACCTGCACTTCATTGGCATGTACCGAAGATGGCTGACGGCGCGCAAATTTCATTCCACTTAATGCACCTGCAATCATCCACAATAACGGGGCATTGGACGCATTAGGAATAAGATCGATCAAATTGATAGTCAGCACAGTAAGCAAGGCAAGCGTGGATAGCGGCCACTGCGGATAACGCCTATATTTGAACGCGCGCAAGAAGGGGACACACAGGAGACCAAATGTAGCAATATATCCCATCCATCCAAAGCTGCCGATAATGATAACCCAGAGTCCGTCAGTAATGCTTACCACCTTGTCGCTCATATATCCGGAAGCATAAATCTGGTTACGACCCCAAGTGCCCCAGCCAAAAAAGGGTCTCTTATTGGCCTTGGCCAACAGTTTATCTTCATTTTCCAACCGGAACGAAAATGACTTGGCGCGCTCCTCGCTGACACTCGTTGCAAATGAGGATATTGCATTCACCGGTATCAGGCCTGCACCACGCAACTGAGGGTAAGACACAACGACAAAAGCGATAACTGCAAGAAAAGTGACCAAATAGCGTGACTTCAGAAAATAGAGCATTGGCGCAAAAACAAGTGCAAGAAGCATGGCGCCAAAGGATTTACAAAGAATAAGCAAGACAAACAGCCCAGCTGCTATTGGACCGAAAGAAACCCCGCGCAGGCGAGCTTTCTGGCGCCACAGGCCAATCGATGCGATGAAAGCCATCGCAATGAAAATCGCCACCAGCAGGCCATGGCCCATGAATACCACTGGCCGGTATCCGCCATCCCGCACTTGTTGCGCAAAACTATGAGGAAAAAATCCATAAATCTGATTGTGCAATTGTGGGCTCAAACGAATTTCATAGAGTATGGGCAGCGTATACAGGATAGCACCAATCCCTAATGCATAGAGAATTTCGCGATGACCCTGTTCACGAGAGAGCGCATTATACCCCACAATGAACGGGATGATTAATACCGCCTGATTTACGCAGCTAGCCACAGCATCATACCAGCTCATTCCAGGAACAGCCCGTGTCGACAATATCAACGGGTCCTGGTTATTCAGCGCCGTCAAAAATGGGGATACAACATACACTGCCAGCAGGATAAGAATAATGGGATGCTTCGGAATTTGCATCACCTTGTGGCGCGCAAACATCAGTGCGCAGCCCAGCATAGCCAAATTAGATATGAAAAACTTATCAAGGGCCGGCACACCCGGGAAATCAAAACTCACATTAACCGGCAAAGCCATATAAGCGCCAAAGATCGACCAGATGATCGCACGCTGCGAAGGCATTATCTGGAATAATATGATCGTAACGACCGGCCATATCAACAAAGCCGCATAAGCTATGATGTTCGGGATACTGACCTCCCCGGGTCGCTCTTGCCTACCTGCTCAATAATGCGCGCAGGCACGCCCACTGCCAGACACCCTTCCGGCACGTCAGCCAATACCACAGAATTGGCACCGATAGATGCGTTATCGCCTATCGAAACATTGCCCAATATAACAGCACCTGCCCCTATATTCACATTGCGGCCAATGACCGGTGCTTCATCGAGACGGTCAAGATGCCTTATGCCTAATGTGCAGCCCTGTCGTATAATCGTGCCGTCGCCGATGACAGTGTTGCCATGCACGACGATAGCGCCCTGATGCTCGATCACCACGCCACGCCCCACCCGGGCACTGTAAGGCAGTTCGATACCATATATATTACGACAATATCGGAATGCCGAACGATATATGAGGCTGGCCATTTTCCGTATTAACGAGCTGCGAAGACCCATGCGCCATACACCGAAGCGATATACCGCCAGGGTTCTGAAGCCCGGTCTGGTCCAGTCGCGATCATGCGCACGATAATCCTCGGCAATCACTGTGCGGAGTCCTGTCGGATGATCATTCGCGCCATCAGTCATCATTTATACTCGATCAGCGTATGTCGCTTGCGCCGGGCATGATTGGCTAAAAATGCCAGCATTCCTGCCAGATGAGCAAACTTGGCTATAAGGAGAAGTCTTGCATTGCCGCGAGCATAGCGTGACACATGCCCTTTTGACAAACCCTGACGAACCAGTCGGCCATATTGCACCGCCGCAAGGGCAATGATCATGGCCGGAACCACAAACCAGCACATACTCCAGGCCAGGCCCACGACAAGAGCGAATACAGCCAGCCCTGGTAGCAGTACCGCCCACACCAGCATGCTAGCCAGTGCGCGTATCCAGTCCGGATCAGCAGAGCGACCATGCCGCCAGACATGCTCCGCATAAGCATGGCCCGCGCGCTTGGCCCGCTTCCACCATATGCCAAAGCGCAAAATATTCGCATCATGCAGCGTCATTTCGGCATTGATGCGCCGTATATGCCATCCGCGTGCGCGCAAGCGCAGGCACAGGTCCGGCTCTTCCCCGGCGATGAGGTCTGCAGTATAGCCATCGACTTCACGCAACGCAGCAACCCGCATCAACGCATCCCCCCCACAGGAGCGCACTTCGCCAACAGGCACATCCCATTCCTGATCACATTGCGCATTATAAAGACTATTGTGCGGAAAACGCTCACGCCGTCGTCCGAAAACAACGGCGAGGCGCTCATCCTCTGCCAGAAAAGGCACAGCCGCATCCAGCCAGCCATGATCAACTGTGCAATCGCCGTCAATCATCTGCACAAATTCGATATCGCCATAGTCACGCAACAACAGATCGAACCCGGCATTACGGGCTCTTGCCGCCGTAAACCCCGGCGTTACAGGCAGCTCAACGACATGCACACCCCGACTTTGTGCCAAGGCAACGCTGCCGTCAGTCGATCCGGAATCAACATACACAACCGGCAAGCCAGCAGGCAAGGAGTCGAGACACGCACGAAAGCGCTCGCCCTCGTTGCGGCCGATGACAACAATACCGACACGAGCGCCCGTCACCGGCTTTTTTCCTGCATCCAGTGCGGCGGTTGATCGACGGGATCACCGACATGAGCGATGGCAGGTCGCTTGTCTTCTGCACTAGATCTGAGACCACATGAGAACATTTGGCGCCGGTCCTCCCCCCCACTGGGGTCCTTCCGTGCTGGCAAAAACCATGCGACAATATATGCCAGCGTATCGCCCAGAAGCCAGGCGATATTTGCCATCCCTGCTGTTCCGGCTCCCAGGGTTTGGGTGAAATATCTTCGGCGTGAGCGATACCAATAATCAGGGAAGCTGGACGCGATGAGCGACTTTCCTTCCTTAAGCCCCGTCGACGCTCCGCCTATATGACGCACCCGGCTATCGGGCACATAGCCTGCCAGCCAGCCACCTCGCTTGAGCCTGAACATCAGTTCAGCCTCTTCAAAATAGAGGAAGAACCCGTCATCAAACAAGCCAACAGTGCGCAGAGCTTCGACATTGAACAGACAGCTGGCACCCGTCACCCAGTCAACTTCCACGGGCACATCGGACTCTATGAAAATAGGGCGAATACCAAGCCACCGTGCCAAAGTAGCGTTACGCACTCCACGTGCAAACTCGCTGGCGACAGAATGAAAACGGAAGGCCGAACCCGTTTTCGATCCATCAACATTCAACAACTGGCTACCAACCACACCATATTCCGGGTGTTTTTGTATATGATCGACAAGCTCGTGCAAGGCACCGGGTATAATCTCGCAATCCGGGTTCAGCAGCATGATATATTCTGGGGGCTGCGGCTGCGCCAACAGCCGAAGCATCGCCTGATTATTCGCCCAGCCAAAGCCTCCGTTAAGCGTCAATGGCAATAATGTTACAAATCCATCAGAAATGAGATCAGCCAGACCTTCCCGCATAATGTCCGGTGAACCATCATGTGACGCATTGTCTACAAGTATGACTTTCAGCAGCGGAAAATGCACACGCTCGGACAGTAGCGAGCGCACTGCGGCTATCGCGTAAGCTGGAGTATTGTAATTGACAACAATAACCGCCAGGCGAACGGAATCCCTGTAAGCAGCCGTCACTCCTGCGACCCCTGCATTATTACTCGCGCCGGAATACCCGCTACTGTGCTATTATTCGGTACATCATTAACGACTACGGCATTGGCACCGATCAACACATCATTACCAATTGATATAGGGCCCAACACTTTCGCCCCGGCGCCAATATCGACATGGCCACCGATTGTGGGGCAGCCTCTACCATTGCTTCCTAAAGTGACCTGTTGAAAAATAACACAATTTGGTCCGATACGGACCCTGGGGTGGACCACAACGCCATTGGGATGCGGCATCATCAGGCCGCCGTCTATCTGCACGCATAGCGGAATATCAGCCCCGGTAACAATAGACCAAAAGCGGTAACGCAACACAGCCCAGCAGCGTAATATGACGTGCACAGGGTTACGACCTGTCCAGCGCTGGTAGCTGCGGATTGAAGCAATCAACGCGCGTGACGGATTCCATTCAAACACGGCCTTGTGTTCCCGGCTCCAGTCTGGCTCATGCGCGGAAACCGCAGCCTTTTGTGGCGCACTCATGGAGCCACCTTTAAAGAGACCATCCTAATAGGCATAGCGGTCCCAGATCAGCTTGAAAATCGTCTCCATAATGATGCGCATATCAAGTACCGGCGACCAGTTTTCAATATAATATATGTCATATTCTACGCGCTTCATTGCGCGTTCCATCGTATCAATTTCTCCGCGAAGCCCACGCACCTGCGCAAGGCCAGTGATACCCGGCTTTACCCTGTGTCGCGCGGCATAACCCTGCACAGCGTCATGATAATATGTGCCTACGACCCGCATCTGCGTTGCATGTGGGCGCGGCCCGACAATCGACATCTCACCACGCAATACGTTGATAAGTTGCGGCAGTTCATCAATGCTGAAGCGTCGGATGATACGACCGACGCGCGTAACACGCGGGTCATTCTTGCGGGTCCGCCTTGCTCCACTTTCGTCCTGCCGGTCATCATACATGGATCGGAACTTGAGCACATTGATTTCGAGATTATTGAAACCAAAGCGCTTCTGTTTGAACAGAATTGGCCCTTTGCTTTCAATTTTGATGGCCAGCGCCGTCAACAGCAAAAGCGGTGACAACAGCACAATCCCTAAAAAGGCCAACACCCTGTCCTGAACCTCCTTGGCAATGCCTTGCAGGTCCTTTACTGGCAGCTGCCAGACATTCAGCACCGCGAGCGACCCAATATAATTGATATGATAGCGGTCGCGCAGCACCAGAAACTCTCGCGGGATGATACATATATCAATCGCGCCGGCACTCAGCAGGGAGATGATCTCATCAAGGCGTCCCTGATGAACGAGCGGAAGCGCAACAATAAGCTGATCAACTTCGCCCGCCTGCGACATTTCGATCACTTCCTTAATACCGCCAATATAGGGCGTATCTCCAAATGGCGTAGTATCAACACGCGCCCTGCGATCATCGGCAAAGCCAACAACCTTGATAAACGGCAGATATTCAATCTCCAGCAACTCGAGAACCTTCCGTGTTACTTCTCGATCACCGCCATATACGACGACACGCTGGCCGATCAGCCCAGCAAACATCAATTTGCGTGTGATACCGCGAAACAGGACACGACTGAGAAACAACAGGATCGGGCATATAATTATGAACACAGCCCCGAAGCCGTGCGAAAACTCCCGAAACTCGCCAAACTGAATGATAACGAATGTTGTCAGGGCGGTGGCGACAAGGAAGTCTATCATCGTACCACTGCCCAGATCATCGCCCTGCCCCCGATAAGCGGAGTAAGCATCACGCGAAATACGGATGAGGAAAAAATTAATCCCCAGTATAATGACTGCCGTCATGCGCAAATCAAAGCCGAACTCGAAACCGATCCACCAGTTACTGATCAGTTGTGCGAGCCAGAAAGCGAGGAAGAAGCTAATAACGTCATTAATGATGGCCGCGGAACGCAGCACATTCGACGTCATTCGCACATATTTGTTGACCGGGCGGCGCCCTGCTGCCTTGAACAATTGCATTATTGCCCCATAACCTCTCAAAGCCTTCCGAACAGACCATAATTGGGTCGTGTCCCCGGAGGGTCATCAATAATATATTCGGTCAAGGCCTTGGTCCGCCCTGCTTCTGCCTCATCGCGACACCCGGCACTATATTTACGACACATTGCAGCGTAGCGAACCCACCCCTTGAGAGACGCCGGACTGGCAAGTGTAAAAGCCCTGGCGACCGAAACCGCCCTGCTTTCATTTCCGATACTACCCAGAAATTCTGTATATTCTGTAAGCAGATAGTGGCTTTGGGGAAGACTTTGCAAGCCTTCTTCCATGACGCTGCGCGCGCGCACCTCGCTTCCGGCAGAACGCAGGACCCGCGCCAGAGTGATGTAGGTTGCAGGGTTAAGAGGATCATTGCGCACTGCAATCTGTGCCTGTGTAAGGGCTGTATCACTCTTACTGCGCTCCAGTGCAATTTCCGCACTCAACAAGAGGGCGTCCACATTGTCAGTATCGCGCGCAAGCACTGCCTGCGCAATTTTCCCGGCATCGTCCATACGTCCGGATGCTTCAAGCGCCCTGCCAATCATCGCCTGCAAGGCCCTTCGCTTGGGCGGCGGCACCACATTGGCCAATTTCATTGCCGCTGCGGCATGTCCTGTAAGCAGATAGTGACGCATAAGCGACTGTAGCGCAGAACTGCCAGCCTCTTTCGCGAGGCGAGCCAGAGCAGCATCATTATGCGGCGCATCATCATATTCATTCCAGAGAGCCACCACCTTCTCATATATTTCGACAGGCAACCGCTGGGTCATTATGTCCATCAGAAGAGCATGCGCTTCCTCTCCTTTGTCTGTTTTATACAGGAAATTGGCATAACCCAGCTTCATATCCATATTGTTCGGCACCCTAGCGATAAGCTGGGGGAAAATTTCGCCAATTTTCTGTGTATCATGGTCATAACGGTAGATGTCGAGAAGCGAAGTCAGAAATCCGATGGTTTCGCCATTAACGAGGATGGCTTTGTTGATCAGTGCAGCGGCATCCTCCGGCTTGCCCTGTATGGCCAGGGCACGCGCCCGCAACAATACACCGCCTTCATCTGTAGGGCTGATTGCCAATATCTTATCAGCATAGCGTAGCGCCTCATCAGTTTTCTGCTGGAAAAGCGCGATCATGCCTTTGACCTGCAGCGCCGGAATGGCCCCGGTATCCAGCAAAAGCAGTTGATCAGCTGCCTCATTTGCTACTTTGGTTTGCCCGAGCTGCAATCCCAAATTCGTAACCAGAACCAGTGCTTGCTGGTTGCCACGGTCGAGCGCCAGCCCTTCGCGCGCTGCCAGATAGGCTGACCGGGTCTGGCCATTAGCAAGGTCGATCTGTGCTTTCAGAAGGTAAAAATCGATAATATCGTCCCGCGCTGCAATCGCGGCACGGGCATGTTTTGCAGCCTCGGAATAGTCTTGCGCTTCATATAATTGCATCGCCAATTGCGCTTCACTCATTGCGGTGTCATGGGCATTTTGACACCCTGCAAGCGCGACGATGATGACTGAAGCCAGTGCCATCATTCTACATTTCTTAACCCAGATATGTTTTATTATCGTCTGGAACATGAAACCCCATTTGATTGCCTCAAGGTCAGCTACATTGCAACGCAACATGCCCTTCGATTGTCGCTTTAGTCAGTGCCGCACCCATGATCACGATGTTTCGCTTTGGGATGGTATCATTGGTTCGCTATGCTATAGAGCACAAAATACCTGCATATTGTAGAGGGAAAAAGGCGTGTATCAAGCAGCGATAAAAACATATATTCTCCTCCTCATTGCCCTTGTTGCCGCTCCGGTTGCTGCACAACAGCAGAGCAAAACGGTTACATCAGGTGCGCGCGCCTACACGATTAATGCAGGTGACGACATAGAGGTCTATGTATGGGGAGAAGAACGACTCCAGCGCAGTATAAAAGTGCTTCCGGACGGCACTTTCTCGTTTCCGTTGATTGGCAAAGTCATTGCGCAGGGGAAATTACCGAAACAAATTGAAGAAGATATCAGCAAAGGTCTTGAAACCCAATATCGCGGAGAGGTGCCGCAAGTCACTGTTTCCGTAAGCGCACCTTCCGGGCTTCAATTTTCCGTCATCGGCAAAGTTGCCGGGCCGGGGACCTTCACGCCGGGACGTTACGTCAATCTGCTTGAAGCTTTGAGCATGGCTGGCGGGGCAAGTGAGTTCGCAAATCTTAGCAAGATCACTATCGTACGCAAGACAGGTCAGGGCCTTACTCATTTGAAAGCGAATCTCGGTGATGCGATGAAGGGCAATTTCGGTTCATCCGATGCGACCGTTACTATCCCACAAATCGAGAGCGGCGACACAGTGATCGTTCCATGAAAATAAGGGGTGGGAACATGCAATCAATTTATACGAACTCTATTTCGCATAATGCGCCGGCCGTGAGGGCCGCTGCGCTTTGCAGCATTCTGGGCGGTGTTCTGGCATTTCCAACTCAGCTCATTGCACAAACAAGAGCGGGCATTATGGTTTCGGCCGACGCCGGATATGCGACAAGCCCTTTTGGCAACAATGGCAACAGTCAGGGCGCCGCGACCGGGACGGTCAGAGTTGAGCCGGTCATAGATATCACCCGCGCAACCAGCTCGCTGAAGCTGAGAGGCAATGTAAGCCACACGGAATATTCCGAACGCTATGATTCCACGACCGATTATGGCGCCAATCTGGACTATAACCAGCAGGTTGATCCACGCACCAATATTAATGGGGCGCTGGCTTTCAACAGCAATCTGCTCAATGGCAATCAGGCGATCCTCAATCCCGTCATAAATGGCACAGATCCAACACTGCCGCCCGTTCTCGATCCGTCAAACACCGGCGGAGCGCGCGGCCGGCGCAACAGCTATCATGCAGAACTTGGGTTGCAACACCAGCTTTCGTCTACAGGGTCTATACATCTCAACGGTTCAGCTACAGCGGTACGCTCAGAGTCAGGAAACCAGCAAAGAGATTATAATTATGGCAGTGTCTCAACTGGCTATGATCGAATCATCAATGACCGCGTAACATTGGGCGCTGTCGTCTCAGTCAGCCGCACTGATTACAGAACCACATCTCTCGGTGATACGACAACCATCACACCACTGTTATCAGGAACGCTCAGGCTCAGTAGCTACTGGTCGCTTTCGGCGCAGGCTGGCGCAAGTTTCACCAGTACCAAAATTATCGGGGGCACGCGTCACTCTACGTCTGCTTCAGGTTCAATTTCTGCCTGCAACACTAATGAACGCTGGAGCGGTTGCATCACTGCAAGCCGCTCTGTCCTGCCTTCATCCTTCAGTGGAACCGGCAACCAGACATCTCTGGGCGTCACAACCAATTATCGCCTCAGTGAATACAGCAGTATCAGCGGTACTGTATCCTATGCCCGCTCTCAGCAACTCAACGGAGCTGCAAACAGCACTAATGACTATATGTCATCCAGTGTATCCTATAACCGTCGCTTGAACCAACGGCTTACCATGCGCGCCACGGCAGGATATTCGGACAGATTCAGGTCAACAACCGCCTCTCGAGCCAATGTGTCCGGCACCATTGGCATACAATATGCATTTGGGAATATCTGATGAACAACCCGGCCTATGGCGGCAGTGAAGAGGAAACAGGGGGCGCATCCTTCATATCGCATCTGCCCGCGATCCTGTTGCAACGGCGCATGCTTATTGTGCTTCCGGCGGTGCTGTGCTTCATCGCAGCAGCTATCGCCGCTGTCCTGTTGCCGGAAAAATATGAATCGAAATCCGTGCTTCTCATTGAAGCACCTCTATTGCCCGATGAAGTGGTGGCAGGCGGATCACAGGGTGTGGTCGATCAACGCATGGCGCGTATCCAGCAGGAAGTTCTCAGCCGCCCCGAGCTGATTGAGCTCATCCGTACAAATGGACTCTATGCAAAAGAGCTTGAAAGCGCATCCCTGTCCGACGTGATTGAGGAAATGCGAGGCTCGACTGCTATATCTCCCGTTAACGCAGACATTCAGCAATCCCGTGGCAATACACGCACCACAATCGCCTTTTCCATAAGTTTCCTGTATTCGGACCCGGTGAAAGCACAGACCGTTATGCAGGCTTTGACCGAGCAGGTTCTCCGGCTCGACGCGAGCAGAAGCTCCGAACAGGCCGAAAACTATGTGCAGTTCCTTACTGATCAGGCCAATGACCTACAGACTCAGATCGCCGAACTGGACGGGCAAATTTCGAAAATTAAAGCTGAAAATGGCATGGTCCTCTCCAGCGCAGGCATGACAATGATCAGCAGTAACGGAAGCTATCAAGCCCAGATAATGGCCTTGCAGGCTGATAATCGCCGCCTGATGATCCAGCGTGACCTTGCGAAAACGGCTGACAATCGCGATCCCATAGTTGCAGCAGCCGAGCAGCAGCTCGCCGCAGCACGCGCGACATATACCGAAAGCCACCCGGATGTTGTTCTTGCCAAACAGCGCTTGGCAGAAGCCAGAAAACTGGCATCCGCAAATTTACAGAAAATTCCTGTCGATTCCGTTGATTCACAAATCGCGAGCAATAACGCCCAGATCGCAGCTTTGCAGGCTGCCAGTGCGCAAGACTCAGCCCGCACCTCTGCTGCTCTTAGCGCCCAGTCGCGTGCGCCGGTGATAATGGAACAGATTACACAGCTTCAGAAACGCGTCGATGTGCTCAATGGACAATATGCCGGAGTATCATCACGCCTGATGAACGCCAGAGCAGGCAAAAAGGCCGAAGACTCTCAACAAGGTGAGCGCCTCACCGTTCTTGACCCGCCCGTCATACCAGACAAGCCTATATCCCCTAACCGCCCGCTCATTATCGCTGGTGGTCTGGTAGCGGGCCTTGGCATCGGTCTATTGTGCGCATTGGCAATGGAAATTGTTATGAAACCGATACGTGATTTGCAGGCGGTACGCTCTGTATTAGGTGAAGCCCCTCTCGTCGCTATCCCAACAATCAGTTTTGACCAGCAGTCTGAGCGCAAATGGTATCAACGGCTATGGCCGCTGAGGCAGCGTAAAATTGCTGAAGAAAGCGAGTAAATCAGGTGGACATCGTTCAGGGAGATGCCAACGTGCCAGATGAACAGCCTACGGCAGTCAAGGGGAACGCCCTTCCCCCGACTATTGTTCGTCCTGACAGACTGCCCACTTTTGAGGTGGATTCCAATATTCTTGAGCAGAACTGCATAGTCGGCTTCAACAACAGGGATGTGAAAAGCCGACAGTTCAGCCTGTTACGCACACAGGTGCTCAAGAAGATGCAGGCGCACAACTGGAAAATTATCGGTGTTACGTCCCCAGCGCCGGGTGCAGGAAAGTCCTTCCTGTCTTCCAACCTGTGCGCGTCGCTTTCCCGAATACCCAATCGCACCATATATTTGTTCGATCTGGACTTAAGACGAGCAACGCAGGCTCATAATTTCGGTTTGTCAGGTGAATATGGGTTAAGCGAATATCTGGAAGGTACGGTCAACAGCCTCTCACAAATCGGTCGGCGCATTGATGGTACAAATCTGTCAATCTACCCGTGTTACGAACCGCATTTTGATTCCTTCGAAAGACTTTCAGGGCAAAGATTTTCGGATTTGATTGGCGCCATGCACCGCCTGCCTGATGATGCCATAGTGATATGTGACCTGCCGCCAGTATTTGCCAATGATGACGCCATCATGGTCGCGCAAAAGCTCGATGCCTATATCATGGTGCTGGAGCAAGGCGTGAACACACAGAAGCAGATACAAGATTGCGCGCGGCTGCTCGAGCCGACACCATGTCTCGGCTCCGTACTCAATCGCTATGATGGGGGATTTTCGGACCCCTATGGCTATGGCTCTGTCAAAAAATATACGGGCTATTACGACACGCCCAAGGCCTGATTCTCTCTTTCGGGCCGACTGCGTTGAAACGACAATATACTCAATCGACTTTAAGAGTACCGTGGCTTTCATCTGCTGCCAATGTCCTGCCCATAGCCTGACGGTCAGCACGAAGACGGGTCTGTTTCGCTAATATCGGATTTATGGCAGGCGGGAGGCCCGTTGCGTGTTGAGGAGAGGCAATCATGCCATCAACCATGTCTGCGGGTAATTCTGATGCGAGGCTTACCTGCTCCTGTTGTGACACGGACACCAAATAGGCCGGCAAACGAGCAGAGAGCTGTATCGGCAGAGCTTCCACACCAGCATAGCGGCCGATAAATGCTTCGGGTTTGCCCCAGCTGCCACCCCATCTGTAAAATATATGCGCGCCAACAACCGCCAATTTGGTCAGGCCCGAGCGCCAGTAGGGCGCAACCCACTGCGTATGATAATGGGTCGAAAGGCCAACCGTTTTGTCCACACTTCCATTTAGGGCCTGCTCGGCAACATAACGCGCACGTTTCCAGCCCCCCACGGAAGGCAAGCGGTTCAGCGCGCCATCACAGGTGAAAGTAAATTGACAGCCAGTCACTCTGTCTGACCCTGCGAAGATGACACCACATATTGTTTTAGGGAAGGCCGGATGACGCAGACGATTGATCACGACTTGCGCGACCGCCTTTTGCCCTGAACTGCCTTCCGAAGCCGCTTCAAAATAGATTGCCGCGGTCATGCAGTCTGTTGCGGCCGCCCGGGAGCTCAAATCTGCCGACGACGCCTTAATCCTGAAAGGCTTCGCTGCCACAACCGGCTCGCTGCTTACCGGCATCTGCGCGTTCAATAGAGCCGCCTGCTGCTCATCCGCCTGTTTTTCATCCGCCTGGCCCTGGCCCATTGGCTGATTGACGAGCGCAAAATCCTGCGACGCCACACTCTCAGGCGTTTTCTGGGCAATCTGGAGCCTGGCGTCCTGCATGCTGTTCCACACAACACGTCCCACGCTGCGCTGTCCCATATTACAGGAACCAAGCGCCATAGTGACCAAAACCAGCCCGGTTTTAGCCCATAATGAGGTTCTGAAGGCGCGTGTCTGCATCACCAGCCTTATAGCTGCCGTACACTGGCATCATTTGTGTAAAACAATGGGCGAAGCAGCAAAGCCGCTCCGCCCATAATGTCTTTAGCGTATCAGATTGGCCGTAATCGGCAATCTCAGCTTAAATCAGGCAAAGCTCACCTGAACATTGCGGCGGCGACGCATCGATACACCGATCAGGCTGAAACCAAGAAGCATCATTGCCCATGTGCTTGGCTCAGGAACCGCCAGATCAAGATACAGAGCGCTAGGAATAATATTGTCGCCCACATTCTTCACGCTTGCGCTGAAGAAATATGTAGCATCTGTTGGCGCTGTGAACGTGATATAGGTCCAAGGCTCGCTGCCTGAAGGCACAACGCTCGATACACTCTTGCTGTAAAGAGTAGTATTGATTGCGTCAGTGATATTGAACACCCCTACAGAACCCTTGTCGTTAAACGAACTGCCGGGAGCCTCAGATGTATCGAATGCTGTGCGGAAGCTGAAGGTTTCACCAGCAAGCATATCAAACGTCTGCGACAATACGGTAGAAAGATCCTGACCTGTACCGGTCAGCAATTTAGCGAAAAAATTACCTTCCTGAGGGAGATAGGTTGGACCAGCACCCAAAGCCGTCGCGCTGGATACAACGCTAACGAGGCCAGCTGCCGGAGCGTTTACTGACCAGCCCGTCAGATCACCGGTTTCAAAACCAGCATTAATGATTGTTGCAGCTGATGCCGTTGAAGGAACCATAGCAACCGCTGCTGTTGCAGCCATCGTAGACATAATAAATTTTTTCATAACAATCCCTTACTCTGCCACCATGGACAAGGCTTAAAACGAGTTGAGCCCACCAGAGCTCTCCCAATGTAGATGCAACCATATATGTCGGACGAGTTATCTCTATTCGCCTCTCACTTACTGCATCGCACAAACGCCTTGGACTGTAAATAAACTCTTAATAGTTAACGATTGCGCAACAATGTACCAAAATGGGAATATCGCGCAAAATAGCCGAAAATTGCTAGAAAATCAGCCCTATTCCCTTTTGATGGCAGGCGGCCGGTACAGAAAAAATTTTACAAAATTAACCAAAAATGCTGGAGGTGCGTTATAAAAATTCAAGCCCCGCTATCCGTTGCATCGTCATTCATATGCCAGAGGTGCAGCAGATTCGCTTCATCACCCACCCATGGAACAGTCGGAGGCGTGAAATTCTCTGTGCCCAGCACACCAAGAAAAAGCGCGAATTCATCAATCCAGCCACGATTATAGATGTAGCCGGAAGAGCCGCCGAGGCCGCCAATCGTGAAATTCCGTCCGCTATGGAAAGTGTGATATGCCAGCACAGCAGAGTCATCATCGAGCACGTTAATGCCGTTGATAAATATCAATGTCCGCCTGCCACCGGGCGTTATACACACGCGAATATGATACTCATTGCCTGCCGAAAAAACTCCGTTCACAGTTAAGGTTGGTGCTGAACCCGCCGTGCATAACAAATCGCCTGAACTCGTGATGGCAACCCAAAATACACCGGACGCGCCAAAGAACACTTGGTTTCCGCCGGGAAGACTGTCCACGCCCAGCCAACAATCGAAAGTAACCCCATCATAGGGATGCCCGACGAGTCCGACATAGGGCGCCGCCAATCTGCCCCCTGTCAAACCATTGCCAAATTTGGCCACCCCATAGCTTGCCGAATCCTCGGTCATCAGCGTATTCACTCTATAGCGCGCAGGCACTGTCCCGGGCGAAAGCTGCCGCCCGTGGGCAATCCCGTCGCCATCGTCGCTATTGTCGTAAATGCCGGACGCAGAGCCATCCAGATCAGGGTGCAGCCCATAGGGCCATATTTGCAGCGGAACCTCGCCGGGATCGCTGGCAAGATTGAGCGTGATACTGTCCGTGCCCACAACAATCGGAGTCGTGGCATCCAGCGCCAGAGACAGCCCGTCATCTTCATTAGCCGTCGAAACAATGAAGCGGTCTTCCGGCGATCCTACAGCGACAAGAGACGTCGCATTGGCAGGAAGCGCAACCGATAGGGTTACTGCCGTTCCCGATTTGCTGACATTGGTTATCACCGGACCTTCGTCACCAACCGGCAAACCCAGTTCAGGACGCATCGCCCGATGAAGATGCTGCGCTATGCGACGTGAACCAGCCTGTAATTGATGCACATTGTCGGTGTACATTTCCAGATCGGAGAAGCCGAGATAAGTCGCCCCATTGTCAGCGCACCAGTCCGCACTGGCCTTGCGGATTTGCGCCTGCTTGGCGAAGTTGCCATAGAGACTGGGCGTAACATTGGGATAAGCCGAAGCATAGCGCGTAAAGCTGCGCGAGGACAAGGTAGCAAGTCCGGCAAAGAGCGCATCCATGCTGGCGACATAATAATGATAGCTGCTGTTAAAATCACTATGCCCCTGAAACCAGTAGAAGGACTCAAAAGCGCCGCCCGCGCCTGCCACTGTAGCTTGCAGGGCGCTGTAGCGGGATTGTCCGGGCTGCCATACCGCAATAGCCGTATTGCCCTCTGCATGGCCGATAGCCGCACAATTGACGCCAGATGCAGCGATCTGAAGGTTGAGAAATTCCGTCACGCCCGCCGAGTTGATAACAGTGGCAGACGTATCCGCATCGGTTATCGCTCTCCATGCTGCAATACCTACATTGCTCCCGCCAGCGTCCCAGGAGGCATATACGCGCCCATTAGCCGGAATCGATACGCCAAGAGCGGCCAATGTCGTGTTGTCATGAACTTTAACCAGCATATTGACTTGCAGCGATTGACCGGCAAAGGCAACAAGACGCCCCATGCCGACGGGCACCGTGCCATTTTGCCATGTCGATCCATCGGGAGAGAGGTCAAGATAAAACCAGCCAAGGCGCGCATCCACGCCAGCAACATCAAGCTCGGTTACGTCTGTCGCCACATTCGCACTCACCAGCCATGGTGCCTGCAAGATGGTCGTGCCATCCGCCGCAGAGCGACAGCGCGCATAAATCGCGCCAGCGCCGGTAACTTCGACTGTAACCGGGATCGTGCCCTGTCCTTTGCCCTCACCACCGCCTGCATCCGTCTCCCGCTGATAGATACGGTCGCTCTCTGCCAGTTGCGACATGGCAAAAGTGGCGGGCGCTGGCGCAGATACACCCGCGCCAGCGCGCCGCCGCGCACCGCGCCCCATACCGAAGCCCAGCCCCGGCATCAGGCCAGCCCAACAATATCGCTGGCAGTTGTGCCAGTGGCGCGAACATAATGCGGACGCACATCAAGCACCTGCCCATCCGCGACATTGACAAATGTCACATCTGCAGCGCTGTCTACGCCGCGCAATACCACCGTACCGCCCGTACCGACATAAAGCGCCTTGGGGATGATCGGAAGTTCATTGGTGTCATGCGGTGTAACGGTTAGCGGGTTGCGCGACGGCGCAAATTCCGAATCGGCGTGCGTGTCATAATTGTCCTGAGCCATGAATAACCTTTCGTTTGTACTTCGACCGGTCTCAAGGCGCACTGCCTGACCGGAAGGCTCTCCGGGCCTTGCAGATAGCCCGAAAACGCACCCGATTATCCAAATTTGATTGTGTAGGACATATTTTTTTGCCTATATGGTTATTTTTTAGTGAAAAACAGGATATACGCGCTACATCGTCAGAATATGATAGTCCCGACAGTATCAGCACAAGGCACAGCATATAGTCACTGAACGGTGAATTTATGCGGCATAGCGCATATGCTTGAAGCTGCTTGCATGATCGAAAACCCGCCTTTATAGACCGCCACCTGCCTTGCCGGAATCCTCGGATCACGGCCCGGTCGGGGAGTAGCTCAGCCTGGTAGAGCACTGTCTTCGGGAGGCAGGGGCCGGAGGTTCGAATCCTCTCTCCCCGACCAAATTTCTTCATGATATCTATAGAGAAGACAGGCATTTACGCCCAGGCCGGATCGACATTCAGAAGAAGCCGTGGCGAAAATACTGGTTTTTCGTAAGCCGGAACGCAGCGTACCAAAGGCACGTGAGCACCGGAAGTACAGAAAAGCGGCATTTGCAGACCGGCAAGGCTGAATGTCGATCGGACCTAAGCCCTCAAGATAGATTAGGGGCTGTTGCGCGTGCTGCTGCTTCCTTCGAATGGATTGGTCATGCTCAGCATAACAGCGCAAACCCTGTTATGAACGATCAGCCTGACTATCACAGCGCAGTGATATTATTGGCGTGACAGCGCCCTGGGCTATCCCTGCCTGTAGTTTCAGGCGCTCTTGCGGCCAGAAACAGACGCTTCTTCAATCAGTTGAAGTACAGTATCGAGATACAGAGCTTGCGCATCATCGCCCAGCTCAAGAGCTCTCAATATCTCTGCCCTGGTATAATCTACTGCGCCCTCTTGCTTCTGCTGCATCAGCTGCAACGCAAATTGTGCAGGCTCCATCTTATCTCTCCACCATCTCACACGCCAAGGAGCAACTGATCCTCATAGAAGGACATCACTATAGAGCAATGCCACTGCGTAACAATCATAAGATAGTATAGGAAATATGCCGGGCAATCCAATATTGCTCCAACATGGATCAGTATTGCCCCGGATCACCAGTGTGGCAATGCAGGATCATTATGATATCAGCCCGTGACCGGAGACATAAAGCGCGATCGACACGGCTTGCTATCATGCATCCACTTTAGCGTCTGCTTTCGCCTCATCACGAATGTCCCGGCAGCGCAGCAGCCAGTTATGCGTCATCGCCAGCCCCTTAGAACTCAGACACATATAGACTTTTTCGTCATTATCATTGGCCAGCTCTCGCTCTATCAGCGTCTCATCGCATAAGGCAGACACAGTGCGCAAGGCGTCCGTCGGGCGCACCGAAGCACAAAAACAGAGTTGAGACACGGTAATCAACCGGCCTTCGCACCGCGCAATATAGAGCGCGAGCAATATATCCCATGCGGGATCATCAAAAGCGTCCCTGCCAAAAAATTGGTTGCGGGCCTCGCGCATCTTGCGCATCTCTTTGGCCAAAGCGCATAATCTCACGCTGGTTTTGGCTTCTTCTTCAGCAGATTTCAGCAACATCGGTTCATGCTCCATTTGCTTTTCAGCAAGCGTCTCAGTCCTTGTTTCATTGCTACTGACCAGACGCACAACAGACGCACGCCCCCCTTCCGCATCGACAACTCTCGATCGGTCCATGACATTTCTCTTCAAATATTATTTTGTCCGGCGCATTCAGGGCGCAATATTGCCCACTCTGACACCCCGAAAAATTGGCCTATTTCAGAAGCCCGTACCGCCTGTCTGTCGCAATCCCCAACACCATGATAACGAGCTCAGGTATGCTCCAGAATGATTGCATGTTGTAATACACCACAGGCTTGATGCCACCATCCAGCAACCCTGCTCCAAAATGCGTGGCTATACTGGCGAGGTGCAGACCGCATATCCAGACTGGCCAATAATAGCGGGTCGATTTCGCTACCCATGCAAGGGCCAGCAACAAAGAAAGATCCACTACCAAAACAGGAATGTTGGTCTGCGCCCATGTGTGATCGAACAACGCTTTGACAACCACTGTCATAATGCCTGCAAGGATCAGCAGCGCAGAAACCAGCCTGCCATCCCTGCCGCCTTTCCAGCAAGCGTAACCACAGCATGCAAACACAATGACCGTAAACAGCACTTCCATCATCGGGATAAACCCTGACCACGCACTCTATGCATATTATGGTTCAACCCGATGATGGCACATGCTTGGCTCTATTCGGCTTTCTCGCTGGCGACTTCTTCGGTCACCGCTGTAGTCTGGGCAATGCTCTTGTCCATACCGCTAGGTTCTCCATCCCAGCACCCCCAGCCATAGGGCTGAATCGTGCTGTTACGCTGGATCACTACCATCATCTTGTGGGCATCTGCAAATTGCTTGCGTGATTCCAATAGCTTGCAGTGACCATTATTCATGGATTCCAGTAATTTCTGTTTCGTGCGGGGGTGCATGCCAGAGTCTGCTGTCCCTTCCAGAACCGAAACGGCCAGTCGTGCACTGCTAAGCAACGCATTGTCTGCAGTATTGAACATGGTAACAGCATCATCGGCGATTACGCGGCCAGCCGCGGGTGTCAAATTGATCATATTGTCCTCCTCGCGCAAACATCACATGCAGCGCGTTTACTGGATTGCACCAAGGTATTTCAGGAGAGAGTTTTAAGCGCCTGACTCATTACCAGAACCAGAGCAAGGAAGATAATTATCCCCCAGAAAACGACCTTGCACGCATCCCAGAAGCGCTGTGATGTGCTGCGGTCATTTTGTTTCCCTCCTACAGGCGGCGGAAGAAAGGCCCGCCACCCAAGACTTTGCCCCTCTCGGGGAACCGGATCGAACTGAACCGGCTGACCACCGTTTTCTGCGGCCAAGAGCGGTTCGGCAAGCCCTGGCGATTGTGATCCAAAATTTTGGGATGGCCCATTTTCCATATATTTACGGGCGGCGTCGCGGCGATTACTCGCGCCCAGGCGCGCAATTGCAAGCTTCAGATATGTATCAACCGTCGATGGAGACAGGCTAAGCTCAATCGCAATTTCCTTTGAGCTCATCCCTTGCGCCACAAGGCGCAGGCACGCTTTCTGACTATCGCTCAATTCATTTTCGGTCATTTGCACGTTCGTTTAGACCCGTTTCATCATTCTCGCGAGATCATATTTGTACATTCAAAACAGCGCTTGTGGAGTCGCATAAAAAATAAATCGCTTCGCCATGATATATTTGTGGAGTGAATTGTCATAAACGCCCCCGTTAAATCCATATTCGTAGCAATCTGACAGGAAAGCGACTGCAATTCCAGTCACTATGGTTTCCCTGACCTGTAAAGCCGTTTATGGCCGCGCAGATGGAACAGTTAAGCTTCACCACACTTGGCCTTCTTCTCTTCATTGCGTCGCTGGTCGCCATGCTCACGCGGAAGTTTGGCGTGCCCTATTCTGTCGGCCTTGTCATCGCGGGTATTACGCTGGCGTTGCTCCCGTTCGGTATCGAAATGCCGCTCACACCCGAACTGATCTTCGAGGTTTTTCTGCCGCCTCTTGTATTTGAAGCCGCCATCCAGATTAAATGGAAACCGTTTCGACGCGAACTGCCGCTTCTGCTGGCGCTGGTCACGCTTGGCGTCGGGCTGGCAGCAAGCATCGTGGCAGTCGGCATGCATTATCTGATTGGCTGGAGCTGGCTGGGTGCAGCATTCTTTGGTGTATTGATCGCGGCAACAGACCCGGTTTCGGTCATTGCCATGTTCAAGACAATCAAGGTGCCGCACCGGCTGCACTTGCTGGTGGAAGCAGAAAGCCTGCTCAATGATGGCGTTGCAGCCGTCGCATTCGCGATATTGGTGCTAATAGCCAGTGGCACGGCACCAACATTGGAAGGCGTTTCACTCAAGCTGCTCATCACGGTCATAGGCGGCATAGCCGCAGGCGCAGCGGTCGCCGTGCCGCTTGTCCTTATCGCCGGGCGCACGACCGATCATCTGGTCGAAATCACCCTGACCACCCTTATCGCTTATGGCAGCTTCCTGCTCGCCGAACATTATCACCTCTCAGGCGTGCTCGCAGCGCTGACAGCCGGGCTGATCGTCGGCAATTATGGCTTTATGGGATCTATCTCTGATGAAGGGCATCCCGCAGTCGTCAACTTTTGGGAATATGCCGCCTTTCTCGTCAACAGCCTGATATTCATCCTGATCGGCGGGCGCGAGGCAGAACAAAGCTTCATGCCCGTGGTCGGCGCGGCTTTGGTCGCAACACTGCTCTCGCTGGTCGGGCGCGCGGCAGCCATTTATCCGGTGGCCTCCATGTTCGCGCGCACCAGCATCGCTATTCCCTGGAAATATAAACATGTGCTTGTCTGGGGTGGCCTCAAAGGGGCACTTGCCCTTGCGCTCGCGCTCGCGCTCCCGGCCTCTCTCGCCGAACGCGAAGAAATCATCACCATCGCTTTTGCTGTTGTGGCTTTCTCGATCTTCGCACAAGGGCTGACGATGCCCGGCCTGATGCGCAGGCTGGGACTGATCGAGAAATAGGCGCATAGGTCAATGCAGTTTCTCAAGCCTGTCACATTATTATTACTCGCCATTTTCCTTATCATGGCGGGCAGCGGTGCCCTGCCCGCCATTCTTGGCTTGCGCCTCAATGGAGCGGGCTATAGCGCGCCGCTGATCGGCATGGTGAGCGCCGCCTACTTCCTTGGCCTCACCCTCGGCTCGATGAATGTTTTCCGTATCATCAAGGATGCCGGTCATATTCGCGCCTTTGCGGCGTTTGTTTCGCTCTATTCGGCCAGCGCGCTGGCCTATTCGCTGATCGACAGCATAGTTTTCTGGGCGGCATTACGCCTGATCGACGGCTTTTCCGCAGCGGGCATTTTCGTCTGCCTTGAGAGCTGGCTCAATGACCGGGCAGAGCCGAAAAAGCGCGGCACAACACTCGCCTTCTATATGGTCGCGCTTTATGCGGGGCAGGCCCTCGGTCAGATCACACTCGGTCTGCCGCCAGAAAACAGGCATTTGCCTTTCATTATAGCCTCGCTGGTTCTCTCGCTTGCGGTCATTCCCGTCTCGCTGACACGCATGCCTGCGCCTGTCATAGACACGCAGCATCCTTTCACTCTCAAGCGCCTCTATACCATTTCACCACTCGGGCTGATCGGGACTGCGATGACCGGCATGATATTGGGCGCCTTTTATGGCATGGGCGCGGTGCAGGCGCAAAGGCTGGGCTTTTCGTCAACGGTCATCGCCAGCCTGCTCAGCAGTGTCATCGTCGGCGGCATGGCGATGCAATGGCCCTTGGGCCGCCTCTCGGACTGGATCGACCGGCGGATGGTCATCGTCGGCTGCTTTGCCATAACCGCACTAACGGGTGCCGCTATGGCCTATGTCAGCCAACCAGCGATATTCATTGCCTTGGGTTTTGTTTTCGGTGGTTTCAGCTTTGCGCTCTATCCATTGTGCGTTTCGCATGCCAATGACCATATTGAGGCAGAAGAACGCATGGGCGCGAGCGGCGGGCTTATCCTCTCTTATTCAGCAGGCGCCGCCATGGGACCATTGCTGGGCGCAACCGCCATGATGCTGATCGGCCCTGCCGGCCTTTATCTTTACATCCTGCTCTGCGGAACGGGCGCTTTTGCATTTGGCCTGTGGCGTCAATATGCTGCCGAGCCGGTTCCCAAGGAAGAGCAGAACATGTTTCAGGTGCTCCCGCGCACAACCCCCATGGCAGCGGCGATGGACCCGCAGGTTGCCTCTGCTGAAACCGGGGACCCGGCATAATATATTTAGAGTGTGATGACAAAAAGCGGAAACCGGTTTTTGTCTACAAATCACATGAAAACAAAGAGCCTGGAGCGGGCTTTGATTCACTCAAATGTCATCACGGATACTCTAATGACACAGATGCACTGACACTTACTTTGGGCTTGGGCTTGGGCTTGGGCTTGGGCTTGGGCTTGGGCTTGGGCTTGGGCAATGTAAATATATCCTTGCCTTGACCAGTTCGTTCGAACGAACTAATCCATCATTCATGCCGCACGCTGCACCCTCTGATTCCGCTCAACAGGATTTACTGGTCGCTGCCATCCGGCTTTTCAGTATATATGGCTATGCTGGCGCGAGCACACGCGCCATTGCCACTGAAGCGGGCAAGCCGATGTCCGCTATCACCTATCATTTCGGCGGGAAGCATGGTCTTTATCTCGCAGCGGCACATCATGTCGCTGTAGAGGTCAATCTCGTCTTCAAAAATGCCCGTGACAATTTTGCGCATCTTGCCGTATCGGCACCAGATCCGAAGGCCGCATATGCAGCGCTGCGCGAGATGCAGGAAGCCGCAATCAGCATGCTCACACGTAGCGAGATGGAAGTTTATGCGCGCTTCATTGTCAACGAACAGGCAGATGAGAGCGAAGCCTTCGAGATCATATATGCTGAATTGCTCAATCCCCTACTCTCGCATGTCTCCATGCTGCTCAAAATGGCGACGTGTAATCATTTAAGTGACACAGAAGCCCAGCTAAGAGCCAATATGCTGCTTGGCCAGCTCTTCATGTTTCGCCTGTGCAGACAGACAATATTACGCACCATGAAGTGGCACACTATCGAAGAGCCGGAACATGACATGATATTGTGCAGTGCCCGCGCACAACTCGACGCAATACTCGATGGTATCAATAAGGAGCAAGTTGGATGAACCGGCAAAAACTCATCATCGGTGGTGGCTTGGCCTTATTGCTGCTTGCTGCACTTTTCACGCGCGGTTTCGGCTTGCTGGGCAGTGGCGAAGCAACACTGACCCTCTATGGCAATGTGGATGTGCGTCAGGTTGATCTTGCCTTTCGTATGCCGGGGCGGATTGAGACCATAGCCGTCGAGGAGGGTGAGCGCGTTATCGCCGGACAAGTGCTTGCCGGGCTGGACAAGCGCCCGCTCAGCGACATGCTCGCCAGTGCAGAAGCGCAACTGGGCGTGGCCAGCGCACAGCTCGCCAAGGCCCGCGCAGGCAGCCGCCCTCAGGAAATTGCGCAGGCCCGGGCGCATCTGGCACAGGCAAATGCAACCCTTGCAAGTGCCAAAGGAGATCATGACCGTCGGGCCAAGCTGATACAAAGCGGGGCGATCAGCCAGCAAATATTCGATACCACGCTTGCACAATATCGTGCCGCACAAGCACAGGCCAAGGCAGCGCAGGAAGGACTTTCGCTTGCTATGGCAGGCGCGCGCACCGAAGATCGCAAAGCTATCGCAGCACAGGCTGCTGCTGCAAAAGCACAACGCGACAGTGCCCAGACCAACTTGGACGATGCGATACTCAAGGCGCCCAATGCCGGCACCATCCAGACGCGGGCGCGCGAACCCGGCGCTATCGTACAACCGGGTGAAACAGTGCTGACGCTCACCATCGACCGCCCGATGCGTATCCGCGCTTATGTCAGTGGCAATGATCTTTCACGCGTTGCGCCTGAAATGAAAGTGATCGTGCGGGCTGATGGCAATGACCGGGACTATGAAGGCAGCATCGCACATATCTCGCCAACAGCCGAGTTTACCCCAAAGACCGTGCAGACCGAGGATTTGCGTACTGACCTCGTTTACAGCATGCGGATTTTGATCAGCAATCCTGACAATGGCCTGCGGCAGGGCCAACCGGTGACCATATCGGTCATCGAGCCGCGTAACAGCGAGACACGCTGATATGGCGCAGGCCGTCGCCAGCGCGCTTGGTATAACAAAACGCTTCAGTGCAGAAGCACCACCCGCACTGGACGGTGTCGATATCAGCATATTCAAAGGACAGATGACAGGTCTGGTGGGCCCTGATGGCGCCGGCAAAACCACATTGATCCGTATTCTCGCAGGGCTGATCGAACCAGATGCCGGCGATGTAATGGTCTGCAATGTACCCGCCTTGCAGATGGACCGCAGCACCCTTGGCTATATGCCGCAGCGCTTCGGTCTCTATGAAGACCTGACCGTACGCGAAAATCTTGAGCTCTATGCGGACCTGCGCGCGCTCCCATTGGAAGAGCGCGCTGACCGTTTTGCAATGCTGCTCAATTTCACAGATCTTGAACGCTTCCAGTCAAGGCTGGCGGGCAAATTATCAGGCGGCATGAAGCAGAAGCTCGGCCTTGCCTGCGCACTGGTGCGCGAGCCGGCTTTGCTGCTGCTCGATGAGCCCGGTGTGGGTGTAGACCCTGTGTCGCGGCGCGAGCTATGGGCGATGGTCCGTCATCTGGTGAGCGATGGTATGGGCGTGCTCTGGTCTACCGCCTATCTCGATGAAGCCGAGCAATGCGACACTGTGTTTCTGCTGAGCGAAGGGCATTTGCTCCATCAAGGGCCTCCCGCTGAACTGATCGCACCAATGCAAGGTCGCGTCGTGCGTCTCGACATGGCAGCAGAACAGCGCCGCGTCGCCCTGCGAACAGCGCTCGACCTGCCCGAAGTTATGGACGGTGTTGTACAAGGGCAATCTTTGCGGCTCATGCTGCGTAAAGGTGCAAGCGCCCCAAATGCCAAACAGCTGGGCAGCGCCACTGAAGCGCGTGCCGTCCCTGCGACACCAAGATTTGAAGATGGCTTTATAGACCTGTTAGGCGGTGGCCCGAAAGGTACATCCCTTCTGGCGCAAGCCTATCGCACCATCGCCAAAGATACACGTCCGGCCATCGAGGCACAGGGACTAACCAAGCATTTTGACGATTTCACTGCCGCACATAATATCAACTTCAGCGTTGGTCAGGGCCAGGTCTTTGGCCTTCTCGGACCAAATGGAGCAGGCAAATCGACCACATTCAAAATGCTCTGCGGGTTGTTAACACCCAGCGAAGGTACTGGCTCGGTTGTCGGCCATGACCTGCACCATGCCCGCGCCGACGCGTGGCAGTCATTAGGCTATATGGCCCAGAAATTCTCGCTTTATGGCGATCTTTCAGTAAAGCAAAACCTTGACTTCTTCGCCGGGGCCTATGGCATTGCCGGCAAGCAGGCAGTGCATGTCATCGAGCAAGCGATAGAGACATTCCATCTCGCACCTTATGTGCGCATGAATGCAGGCGGCCTGCCTTTGGGCTTTAAACAACGCCTTGCCCTCGCTTGCGCAGTGCTACACCAGCCCCCGGTCCTCTTCCTTGACGAACCCACATCTGGTGTAGACCCAATTGTGCGCCGCGAATTCTGGACACATATCAATGGGCTGGTTGAAAAAGGCGTGTCCGTGCTTGTCACCACCCATTTCATGGAAGAAGCCGAATATTGCGACAATATCGCGCTCATCTATCGCGCCGAACAAATCGCGAGCGGCACCCCTGACGAACTCAAAGCCATGGCAGGCAAAGGAAATGAGACCATGGAGGATGCATTCATTGCCCTGATTGAGGCATCCGACATGCAGCGTGAAGCCGCATGATACAGCCCGTCACCAGCGCTTCTTCATTCCGTCGCTTTCGCGCCATGTTGTTCAAGGAAACACGACAGATATTGCGTGACCCCTCAACCTTCCTGATTGCCTTTCTGCTTCCGGTGATGCTGCTCTTCCTGATGGGCTATGGCGTCAATCTGGATTCAGCGCGCACCCGCATCGGCCTTTCGCTGCAAGAGAGCAGCGCCGAGGCTCGCTCGCTCGCCAGTGCGTATCAAAATTCGCCTTATTTCAATGTTACTGCGACAGGCAGCATTGCCGAGCTGGAACCGCATCTCGTCGGTAGCAAAATACATGGTATCATCGTCATACCACAAGATTTTGGCCGCGAGGTAGCACGCGGCGGCGGCACTATCCAGATCATCACTGACGGCTCTTTGCCCAATATGGCAAACTTCATCGCTGCTTATGGAGAAGGTGTGCGTGCCACATGGGCGCAGGCGCGCAACAAGGATCGCGGCCTGCACATAACGCCACCAATCGACATATCCACACGCTTCTGGTTCAACCCGGAGCTGGCCAGTCGCAACTTCCTTGTCCCCGGTTCTATCGCGATTGTGATGGCGATGATCGGTTCGTTGCTGACAGCCCTTGTCGTCGCGCGCGAATGGGAGCGCGGCACAATGGAAGCACTGATGGCAACGCCGATCGGCATGGGGGAGTTTCTGCTTACCAAAATCACCCCCTATTTCATGCTCGGGTTGATCTCGATGACGCTCTGCGCACTGCTCGCAATATTCGTGTTCGGCGTCCCCTTGCGCGGATCCGCCTTCGCATTACTGGCTATTTCCGCCATATATCTTGTTCCGGCACTGGGGCAGGGGTTGCTGATATCCGCCACAGTCAAAAATCAGTTCGTCGCCAGTCAGATCGCACTGCTCACGGCATTTTTGCCAACCATGCTGCTTTCCGGCTTTATTTTCGAAATCTCGTCCATGCCCACGATTTTGCAGGCTATCACCTATGTCGTTCCTGCGCGCTATCTCATCCCCCAACTCCAGACCGTTTTCATCGCAGGCGATAATTGGCGGCTCTTTCTGCCCGATATGGCGATATTGCTGCTCTTTGGCACAGCATTCATGCTCCTGTGCGTTCGCGCCACACAGAGGCGAATCGCATGATCGGACCACGCCTCAGAGCTATCATCATCAAGGAAATATGGGCCATATTGCGTGATCCGCGTTCGCGCATCATTCTGGTCGCGCCGCCCTTGCTGCAGCTTTTTCTCTTTGGCTTTGCCTCGACAATGGAAGTGAACAATATCCGCGTCGGTGTGCTCGATCTCGACCATGGTCGCTGGAGCCGGGAAATTGTGCAGCGGATTGATGGCAGCCCCAATGTCCGAGAAATAGTCTCTCTCAGGTCCGATGCGGAACTGGCCCGTGCCATTAATGACCAGAAAATCATTGTTGCCATCCGCTTTGACCCACATTTTTCAGCGGATATTGCCTCGGGTAAAGGAGCGACCATGGGCGCTATATTCGATGGGCGCAGGTCAAATGCAGCACAAATCATCTCCGGCTATATTCGCAGCATAACCAATGAAGTCGGTGCCAGCCTGCTTCCAAAGGGCCTGCCACAAGGCGGCAGAGCCGTCGTCACACACTGGTTCAATCCAAATCTGATCAATCTATGGTTTGTCATGCCGGCGCTCATTTCCATCCTTGCCGCCATTTCCACCCTCTCTGTCGTGTCGCAATCTGTCGCACGCGAACGAGAGCTGGGCACATTCGACCAGCTCAAAGTCTCTCCATTGCGCACCTATGAGATTCTTATCGGTAAGATGATTCCGCCAGTCATGATCGGCTTTGTGAATGTCACCTTGTTCGTCATATTGGTGCCGACAGTGTTTGGTGTGCCGCTACAAGGCGCACTTCTGCCTTTTTATATGGCACTGATCTTCTATCTGGTCGCTATCAGCGGGATCGGCATGCTCATCTCAACCGTATCTGCAACCCAGCAACAGGCTTTTCTCGGCATGTTTGCTGTCAGTGTCCCGATGATCACATTATCCGGCTATGCCAGCCCGGTAGATAATATGCCCGGCTGGCTGCAGCTTATCAACCTGGCCAATCCGTCCGCATGGTTCCTGAATATTTCCGAAGGCATTTTCCTCAAGGGCATGCCTTTGGCCCAGGTATTTTCCAATACATGGCCCATCATGCTGATAGCGGCTATTTCTTGCATATTGGCAGCGGCATTATTTCGCTCGCGAATGGAGTAGATTATGCGTACTTCCCTGCTTCCCCTCCTGTTGTTCATGCCTTTGGGGGCCTGCACTGTCGGACCGGGTCATGAGCGCCCCATTGTTGCCGGGGCTACAGGCACATGGACAGCGCAACCAGATGCCGCTGCGCAACAGCAAGACGGAGTGCTCGACATGGAGCCATGGCGCGCTATGGGCGATCCGCTGCTCACGCAGTTGATCGAGCGCGCAGCCACCGCCAATCTTGATTTGGTGCAAGCCGAAGCGCGCCTGCGCGAAGCCCGCGCAATGCGCGATGCGGTTGCCGGGCGGCATCTGCCCGAAATAGGCGCAAAGGCTTCGACCATGCGGCAACGCCTGTCAAAAAATGGTCAAACCCCTATCGCCAATATTCCCGGGTTTGACCGCGAATTCTCTCTCTTCGATGCCGGTTTCGATGCCTCATGGGAAATCGACCTGTGGGGCGGCACACGCCGCGCCGTTGAGGCCGCCGGAAGGCGTGTGGAGCTGGCCGAAGCAGGGCGCCGCGAAATGCAATTGCGCGTTGTGGCTGAAGTCGTGCGCAGCTATGCCGAACTGCGCGGTGCACAAGCCCGAGAAGCCACCTTGCGCACCGAA
>Ga0209578_10000948_pt1 | contig 29469 bp, 22 predicted proteins | sample tdAd472_FD_187127 | JGI IMG/M metagenome (GOLD analysis project Ga0209578, IMG submission 187127) | Marine sediment microbial communities from the Atlantic coast under amendment with organic carbon and nitrate - tdAd47.2 (SPAdes)... | ecosystem: Environmental > Aquatic > Marine > Coastal >...
GTCGAGGATCTCGTTGTGCACGCGAAAGCGGGCGTAGGCGTACTGCCGGCGCAGGTAGCTGAACAGCGTCGTCTTGTAGTGGTGCTTGACCCGCGCTGTCGGCTCGTAGATCAGGCGCTTGCCCGCCTTGACCAGGTTCCCGTTGAACACCGAGTCGAGGCTCGCGTTGACCAGCCGCTCGTCGAAGGGCCCGGCCAGCTCGAAGGCTTCGGCGCGGTAGAGCACGTTGGCCGAGGTCAGGTGCTTGGCCTCCCGCGGCTTGCTCTGGAACTTGGTCTCGATCTCGTAGCCCGCCAGCCGCGCGATCCAGGGGTCGTCGGGCGGCGTCTCCAGGTAGCCGCCCACCGCCCAGGCCTCGGGCTCGGCCTCGAGCACCCCCAGGCAGCGCTCGAGCCAGTCGGGCTCGGGCTCCACGTCGCCCTCCAGGATCGCGACGTAGCGCCCCTTGGCGACCCGCCAGCCGTGGTTCAGCGCGCTCGCCTCCCCGCCGTTCTCCTTGGTCAGCACCTGCACCCGCGGATCCTTGGCGGCGACCTCGCGCGCGATCTCCAACGAGCGATCGGGGGAGCCGTCGTCGACGACGATCACCTCGAGCGTGCGCTCGGTCACCTGCCCGAGGATCGCCTCGAGCGCCGCCGGCAAGGTCGCTTCGGCGGCGTAGACGGGGGTCAGCACGGAGACGTCGGGGGGGTCGCTCATGGAGGGCGCGATCGTATCGCGTTCCAGCCCGCGAAGCCCCCTCAGCGCAGCGCAGGCAACTCCCGCGCCCGCCGGGTGGTCGGCAGCGAGCGCTCCCACACCGGGAGGAACACCTGGGCGTCCCAGCCGCGGGTCGTCGCCGGGTCGTCGACCAGCAGGTCCAGCTCGCGGCTGTGGAGCCAGCTCTGGGTGTCGAGGTTCGTGCTGCCCACGATCACGAGCTGGTCGTCGACGCTGAGGTATTTGGCGTGCATGGCGTGGGGGCCGCTGCCGTCGACGGGCAGGCGCCCGTCGTGGGAATACCAGCGCACCTGCAGGCGCCCCGGCGGGAGGTCGTGCTCGAGGATCCGGCCGCCGAGCCAGGTCGCGGTCTTGGCGTTGTGCCCGCCCTGGAGGATCCGGTTCTCGGCGTCGCGGTTGAAGCCGAGGGAGAACACGAGCTGCACACGCACCCCGCGAGCCGCCGCGCGGACCAGGGCCTCCTTGACCGGGGCGTAGTTGAGGTTCGGCGTCAGGATCCGGATCGAGCGCTGGGCGCCGTCGAGGGCGGCGAGGTAGGCGCGGCCCTGGGGGTCCTGGTGCGAGCGGCTGAGCGGGTTGCCCCGGCCCTGCCGGCTGATCGCGAACACGGGCACGTCGTCGGGGTGCGCAGGGGGGAGGGCCAGAGGCGGGAGCTCCTCGTGCACGACCTTGCGCCACACCTGGGCGAAGTCCTCGCGCACGGCCCAGGCGGCCTGGCCGTGGACGGCGAAGCCGAGGTCGTACCACGGCGCGTCCCCGTCGTGCTTGGCCTCGGGGTTGGCGCCGGTGACCACGGCCACCTCGCCGTCGACGACCAGCGACTTGGTGTGCAGCGCGCCGAGCAGCTTGTGCTTGTGCCGCACCAGGCGCACGTCGACCCAGGGCGCGAGGTCGAGCTGGGCGAGGTCCTCGCGCATGGCCTTGATCGCGGTGCGCTTGGCGAACCAGCCGCCGTTGACCATGAACCACGCCCGCACCGGAGGGCCGCCCGTGGCCTTGCGCTTGGCGGCCAGGGCCCGGAGCCCGTCGACGATCTGGCGCGCGGGCTTGCAGCCCGCCTCCCAGGTGTAGGTGAGGAACAGGACCTCGTGCTCGGCGCCGGCGATCAGGTCGCGCATGCGCCCGAAGATCGCGCGGCCGCGGATCAGCGCCGGCTGCTCGGGTCGACCGCGGTTGAACACCGACCCCGGCGACACCGTGCCGCGCTCGGCGACGGGCTCGAGGGCGGCGCCGATCGCGGCGGCCAGGGGGCTCGGCGCCCGGGCCTCAGAGGCGCGCCACGTCGCGCGACCGCTGCGCAGGGGGCCGGCGGGGCCGACGATCCGCCAGTCGCCGACGAAGTCTGGACCCCGCGGGCGCAGGCGGACCTGGACCCGCGCGTCCCCGCCCCCGATCAGCCGCGCCGTGACCCCCGCCGGGAGGTTCGCCCCGCCGACCAGGCGCCCCGCGCTGTCCGGGGTCAGCTCGAGCTCGACCCGCGCGGGCCAGCTCTGCTCGAGGATCCAGCGCGGACCCGCCCGGCAGAGCTTCGCCCAGCCGGTGCTGACCGCCTCGGCCTCCTGGACCTCCAGCGCGAACTCCCGCGCTGGGGGCTCGCCAGCCCGCAGCGGGGCAAGGGCGAGGGAGAGCAAGAGTGGCCAGCAGCAACGCACGGGCTTCCTCCAACACCCGGCGTGCCGTCGTAACTCTAGCCAAGGCTCAGCCAAGGGAGCGCTCTGGCACGCTTCTCGGGCTCGCGCGCGCGCGGCTGAGGGGAGTAGGAAAAGAAGCCGCTACTCCTCCCAAGGCTCCTTGGGCGGGGGCGCGGTGGGGTCGTGGGCGAGGGTCAGGCCCTCGCGGGTGCGCACCCGGCGCTTGAGCGCGCCGATCACGCCGGGGCGGCAGCGCACGGCGTAGTGCAGGCGCTCGCCCTCGAGCTCCTTCGTCTTCACCTCGGCCAGGCCCTCGAGGTAGGCGATCGCCTTGCCCTCGCGCACGTCGAGGGTCAGCTCGAAGTCCTCCTCGCTGGCGGCGGCGAGGTCGTTGACCTTGGCGGCCAGCACCTCGGAGCCCTCCCCGGTCTTGGCCGAGACGCGGATCGTGTTCACCAGCCGGCGCTCGAGGTAGGGCAAGAGCTCCGGGGCGGCCTGGTCGATCTTGTTGAGCACGATCAGCTCGTCGCGGTCCTTGATCCCCAGCGACTCGAGCACCTCGCGCACGGCGCGCACGTGCTCCAGCGCCTGGGGGTCGCTGGCGTCGACCACGTGCAGCAGCAGGTCGCTGGTGACGGCCTCCTCGAGGGTCGCGTGGAAGCTCTCGATCAGGTTGTGGGGCAGGTGTCGAATGAAGCCGACGGTGTCCGAGAGCAGCACCTCGCGGTTGGGGCCCACGGTCCAGCTGCGGGTGCGGGTGTCGAGGGTCGCGAACAGCTGGTCGGCGACGTAGACCCCGGCCTCGGTCAGGCGGTTCATGAGCGTCGACTTGCCGGCGTTGGTGTAGCCCACCAGCGAGACGCAGTAGGCCTCGCCGCGGCGGTCGACCTCGCGCTCCTTGCGCGCGCGGACCTCGGCCAGCTCGCGCTTGAGCTCCTGGATCCGCTTGCGCACCAGCCGCTTGTCGACCTCGAGCTGCTTCTCGCCCGCGGCGCGCAGGCCCACACCGGTGTCGAGGTGAGTCCACAGCCGGCGCAGTCGGGGGAGCTCGTACTCCAGCTTGGCGACCTCGACCTGCAGCCGCGCCTGGGGGGTGCGCGCGTGGCTGGCGAAGATATTCAGGATCAGCTCGGTGCGGTCGATCACCGTCTTGTTCAGCAGCTTCTCGAGGTTGCGCTTCTGCCGGGGCTTAAGGTCGTTGTCGAAGACCACCAGCTCGGCGCCGACCGCCTCGATCTCCTCCTGCAGCCGAGCGACCGTGCCTTTGCCGAGGCTGGTCGCGCCGTCGGGGCGGTCGCGGCGCTGAATGATCGCTTCGCCCTGGATCTGGATCCCCGCCGTGTCGGCGAGGGCCGCCAGCTCTCCGAGGGGGTCGGGGAGGTTCAGGCGTTCGTCCTGGCGAGGGAGGGCGGCCGCGAGCACGGCCACCGGCCGCCGCTCGGGATCGGGGGCCTCGGTCACGGGAGATCTCGGGGACGCAGCATGCGGCTCATGGTGCGAAGTTTGGAGCCTGGGTGCCATGCTGCCGACTACGACCGCCCACCGGGCTGCCTGTCACACGAACGCAAGTCGCTGAACCCGCGCTGCTTATGAGCCCGGGCGGCGCCCCGTAGATTTCCCAAGTCCCAGGTTTGGCGCTCACGGTATATCTGCAGTGTGAGCGATGGACTTGCAGTCCCCCCCCCCGAGCAGGTGGCCGTGTTGTATCGAGAGCACGGCCGCGCGCTGCGGGCGTTCGTCGGCTCCCGGGTTCGCGACACGGGGGCGGTGGAGGACATCTGCCACGACACCTTCGTCGCGGCCCTCGACCGGGGGCTCCCCGACGAGGGCACCGGGCGCTGGCTGTTCGGGATCGCGCGCAACAAGGTGCGCAAGCACCACCGCGACCACAAGCCCGCGCGCGAAGCCCCGGGCGAGCGCCCGGCCAGCACCCCGACCCCGGCCGAGACCCTGGCCCTCGACGAGTCTCAGCGCGTGGTCCGCGCCGCCGTCGCCGAGCTCGACCCCGACCTGCGCGAGGTGATCCGCCTGCGCTACGAGGGCGGGCTCAACTACCGTCAGATCGCGGACTACCTCGACCTGCCCTTCACCACGGTGCAGGGCCGGCTCAAGCGCGCGCGGGTCGCGCTCCGCGTGCGCCTGCTGCCGGAGGGGGTCGAGTGAGCGCCCTCGAGCTGGACGACGCGCGGGACCTGCTGCCGCTCTACGTCGGCGGTGACCTCGACGACGAGGCCGCGGAGGGCGTGGCTGCTGCGCTGGAGGCTTACCCCGAGCTGCGCCAGGAGCTGGCGCGGTGGGAGGCCCTCGAGGGTCAGCTGACCCACGCGTTCACCGTCGACGTCGCCGAGCTGCTGCCGCTCTACGCCGGCGACGACCTCGGCCCCGCCGAGCGCGCCGAGGTCGAGGCGGCCCTCGAGGCGCGCCCCGAGCTGCAGGCCGAGCTGGCCAGCTTCAGCGCCCTCGAGGACCTGCTCGCCCGCAGCCTGCAGCCCGAGCCGCTGAGCTCGCGAGACGCGCGGGACCTGCTGCCGCTGCACGCCGGCGCCGACCTCGACCCAGTCGCCGCCCGCCAGGTGGACGAGGCGTTGATCGCCCACCCCGAGCTCGGCGAGGAGCTCGCCGCCTACCGCGCCGTCGACGCGCGCCTGCGCGAGGCCTACCCGGCCGCAGCCGCCGAGGCGCCGGAGCGGGAGGGCGGCTTGGCTCCCCTGATCCGCCTCCAGTGCCCCTACTGCCATGACGCCCTGCAGAACGCGCCGGTGGCCCTCTGCATGGAGTGCTCGACGCCGCACCACACCGGCTGCTTCGAGCAGAACCAGGGCTGCTCGATCTTCGGCTGCGAGGGCACCCAGGCCGTCGCCAAGCGCCAGGCCACCCTGCGGGTGTGCGGCGAGTGCGGGCGCCACACCCAGGCCGACGCGCCGTTCTGCGCCTGGTGCGGCACCGCGAACACGGCGGCCCGCGCGCCGCTGCACGCGCGCCGCGAGCCGGGCACGGCGGTGGCGCTCAAGCCGGCAGAGGGCGCGCCTTCGCCGGCCAGCGAACCCGCGCCAGCCCAGGCCCCAGCCGCGCGGCGTGGCTGGGCCGGGTGGCTGCGGATCGCGGCCGCGGTCGCCATGACCCTCGGCTCGCTGGGGGCGGGGTTGGCGTTCGGCACCTCGGAGCGGCGCCGCGTGCAGGGCTGGGCCTCGAGCGTGGCCGTCGTCCGCTTGCGCGCGGCGGAGGAGCGCGCGTTGGCGAGCCTCGACGCCGTGCGCGACGCCCAGCGGCGCTTCCTCCTCCAGGACTGGGATCGCGACGGCGTCGCCGACTACGCCGAGAGCCTGGCCGAGCTGCGGGTGGCCGCGCACAACCGTCAGGCCGAGACCGAGGCCCTGCTCGACACCAGCTGGGAGGCCTGGTTCACGGGTGAGCTCAGCAGCACTCCGCCCCGCGACGGGCGCCCCGCCGGCTTCCGCATGACCCTTCGCCAGCGCCACGCCGAGCTGCAGGGCTGGACCGGCTGGACCGCGGACGCCGAAGGTCCCGTGACCCTCTTGCCCCCGGGCGAAGGGGGGGCGGAGTGAGCCGGCCAGCGCAGCTCCGTCGTGAGGCCGAGGCACCCGCGAGCACGACCTCCGCAGGATCTGAAGGCGCCGCCTTCGGCTGGCTGTCGGGTGGCCTGGCCGTGGCCGCCGGTGGGTATCTGCTCGGGGTCAGTCCGGCCTGGGCCGTCCCCGAGCCGCTCTACGCCGAGCTCGGCGGGCCCTTGCTGTGGGTCGCTCGCCAGGGCTGGTGGCTGGGACTGGGGCTGGTCGGCCTCGGCGCCCTGACCTTGCTCGAAGCCCTGCGCCCTGGGGCCGGCTGGACTCGCGGGCGAACCCTGGTGAACCTCGCCTGCCTCGCCGGGGTGACCCTCGCCGTGGCCAGCCAGGGGCAGTCGCTGTCCCTCGTCCCTCTGCGCGAGGCCCCGAACCGGTCCTCGACGAGCCCCTCCCCTCAGCCCACCGACCCGGCCCCGGCCCTCCCCAACGAGCCCGCGCCGCCGCTGGAGCCCGTGGACGAGCTGCTGCACCGCTTCGACGCGCGCAACGGACCGAAGAACCTGGGGGTGGTCGACGCGCTGATTCGCCACGGCGAAGGCGCGGTCCCTGCTCTCGAGGCCTACGTGCTCGAGCCGGGGTCCCCTGGACGCGCCTACGCGGTCTACGCCCTGACCCAGCTGCTCAAGCGCCACGGCGCGCCGGCCAGCGGGCTGCAGGCGCTGCTCGCCTGCCTCGACGCCAGCGTGCCGGCGGAGGTCCGCGCCCGCGCGGCGACGGGGCTGACCGTGCTCGCCGACCCGCGCACGGTGGGGGAGATCGTGGACCGCTTCCAGGGCGAGTCCGAGCTGCGCGAGGCGCTCTACGCGATCAGCGGCCAGCGCTTCCGCGACCCGGTGCAGGCCCGCAGCTGGTGGGCCACCCACCGCGACGGCTTCCCTGCCCAGCTGCAGGGGACCGCCGGCGAGCGCGCCCCGCTCCCCAGGCCCGTGGAGACCACCGAGGACCGGATCGCCGCGTTGCTCGCGCTGCTGCGCGACAGCGACGACGAGCAGATCAACGCCGAGGTCGTGGGCGAGCTGCGGCGGCTCGGCGAGGCCGCGATCCCGGGGCTGATCGACCTGGCCGAGCGGCGGGTCGACGGCTCCGGCTGGGCGGCGCACGCCCTGGCTCGTGTGCTCCAGGACCTGCCCACCAAGGACCGCCCGCGGGGCGCGCTGGAGGTCCTCGTGGCCTGCGTCAGCGCCGACGCCGACTACGTGCTCCAGTCGCGGGCGCTCGAGGGGCTGGTCGAGCTCGCCGACCCGCGCACCGTAGAGGCGCTGCTCGTGCACCTCGACCACCCGCGCCCAGCGGTGCGCTTCCTCTGCCGCAGCCACTGCGAGCGGCTGACCGGCGAGGCGTTCCCCAGCCGCGCGGCCGGCGAGGCCTGGTGGCGCGAGCACGGCGCGCGCCTCGGCCCCCAGGTGGGGGTCGCGCGCTAGCCCACACACGAAAACGGGCGGCCCGCTGGCCGCCCGTCGTCGTCGTCGTGTGCGCGCCGTTGCGCTTAGCGCTGGATCCGCACCGTCGTCCCCGGGGGGATCAGCTCGAACAGGACCTCGACCTCCTCGTTGCGCATGCGCAGGCAGCCCATGGAGGCCTCGGTGCCGATCGACTCGGGGAACTTGGTCCCGTGGATCCCGAAGCCCTGGTGCTCGGGGGTGTTCTCGAAGGCCATCCAGCGGGTCCCGAGAATGTTCTGCTCGGTGCCGTACTTGTACTTCTTCCCGTCGGGGGCGTACCAGTCGGGCTTCACGATCTTGTTCCCGATCACGAAGCTCGCCTCGGGGGTCCGGTCCTCCTTGCCCGTCGCCACGTCGTGGCTGCAGAGGTAGTGATCGCCGAAGAGCGCGATCAGCTCGAAGTCGTTCTTGAAGATCACGATCCGCACCTTGGCCTGGGGGATCCGCAGCTTCTGCCCGATCCGGATCGTGTCGCGGGTCAGCCCGTTGAGCGCCTTGATCAGGCGGTAGTCGGTGCCCTGGCGCTTGGCGATCCGCGCCAGCGAGTCGCCGCTCTTGACCGTGTAGGGGGCGACGTTCGTCGTCGCGCCCTTGGCGTAGAACGCGGCCTTGACCAGCTTCGCGAGCTGCGGGCGCAGCGCCTTGCGGGGGCCGGCCTCCACGGTGGCGAAGTAGACCCGGGTCCACTCGCGCAGCGCGTCGGCTGGGGACTTCGCCGCCTGGGCCCGGCGCTGGGCGGTCTCGCGCACGGTGGTCAGCGCCTGCTGGGCCTGCTCGGCCTCGGGGCTGCTGGGGTGCTCGACCACCAGCCGGCGGAGGTCGTTGATCGCCATTGGGTCCCGCGACTGCTGCGCGCGGGCCACGGCGCCGCGGAGCTCGGCGGGCACCGGGCCCTCGATCCGCTGGCCGATCGGGCTCGCTGCTGGGGCGCCGGTGGCCTCGGGTGTCCCCTCGGCTTGCGGCGCCGCCTCGCCGACCAGGCCCGCGGCGGGGGTCGCGCTCAGCGGCGGCGGCGCCGTGGTTTCGCCTCGCCAGGCCTGCACGCCCAACCAGCCGCCCGCTGCGACGCCCGCCACCACGAGGGCCTTGACCCCCGCTCCGCTTCCGCCCTTGCGGCCCCGCTTCCGGCTGCGGCCCCGACTCTTGCTCCGTCCGCGACGACGCGTTCCCGTGCTGAACATAGCTCCCCCTCCCTTACACCTACCCCTTCGGCAACGAGGGGCGCGTTTCTTGAGTGGCTCTCGGGCTTTACGAGAGCCCCGGGGTAGGATCGGCGCCCCATGTGCGGCTTCGTGCTGATCCTCAACCGCGACCCCGCCCAGCCCGTCGACGCGACGGCGCTGGAGCGCATGACCCGCGCCCTGGCGCACCGCGGCCCCGACGCCGAGGCGGTGTGGAGCGAGGGGCCGCTGGGGATCGGCTTTCGCCGCCTGGCGGTGCAGGACACCTCCGACGCCGGCATGCAGCCCAAGCGGCTCCCCGACGGGCGGGCGCTGGCCTTCAACGGTGAGATCTACAACTTCCGCGAGCTGCGCGCTGAGCTCGAGGGCGAGGGCGCGCCCCTCGCCAGCCACGGCGACACCGAGGTCCTGCTGCAGCTCCTCGCGCGCCGCGGCGTCGACGCCACCCTGGAGCGGATCGAGGGCATGTACGCCTGGGCCTGGTGGGACGCCCCCGCCGGACGGCTGACCCTCGTCCGCGACCGCTGGGGTCAAAAGCCGCTCTACGTATGGCGCGGGCCCGAGCGGGTGGTCGTGGCCTCCGAGCTGAAGGCGATCGCCGAGGACCCGGCCCTCGGGCGCGAGCTCGACCCGGCAGCCCTCGAAGCCTACTTGACCTTCGGCACGATCCCCGAGCCGCTGTGCGCGCTGAAGGGGGTGGAGAAGCTGCCCCCGGGGAGCCTGCTCGAGCTCGACCGCTACGGCTTCGTCGTCCGCCGCGAGGCGACCTGGGACCCGCGGACCTACCTCCCCTCGCCGCAGCACACCCTGGGGCTGCCCGAGGCCTGCGCGCTCTTGCGCGAGGCCCTCGAGGACGCGGTCGAGCGCCAGCTGGTGGCCGACGTCGAGGTCGGCGCGTTCCTCTCGGGGGGGCTCGACTCGGGGGTCGTGACCGCCCTCGCCGCCGGGATCCGCCGCCGACAAGGGGCCCCGCCGCTCAAGACCTTCACCGTCAGCTTCCGCGGCTCGGCGCTGGACGAGGCCGACCTCGCCGCCCACACCGCGGCCCACGTGGGCAGCGTGCACCGGCGGATCGACGTGACCCCGGACCTGATCGGCGACCTCGACCGGATCGCCTGGCACCTGGACGAGCCCTTCGGCGTCGCCTCCGCCGCGGCGACGTATTACCTCGCCCGCGCCGCCAAGCAGGACGTGACCGTGGCCCTCAGCGGGGACGGGGCGGACGAGCTCCTGGGCGGCTACCCCTGGCGCCACGGCTGGCTGGCGCCGAACCAGGCGCTGACCCTCGCCCCGAGCTGGGCGCGGGGGCTGGCGCGGGCCTGGTCCAGCGGCGCGGGGAACGACCTCGGCGGCGCCGACGGCGGCGGAGAGCCGGGGTTCTGGGGGCGGGCGCGGACCTGGTGGAGCGCGTTGGCGCGGCCCGAGGGCGAGGTCTTCGCCGACCTGGTGCGCGTGTTCCGCCGCGCCGACGTGGCGCGCTTGCTCGCGGTCCCTCCCGGGGGCGCGCCCACCGCGCGCCTGGAGCGGATCTACCGCGAGCCCGCCGGAGTCGACTCGGTCACCCGCACCCTCTACGCCGAGTCGCGCACGACCCTCTCCCACGAAATGCTGGCCAAGGTCGACCGCATGAGCATGGCCTCGGGGCTCGAGGTCCGCGTGCCCTTCCTCGACGAGGGGGTCTCGCGGGTGGCCCTCGGCTTACCGACCCGGACGAAGGTCGGCTGGCGGGTGGGCAAGCGTGTGGTGCGCCAGCTCGCCGCCGAGCTCCTCCCCGGCGCGGTCCGCGGCGCCCCCAAGCGCGGGTTCACCGTCCCCGTGGGCGACTGGCTGCGCCAGGGGGCGCCGCTGGCCTTCGCTCGCGAGGCGCTGGCCAGCCTCGAGCGGCGGCGGTTCATGGCGGCCGGCGCGGCCACCGCGCTCCTCGAGCGGCACCTGGCGGGCCCCGCCGACCGCGGGGGCCAGGTCTACGCCCTGCTCGCGCTGGAGGCCTGGTGCGCCCGGTTCGAGGTCTCGGGCTAGGTCCTCCGGCCGAAGTTGCCCTTCGCCGCGCCGACCCTTAGACTCATCCCCTGACCTCCAAGCGAGTTCCGAGTCCATGCCGAGTATCAAGTTCGCCTGCCCCGAGTGTTCGTCCGCCTACAAGGTCCCGGATAAGTACGCCGGCAAGCGGATCCGCTGTAAGAAGTGCGACGCCAAGATCCGCGTGCCCTCGGAGTCGGTGGCCAGCCTGCCGTCCCAACGCACCCAGGCCGTCTCCAAGCGGCACATGATCAACAGCAAGCGCCTCAGCGGCGGCGGCAAGTCGACGCGCAGCAGCAGCACGTCGGGCCGCAGCAGCAAGTCGGGGAGCACCAAGCGCTCCACCCGCAGCAGCAAGTCGGGCCGCAGCAGCCGTAGCTCGGGGACGAAGACGTCCGCCCGCAGCAGCAGCAAGTCCGGCGGCGGGCGCTCCAAGACCGGCACCGCGCGCTTCGAGCCGGTGGACCTGTTCTCGGGCAACGAGGCCAAGGTCTACATGCGCAAGAAGGAGCGCGAGCAGCCGCTGCCCCGGGGCGAGGGCCGGCTGACCTACTTCGAGGGCACCAAGCCGAAGAAGAGCTTCAAGCTCGGCGAGAAGGGCGGGGTCGTCGGCCGCGGCGGCAAGAGCTCGATCAAGCTCCCCAGCGAGTCGGTCAGCGGCGAGCACATGAAGCTCGAGTTCAAGCTCGGGAGCTTCATTGCGACCGACATGCGCAGCACCAACGGGATCAAGGTCAACGGCAAGGTCGTCCGTCGGACCTCGCTCAAGGACGGCGACATCATTCAGCTCGGCGAGGTCGTCCTCCGCCTCGACTGCTAGGTCCACCCCGGATCTTGGCTCCGGATGTGTCCGGTCCACCTGACACCGTCGGGTGTACCCCAACAGACTCCAACGTCGGCTGACGGCTTGAGTCGGCGCGCCACTTGCTAACCAGCTCCCTGTCACTCGACCGGGGCAGCATGAGACTCATCTCGAAACCTTGCGACCAAAGTAGTGCGTTGCCATGCTTGAGCATGCAGCGACGCCTCTCCACCCTTCGGGGCCTGACCCTCGTCGAGCTGGTCTTGACCACGGGGATCCTGGTGACCGGGATCCTGATCGTCACCAGCCTCACCATTTCCAGCCAACGGTTGGCGGTGCTCTCCGCCCAGCGCTCCGAAGCCCGGGACGCGTTGCACGCGCGCCTCGGCCAGATTCGGGCCATGTTCCGCGACGCCCCCCCCAGCGCCACCCAGTTCGAGCGCGTGCTGGCCCTCGACGGGGTGACCGAGAACGTGGCCCTCAGCAGCCACCCCGAGGACGCGCTGATCACCATCGAGGCCTTCCCCGGCGCCTTGCCTGGAACCTCGAGCGAGGCCGACACCAACACCGCGCTCAACCCCCTGGGGATCACGAACATCGACCTCGACGCCAACGGATCGACCGCGGACGGCGACGTCCCCACGGCGCAAATGTCCGTGATCGGGGTCCGGCTCCAGATCGAGTGGCGCACGGCGGACTGGGAGCCGGGACAGCCACTGCAAATGCTCGAGATCGCCGCGCTGCTCTACTAGGAACTCACCGGGAGGCCACCATGCAAGAACTCGCACACGCAGAAGGGGAGGAGGGCACCGGGCTGCTGGTGGCCTTGATCATGGTCTCGCTGCTGGTGACCGTCGGCGGAGCGGTCGCGCTCTCGACCACGTTCCAGAGCAACTACTCCCTCGAGGCCGAATACCGTTCGGCTGCGCTGGTGGTCGCCGACAACGGGCTGGCCAAGGGCAAGGCCATGCTCCTGGCCGACCTCGCCGCGGGCACCGACGCCTTCGTCAGCCTCACGCCCTCGAACACGACCCTCGTGCATACGTTCACCGAAGACGACGCCACGGTCGAGGTCTACCACGTGTCCACCTCGGGCTCGCGGCTGACCTTCCGCATGCTCTCCGCGGGGAGCTTCTCCAACGCGACCCGCAGCGTGGAGGTCGTGATCAGCGGGACGCGCAACTCGAGCCCCAGCCAGGGCCCGGCGCTGGCCGCGGTGCTCGCCCAGGGCGACATCGACGTCACCGGGAACATTCTGATCAACGGCAACGACCACGACCCCGACGGCACCTCCGGCGGGGCCGGGGTGGACGTCGACGGCGTCAAGCTCTTCGGCGGTTCGCTCGCCTGGACCGGGAACCCCGACGTCGGCGGGAACGGCACGGCCCCCAACCGCCTCGACGCTGGGGACGAGAACCAGACCTTCACCAACAACGACTCGACCTTCGACCCCGAGGGGCCCAGCCCGGGCCTGGGTGACGACGGGATCGACAACGACCTCGACGGCTGGGCCGACGAGAACGGCTTCCCGCAATACGCCGGCGAGTTCGTCAAGCAGGACGACGACATTGGTCTCAGGACCCGGGCTCAGAACCAGGGCACCTACTTCACCAACAAGTCCGACTACGACTCGTGGATGTCCAGCGCGACCCCGGCCGAGCGAGGCGGGAAGGTGATCATGATCGAGATCCCGCCGCCAGCGCCCGGTGACCCCGACGTCTCCCTGGGCCAGTTCGACCTGCCCCACAACCCGCCCCCGGCCGAGCCCTCGATCGTGGTCGTGCAGTACCAGCCGGCGGACCCCGGCGATCCGCCCCAGCGCGGAATCGAGGTCGGTCCGATCCACGTCAAGAACGAGGGCACTCGCCAGTTCCAGGGGTTGTTCATGACCGACGTGATCAAGAACACCAACGGCAACGGCTCGATCGTGGGCGCCGTGGTCTCCTTCGGCGGCGCCAACAAGCCGCACTTCGGCAACGGCGGGGCGGACATCCTGTTCAGCTCCGAGGTGTTGGCGAACCTCCCCGGCGTGGACTCGACCGGCGGCTACGTGCAGGACGCCGAGACCTGGCGCGAGGTGCGATGACGAGGCTCTTGTCAATTTGGCTCCTGCTGGTGGGCTCGGCCGTCGCGGCCGAGGAGAACGCCCTACTCCAGCAGCTCAAGGGGGGGGTGGCGCAAGCGAAGCTCGTCCGCGCGACCCTCGACGACCCCGAGCAGCGCGAGGCCTACTTCCGCGCGCTGGGCGCGCTCGAGCACGGCGAGGCCACCCAGGCGCTGCGTGGCTTGAGCAAGAACCCCTCCGCCGCGGCGCGTGAGCTGCTCGCGCTCTCCGCCGGGCAACCCGAGCGCTCGACCCGGCTCGCGGCGATCGACGTGCTGCCCGAGGCCCTGGGCGCCGACGCGGTGCCGCTCCTGCTGAAGCTCGCCCGTTCGGGGGACTTCCGCGTCTCGGAGTCGGCGATCATTTCCGTCGGCTACATGAAGGACGGGCGGGCGTGGTCCCCGCTGCTGCGCATGCTGGAGTGGGAGGCCGCCAGCGAGCAAGACGGCTCGACGTCTCCGCGCAAGTCGGGGGCGCTGCTCAAGGCGCTGGCGACGCTGTTCGGTGACCTCGGGGATTCTCGGCTGCTGAACGACCTCCTGATTCCGATCCCGGACGCGCTCGAGATCGAGCGCTTCGGCGCGCTGCGGCTGACCGTGATCGCCGACAGCAGGAGCCAGGCGGCGGTCCCCGTGCTCCTGGCGGTGCTCAACGACCCCGACGACAAGGACACGCGCAACTCGATCCTCGGGCTGGGGTGGGACCTCGAGACCCAGACCGTGCTCGAGGCCCACTTCGGGGAACAGAGCACGCTGCGCCCGCTGCGCCCGCTCCCCGTGAGCTGGAAGGTGATCGCCGCCCAGGGGTTGGCCAAGGCCCGCTCGCCGCGCGGGCTGCAGTATCTGGTCAAGGCGTTGGAGCACAACGACCCCGAGCTGCGCCTGGCCGCGCTGCGCGCGCTCTCGTCGTGCATGCCCAAGCCACGCCCTCAGGACGTGTTCGACGAGACGGTGGCGGTGGTGCTCCCGCTGTTGACCGACGGGTCGCGCAAGGTGCGCGACTACGCCTGGCGCTGGCTCAAGCGCGAGACCAAGCAGAACCTGCCCCTGTCCTACCCCCAGTGGCGACGCTGGAACGAGCGACGATTGCAGCGGACGGCCGAGCAGGCTGAAGAGGAAGCGGGCCAAGAATGACGCGACGTCGCGGACTGACCCTGATCGAAGTCATGGTGTCCATGGCGCTGTTGGCCGTATTGATGGGCATGGCCCTGATCGCGTTCAGCAACGCCGCGGAGCCCCTGGCGAGGACCAGCGCCCGCTCGGACCTCACCGTGCAGGCGGCGGGCGCGCTGAACCGCGTGGTCGAAGAGCTGGAGGGCGCGGTCTACACCTCGGCGACCCAAATGATCGGCGACTACGATCAGGCCACCGGGACCATGACCTTCGACCCCACCGACGACGGGGAGACCCTCTCGACGGACCTGATCGACAACGACCTCGACGGCTTCGTCGACGAGGAGGAGCGCTGGGGTCGCGCGATCTCGTTCTCGCGGATCCTGGCCTTCGACAACGCCGGCAACCCCGTGCTCGACTCGCCCACGGTCTACGCCTTCCTCCCCGAGGAGGCCCAGAACGGGATCGACGACGACCGCGACGGACGGGTCGACGAGCTGAACCTGGTGCGGATCCAGGACGGCGAGAGCGTCGTGCTCCTGCGCGAGGTGCGCAACGAGGGGGCGATCGTGGCCAACGGGGTCGCGCCGTCGCCCTACTTCCACCTCGTCGCGCCGTCCTACCTCGAGCTGAACGTGCGCATGCGTCAACGGGTTGGCTTCAACCAGACCAACAACGTCTACGAGTTCACGAGCCTCGAGTTCGCCCGCGAGATCAACCTGCGCAACATGAACCAGTAGCGCACGCTCGCCTTGGCCCCGCACGCGGACAACGAGGAAGGGACGGCGCTCTCGGTGGCGCTGGTGTTCGTCTCGCTCCTCGCCTTGACCGGCGCGGCCGTGGTCCAGTCCTCGTCGTCCCTCGCCCAGCGGGTGGAGCTCGACTCCCGCGCCGGGCTGCTGACCGCGGACAACGCGATCGCCAAGGCCAAGACCCGCGTGCTGGCCGACCCCGCCCCCGCGCTGGGCCTCGCCGCGGGAGAGCAGCTGGAGCTGTTCCGTGAGGACGGCGCGACCGCGACCCTCACCTGCCTCGTCGACGCCGACCCCGAGCGCGTGTACGAGCTGCAGGCCTCCGCGAGCCCGACCACCATCGCGACCCTCCTCCGCCTGAGGAGCGTCTCGGGCCCCTTGCCCTCCGTCGGCCTCGCGGCCCTCGTCGGCAACGGGGAGGTCGTGCTCAGCGGCAACGTGGAGGTCGACGGGCGCGATCACGCCGCCGACGGGTTCCTCACCGGGGACCCTGGCGTGCTGGGTGTGCTCAGCACCGGGGACGTCCGCCCCCGGGGCAACGCCCAGATTGGCGGGGTGGGGGCCGAGCCCGAGCGCCACGGCGCGCCGGGGTCGATCGAGGCCAACTCCACCGTGTGGGAGGAGGGCGACCCCACCGACGGCGTCGACGACGACGGGGACGGGCTGGTGGACGAGGCCGGGCCCCCCGCCGACGCCGAGGCCCTCCTCGGCCGCGACCCGGGGTCGCTGAAGGCGCTGGCCCAGGCCACGGGCACCTACTTCACCTCCCGCGACGACTACGAGGCCTGGCGGCTGGCGGCCTCCCCCGAGGTCGCCGGGGGCAAGGTGGTCTACCTCGAGCTCCCCGCCGGCGAGAGGCTGACCTCACTCCAGCTACCCGACAACGCGGTGCTCGACCGCTGGGGCGCGACCCGCGACCCGCTCCCGCAGCCCTCGGTCGTCGTCGCGACCCGCGTCGGCGGAGGCCTCGAGGTCGGGCCGCTGCACGCCCCCGAAGGCTTCCAGGGGGTCGCCGTGCTCGACCGGCTGCGCAACGCCAACGGCGCCGGATCGATCCTGGGCATGCTCGCGGTGCTCGAGCCGAGCTCGCACACCCTCGGCAACGGCGCGCTGCGCGTGCACTATTCCAGCGAGGTCCTCGCCAACCTGCCGGGGCCGACGACCATCGAGCTCGAGCTCCTGGAGTGGACCCGCAAGCCCTAACGGGCGTTCACGATTCGAGCGCCCCCGTTTAACGCTGGCGCAGGGCGAGCAGGTTGAGGAACTCCATGCGGGTCTTGGAGTCGCTCTTGAAGTGACCCAGCATGCAGGAGGTCGTCGTCGACGAGTTCTGCTTCTGCACCCCGCGCATCATCATGCAGAAGTGGCGGGCCTCGACGACGACGGCCACCCCCCGCGGCTCGATCGCCTCCTCGATCGCCTGGGCGACCTCGGTGGTCAAGCGCTCCTGGACCTGCAGCCGGCGGGCGAACATGTCCACGATCCGGGGGACCTTGCTCAGGCCGAGGATCTTGCCGTCGGGGAGGTAGGCCACGTGCGCCTTGCCGAAGAAGGGCAGCATGTGGTGCTCGCAGAGGCTGTAGAGCTCGATATCGGTGACGATCACCATTTCGTCGCAGTGCTCTTCGAAGACCGCGTTGTTGAGCACGTCCTCGAGCTCGGTGCCGTAGCCCGAGGTGAGGAACTCCAGGCTCTTGGCGACGCGCAGCGGAGTGCGCAGTAACCCCTGGCGAGCGGGGTCCTCGCCCAGGGCGCTGAGCTGCTCCTTGACCATGGTCTCGAAACGCTCTCGTTGAGGCGTGTTCACGGCTCCTCCTGCGGGGTCCGCGGATCCTACGGGGTCGGCGCGCGCGACGCACGGGCCGCGTCCACGCCGCGCGGCGACTTGTCAGGGGCAACCCAGCCGCCGAGAATGCCTGGGGGCGGATTCGCCGCCCACCCCCAAACTGGGGCTGTCCGCCAAATCTCAGGAAGTGGGGCGGGGTACGTGCTGCCCTCGAGCCGCATGCGGATTACCGAGCTCGTGGTGTGGGACTGCGCCCTGGCGTTCGTCGTCGTGGGCCTGGTCGTGGCCAACAGCGTGCTCGCGCCGGCTGCGCCCACGGAGGCCCCCCCGCCGGAGCAGAGGCAGGACCCGCCCAAGCAGCCCGACGAGCCCCAGCAGACCGACGCGGACCCCGACGACGAACCCCAGGCCGACCGGCGCCGCCGCGGGCGCCGGCGCCGGGGTCGCAGCCGGCGCGACGACGGCTCGCGCGGGGCCTCGCCGCTGGACGACCTGCGCAAGCAGGCCCTCGCCGCCTCCGACGCCGAGCAGGCGCTGGCGGTGCTGAAGCGAGCCCAGGCCCACGAGGACGACCCCGGCTACGCCATGTTCCGCGCCGAGGTCGGCGAGCACGTGGTGCGGCTCGACGCCGTGCCGGCGCTCCTGCCCCAGGCCCAGCACCTGGCCGACCTGCGCGCGGCGGATCGGCTCGCGGCCCTCGTGGGCGGGCTCCCCGCCGACGCCGACCGCGCGCCGCTGGACGCCGAGCTGAAGCTCGCGCGCCGGGCCCCGCCGGATACGGCGCGGGTCAAGACCTTCCGCCCCGGGTGGCAGGTCCGCGACGCGTCGTGGGGCAAGCTGGCCAGCGACCTCGACGACACGACCGCGCAGCGGCTGAGCCGCGAGCTCGAGCACGTGGTCGAGCTCGCCGAGCGCCTGGCCAGCACCCAGGTCCCGGCCCTGACCTTCACCGTCGAGATCGACGCGACCGCGGCGCTCCCGGCGCCGGCCACCCTCCGCCGCGAAGACGAGGCCGCCGACGCCCTCTACGCCCGCGCGCGCTGGGCCCTGGCCGCGCACCTCGCCGCGAGCTGGAAGCTCCCCGAGCCCCTCGCCGCCGGGGTCGGCGCCTACCTCGCCGGCTGCAAGGACGGGCGCGGGAGCCTCGCGCCCTGCGGCGAGCGCTGGGCGCGGCTGCTGCGCGCCCACGGCCTGCGCGGCGACGGCGAGGCCGTGCTCGAGGTCCAGACCGGCGACGCCGACTGGCTGCTCACCTGGGGCTGGGTCGCGTTCGCGGCCAGCGACGGCTCCGAACCCGCCACCCGAGCCCGCGGCGACCTCCAGGCGAGTATCGCCCAGGGCCGCCCCCTCCCCACTTGGGACGCGAGCAAGGCCACCGAGGCCGAGCGGAGCTGGATCAGCTCCCTGGAGACCCCATGAGCCGCTGCCTGCGCCTCGCCTGTCTGCTTTCGTTCGCCGCCGCGAGCTGCCTCGCCCAGTCCGACGTGTTCTGGGACGACCCGCGGCTCGAGGAGGCCGTGCGCGACGCCGACCTGGTGGTGCGCGCCCAGGCCGTCGAGGTCGGCGCTCACGAGGTGCGCTACACCGTGCTCGAGACGCTCAAGGGCCCCGAGCGCAAGGGCGCGACCGTGCGCGTGGCCGGGCTGTTCCACCCGGACCTCGCCGACGGCCCGCCGTCGGCCAAGGACGAGCAGGCGTTCCTGATCCTCCGCGGCGAGGCCAGCGGCGACAGCTTCCTCGTGCCCACGCCGACCTTCGGCCGCTTCCCGATCCGCCGCTTCGGCAAGAGCGAGCAGGCGGTGGCCTGCCTCGGCGACACCTTCGTGCGCCTGCCCCTCGAGCCCGACTTCTACGCCGCCTTCCTCCGCGGGGTGGCCAAGGGCAGCTCGGACGAGCTCTCGACCCGCGCGCGCGAGGGGCTGCAGGCCCAGCTCGAGGCCGAGGCGATCGACAGCACCACGCTCTACGTGAACCTGCGCCTGCTGGCCTGCTTCGGCGCCGCCGGGGACGAGCCCCTGCTGCTGCAGCTGCTCGAGCGCGCCGCCCTCGGCGCCCCCGACCGCTACCGGCTGCGCATGGCCGCCGCCCAGGCCCTGGGCGAGCTGCGCGGGCCGCGCGCCCAGGCGCGGCTGACCGAGCTCGCCACCAGCGACCCCGTGCCGGCGGTGCAGGCCACCGCGATCCGCGGCCTCGAGCGGCTCGCCTCCCGGCTGCGCGGCGACGCGCAGACGCCGCTGCTCGAGACCCTCGAGCGCCTCGCGCGGAACGCCAGCGCGAGCTCGACGACCTTCTCCGGCGCCGAGGACCCGCGGCGCAACGTGCTCCCCTCGCCCCTGAGCGTGGCCCTGCTCTCCCTCGCGCTCCACGCCCCCGAGCGCGGTGTGCGCGCCGCGCTGGCGGCCCTCGAGCGGGACGACGCCGAGGCCGTAGGCAGCGGGCTGGTGTTCTTCCAGGCGCTCGGCGACCGCGAGGGCGTCACGCTCCCCCTGGGCGAGATCGCGAGCCGCATGCGCCCCAAGGGCGACCCCAACGCCGACCTGAACCAGCTCTTCGCGCGCACCCTGCGCATGCTCACCGGCGACGACATCGGCCCCGAGCGCGAGGCTTGGCTCGCCAAGCTCGCCGGGGGTGACGGCAAGTGAGCCCGGAGCGCGCCTCCCGGCGGCTCTCGCGCCGCCACCCCGATATCGAGGTCGCCCGGCTGCTGGTCAAGCACAGCCTGCTCGACAAGTCCGAGGCCGTGACCGCGCTCAAGGAGCAGAAGCGGCGGGCCAAGGAGGGCAAGCCGCGGGTCCCCTTCCTCCGGCACCTGCTCAAGCGCGAGTTCCTCAGCGAGGAGGGCGTGCAGCAGGCGCGGACCCTGATCCGCGAGCACACCTACATTTGCGAGGCCTGCGACGCGCGGGCCGTGATCGTGGCCGGCTCGCAGACCCGGGGCGGGCTCTGCCCGCGCTGCGGCGCCGAGATCAGCGTGGACGGCACCGTGATCCCGCGCGCCGCGCGCGACGTGCAGAGCGACACCGAGCCCTGGCCGATCCCCACGAGCCGCGGGTTGCCCCAGCACGGGCAAGAGGTCTTCGGGCGCTTCAAGCTCTTCGAAGAGATCGGGCGCGGCGCCATGGGCGTCGTCTACCGCGCGCGGCACCACGCCCTCGACAAGGACATTGCGCTCAAGCTGCTGACCCCCAGCGAGGACGGGCGCGATCACCAGGTCGCGCGCTTCCGCCGCGAGGCGGCGGCGGTGCAGAAGCTGCGGCACCCCGGGATCGTGCCCGTCTACGACTTCGGCAACGAAGCCGACGTGTGGTACCTGACCATGGACCTCGTCGAGGACGCGGTCACCCTGCACAAGGCGCTGAAGAATCGCGACCAGCCCCTGCCCCTCGACAAGCGACTGCAGCTCGTGCTCGAGGTCACCCAGGCGGTGCAGCACGCCCACGAGCGCGGCGTGATCCACCGCGACCTCAAGCCCGCCAACGTGCTGATCAACCGCGAGGGCAAGGCGCTGGTCGTCGACTTCGGCCTCGCCAAGGACGAGGAGGACGAGCAGGGCGAGCTGACCCGGACCCACGACCGGCTGGGCACGCCGCTGTTCATGGCCCCCGAGCAGATCCGCCGCGGGGCCTCGGAGGTCGACGGGCGCGCCGACGTGTGGGCCCTGGGGATCATGCTCTTCGTGTGCGCGACCGGGCGCTACCCGTTTCGCTCGCGCACGGTCATGGACCTCTACCTGCGGATCATGCGCGAGCCGCCGGACTGGACCGGCGCGCGCTACTCGGCCCCGGACCGGCAGCTCGCCGAGGCCAACCCCTTCGTCAGCAGCGCCGACCTCGTGGTCGAGGAGACCCTCAGCGACGAGCGCACCGAGCTCTCTTCGCGCCACGGTCCCGACGGCAAGCTCCCCGAGAGCCTCGGCCCGCCGCCCTCGGTCGCGCCGCTGCCCCCGCCCTTCGCCCCGCCCCCGGGCCTCGGCGAGGCCGGCCCCGACAAGGTCCTGCGCTCGATCATCGAGTGCGCCCTCGCCAAGTCTCCCGAGGACCGCTACGGCTCGGCCCAGGAGCTGGCCGAAGACCTCGAGCGCTACCTCGCGGGCAAGGGCACCGTGCACGCCCGGCGCCCGCCGCTGTTCAAGCGGGTCAAGCGCTCCCTGCGGCGGCCGAAGGTGCTGGTGGCCCTCGCCGCCGCCGCGGTGGTCCTCGCCAGCGGGCTGGGCTTCGCGCTCTACAGCGTGGCCGCCGAGGCGCGCAACGTGCGCGAGACCCGGATCGCCGACGCGCTGAGCGGGGAGCTCCCCGACGACGCCGAGCAGCGGATCGACCACTACCGGGCCGTCCAGCAGCGGGTCAGCAAGCTGCTCGAGGACTACCCCGACGACGCGCGCTTGCTCTACACCGACGGGCTCTGCCACCTGCGGCTGCTGGAGGTGGAGGACGCGCGCAACGCCCTCGATCAGGCCGAGGGCCTGACCGACGACCCGGCCCTCGGCCAGGCCGTGCTCCGCGAGCGGATCCTGGTGGACGCGCTGCGCGGCGAGCACGAGCAAGGCCTCGCGCGCGGGGTGGCTGGGCTGGCCACGTTCCAGGCGCCGGAGGAGGCGACGGTGCTCCGTGTGGCGGAGGCCTGCTTCTCGCTGGCGCAGCACCTCGAGCCCTCGCCCGCGTTCCCCCAGCAGCGCGAGGCGGTCGAGGCGGCGCTGCGCACGCTGGTCGAGGGCAAGCAGGCGTCGCCCAAGGCGCGCGCCTACTACGCGCGCATGGCGCTCCTCGCCGGCGACCCCAAGGCCGCCGAGGGGCGCTTGCCCCGCGCGCCCGACGACCCCCAGGACGAGCACTTCAGCCTGCTCCTCGTGCGCGCGGGCGCGGCCATGGAGCAAGGCCAGTTCGAGGCCGCGGAGGCCGCCTTCGAGGCCGCGAGCGCGGTGTGGCGCTCGCGCGAAGGCAAGCTCTCGGGCGCCGTGGCGACCTTCAACCTCCAGGGGCTGCAGTTCAAGCGCGCCCGCGACCAGGAGCGCAGCGTGCTGGCCAACCGCGCCGCGGCCTTCCTCGCGCCCTACCACTCGTTCCCGCTCTACTACGTCGGGCGGACCTCGCTGACCCTCACCGCCGAGCTGCCCCTGGCCACCCACTACGTCGACCTCGCGCTGCGCGCCGACCCCTACAACGCCTCGGGGCTCGCGTTCTACATGGCCCTGCTCGAAGCCCAGCCCGACCTCCGCTCGCGCCAGCGCGAGGTGCTCGAGCGGGTGCAGGCCGTCGACCCGACCAACGCCGACCTCGCCCTGCGCGCGGCGTATCTCGCCGCACGCGAGGGACGCCACGCCGACAGCGACGCGGCCCTCGCCCTCGCCGAAGACCTCGACTCGCGCTGCGAGGGGCGGGGGAAGTTCTTGCGCGCGGCCTGGGCGCGGAAGGCCGGCGACGTGGCCGAGGCCGAGCGGCTCGAGGGCGCCTACCGCTCGACCCACCACCCGCGCCCGCGCTCGAGCGACGACCAGCACGAGCTCTTCGACCGCGAGCAGGTCGTCGCGATCTACCTCGCCTGGGACCGCGCCGAGGACGCCCTGCGCCTGATCGCGCCCCTGCGGCGACTCTCCACCGGCGAGGTCGACGATCGGTTCTACACCGGGGCGACCAGCCGCCTCTACTGGGGCACCGTGCACGTGCACGAGGCGCGCGCCTACACGCTCCTCGGCGAGCAAGGCAAGGCGCTGGCCGCCCTGCGCAAGGGCTACCTCAACCGGATCTGGGACAACAGCCGCGACCGCATGGACTGGCACGACCCGCTGCCCCCGCGGGCGGCGCCGGAGTCCCTCGTGCGCAGCGAGCTCAACGCCCTCGCCGGCAACGCGGAGTACGAGGAGATCCTGGCCACCCTCCGCGCCGGCCAGACCCCGTGAGGGGGCTCACCCGCGCCTGCCTCCCGGGACTGGCGTCGGCTGCCGCGAGGGGCCTGCCCGGGGTTTGCCTCCTGGCCCTGGCGACGGGGGTGGGCGCGACCGAGCACCGCGTGGCCGACGACGCCGAGCTGCGTCAGGTGTGCCGCCAGCTCGAGCCCGGCGACGTGGTCCTCCTCGGCCCCGGCGAATACCGCGGCGGCCTGAGCCTGGTCGACCTGGCCGGCAGCCCGGAGCGCCCGGTGACCCTCGCCGGCGCCGACCCCGAGCGCCCGCCGGTGTTCGTCGGCGGGAGCCAGGCGCTGCACCTGATTCGCCCGCGGCACGTGGTGCTCCGCGACCTCGTGGTCCGCGGCCAGCGGGGCAACGGGATCAACGTCGACGAGGGCGGCCCGGGCCAGGGGCGCGCCGCGCACGTGACCGTCGAGCGCGTGCGCTTCGTGAAGATCGGCCCCCGGGGCAACCACGACGCGCTCAAGCTCTCGGGGCTCACCGACTTCGCCGTGCGCGACTGCGCCTTCCTCGGCTGGGGCGGGTCGGCGATCGACATGGTCGGCTGCCAGCGCGGCGTGATCCAGGGCTGCACGTTCCGGGGGCAGGAGGACTGCTCCCAGCACTCGGGGGTCCAGGCCAAGGGCGGCACGTCGGAGGTCGTGATCCGCGCCTGCCGCTTCACCGACGCCGGCCAGCGCGCGCTGAACCTCGGCGGGAGCACGGGCCTCGAGTGGTTCCGCCCCCAGGGCGCGCGCTACGAGGCCCGCGCGCTGACCGTCGAGGGCTGCCGCTTCGCGGGCAGCCAGGCGCCGGTGGCCTTCGTCGGCGTCGACGGCGCGGTCGTGCGCCACAACACCTTCTACCGCCCGCGGCGCTGGGTGCTGCGGATCCTCCAGGAGAGCCAGGGCGAGCGCTTCGTCCCCTGCCGCAACGGCCGCTTCGAGCGCAACCTGATCGTGTTCCGCCCCGACGAGCTGCACCGCTTCGTCAACGTCGGCGCGCACACCGCGCCCGAGACCTTCGCCTTCAAGGAGAACGCCTGGTTCGCCCTCGGCGGCGGCGACGCCCGCCCCACCCTCCCGACCCCCGAGACCGGCGGCCGCCACGGCGACGACCCCGGGCTGGACCCCAAGACCCTCGAGCAGGCGGCCAAGAGCCCGCTGCGCGCCTACGGCGCCGAAGGGTTGCGCTAGCCTAGTCGGAGGCAGGGACGGAGCTCGGCCCCCGCGCCTGGACCGTGGGGGCGGAGCTCGGCTCCGCCCGCGGTGACGACGCCGAGTAGACTCGGGCGCGAATGAACCGTCGTCCCCTGCTCGTGCTCGCGCTGCTGACCCTGATCGGGGCGGCGCTGCGGTTGTGGGGGCTGGACGCCGCCCCCCCGGGCCTGCACCCGGACGAGGCCGCCAACGCCTACGAGGCGTTCTGCCTGCGGACCACCGGCGCGGCCAGCGACGGGCGCGCGCTCCCCTGGGTGTTCCCCATGCACGGCCGGTTCTGGGTCGAGGGCAGCTACGTGTGGCTGGTGGCCTTGGTGCAGGGGCTACCGCTCTCGCTCCCGGTCAGCACCCGGCTCCCGGCGGCGCTGGCCGGGGTGGCCCTCGTCCCGGCGACCTGGTGCCTCGCCCGGCGCTTGCTGACCCCGCGCGTCGCCTGGGTCGCCGCCGGGCTGCTCGCGGTCGAGCCCCTCGCCGTGCACTACAGCCGGGTCGGGCTGCGCGCGAGCCTCGTCCCCCCCGCGGTGGCCTGGGCCCTGGTGCTGCTCCTCGACCCGCGCGGGGGGAGACCCGCGGCGCTCTGGCGCGGCGCGCTCGCCGGCGTGTTGGCCGCCTTCGCGCTCTGGAGCTACACGCCCCAGCGGGTGTGGGTCCCGCTGCTCGGGCTGGCGCTGCTCGCTGCGTTCTGGAGTCGCGTCAAGCGCGAGCCGACCCGTTGGGCGTTGGCGGGCGGGCTCGCCGCCCTCGCGCTGGTGGCCTCGCTCCCCTGGACCCTCGGCGGCGGCGGCCGCGCGCGGCTGGACGCGGTCTCACTCCTCGCCCTCGAGGGTGGCGGCGGCGCCCAGCTCGGCGCGTTCGTGAAGGGCTACGCCCTCGCCTTTTCGCCGCGGGCGCTGCTGAGCGGAAGCTCCAGCCGCGGGTTCTGGGCCGAGGGCGTGAGGCCGCTGCTGTGGGTCGAGGCCCCGCTGATCCTGCTCGGCGTGATCTCCCTCGCCGCGCGCAGCGTGCGCCGCGTGGGCGAGGCCGGCCCCGCCCGCGCGCGCTTCCTCCTCCTCTGGCTGCTGCTGCACCCCGTGCCCGCGGCGCTGACCGTGCCCGCGCCGAACCCCCTGCGCAGTATCGGCGTGCTCCCGCTGTGGGCCCTGCTCGGCGCGGAGGGGGCGCGGACCGCCCTCGCCCTCGCTCAGCGCTGGCGTGGCCGCCCGGCGCGGCGCGGGCTCGGGGTCGCGCTCGTCGTGGCGTTGCTCGTCAACGCCGGCGTCGCCGGCGCGCGCTACGGCGCCGACTTCCCCCGCGACGAGCGCCGGGCGTGGTTCGCGGGGCAGAGCGCGGCCCTCGAGGGCCTGCTCCTCGCCGCGGACCAAGCCGGCGCCGACGTCGAGGTCGAGTGCGCGTGGGTCGAGGCCGCGCTGGTCGAGTGCGCGGGCCGCCGCTGGCGGCCGAGCACCCGCCAGGCGGCGCGCGCCCACGTCACACTGCACGGGCGCGGCCACGCGCGCTGGAGCGCTCTGCTCGGCCCCGAGCGGCTGATCGCCCACGACGCGAGCGGGCGCGAGGTCTACCGCCGCCCCGTGCGCTGACAGCACCCGGCGGATCGAGGATCGACCGAGGGTCCTGAAGTCCCGGGCCTCCAGGGAGTGCTCGACGGGAGTTCGCGAAGTCCTGCAGAGCATTTCGAAGTGCTCGACGGGACTTCGCGAAGTCTCGTCGAGGGGTTCGACTCCCCCCTGCGGGACTTCGCGAAGTCTCGTCGAGGGGTTCGACTCCCCCCTGCGGGACTTCGCGAAGTCTCGTCGAGGGGTTCGACTCCCCCCTACGGGACTTCGCGAAGTCTCGTCGAGGGGTTCGACTCCCCCTCCGGGAGTCGGTGAAGTCCTCGATTCTTCGCGGGCCACCTCGTGGCGGCTAACAGGAATGGGGGCGAGGGCTTACACGCCTGACCCCGCGACTCCCGGCCCCAACTGCTGAGGTTTTTCTCAGAAGGCCGTCACAAAACAGGCCTCCCAATTCTCCTTCTTAGTGAGGGGACAGCGGAACTGGTTCGTTGTCCGGCTCACGTTTCTCAACCCCGCCGGTTGGTCAACCGGCATTCCTATGAAGGAGAACCAAAATGACGACTAGTAGTGAAGAGGAGGGTATCTCCACCAGCGAGATGCTCTGTTTCCGTTCGTTTCCACTCGGTCGGCAGGCCTACAGCCTGCGGACCCTCGACGAGGCCCTCGTCGGGATCGAGGACCCGTTCCTCCGTCAGAAGATCGCGCGAGCGATCGACTTCGGTGCGCGGGCTCGCGATCTCGAGCTCGACTGGCGCGGTTACCGCCGCGCCACCGAGTACGGGGCCGAGGCACAGCAGATCGACTACGAGCTCGATCGTGCCGTGAGCGCGCTGCACGCGGTGCTCACGGCTACGGTCGACTTGCACGGCGCGTCTTCGGCGCGAGGCGTGCGAGCTCGGCTCGTGATCGAGCGGCTGTTCCCCAAGGGCGTGCGCCACGTGATCCACCTCCCCTACCACGAGGAGGATCACACGGTGAACGCCATGCTCGAGCGGACTCGGTCCGAGCCCGAGCTGGTCGAGGCCGTGCGCGAGCTGGACCTGGGCCCCGTGATCGCACGGGTGACCGAGGTCCACGCCCGCTACCGGCAGGCCCTGCCCCGGAGGTCGCACGCCGTGACCTTCGAGCAGGTGCAGGCCGCGCGGCGCGAGGGGCACGAGCTCCTGGCGGAGGTCGTGGTCCTGGTCCGGGGCGTCCTGCTCCGGGGTGGGCTGGAGGAGCACCACGCGGCGCAGCTCGAGGCTGCGCTGCGCGAGGTGCTCCGCCAGAACGCGGCGATCAAGCGCTCGTATCAGCGCCGTCGCCGCGCGACGGACGTCGACCCGGAGACGGGCGCGGACGTCGAAGAGGAAGGAGATGACGGTGAGGTCGAGGGTGACTCGGACTCCACCGGCCTCGACGAGGTGGACGCGGCTTAGCTCATGCAGCTAAGCCTCGACCCCCAGGGCGGGGGGAGCGTTGGTGGACGCTCTCTCCGCTCTGCCTCTGTACCCAACGGCGCGGAGGCTTCCTGAAACTCGCGCAGCGGTGCCCCTGCATAGCGGCCGCTTGGCGGAACTCCCCCCGCCCCCGCCACCTCCATGCGCAGGCGGTGGGGGCGCCCGTGGGCCCGAGCCGGACCCGATTGGCGGAGCTCCCCGCCCCGGCCACACCAGACGCAGGCGGCGGGGGTGGTGTGCCTCCTCCTGAGGACATTGCACGGATCGCCACACTCTCCGCCACCTGCAGCTAAACCACTTCCACCTCTTCCTGAGTGTGGCGACCGCGCGTAGTCCTCAGGAGGAGGTACACCACCCCCGCCGCCGTTGCCGAGCCACCCCCCCAAGCCGACGCGCGAGGTGAAGGCGAGGCCCGCTACTCCGTGCGGGCCTCGAGGTCGTAGATCTTCTGCAGCAAGTCGGCGCTGGCGGAGAGGTCGCCGGCAATGATCAGCGCCCGGGTCTCGCGCAGCAGCTCGCGGGCGCGCTGCTTGCCGCCGAGCTCGAGCAGGACCTCGGCCTCGCCCGCGCGCGCCTCGGCGGCGGACGGTCCGCGGGGGGCGACGTCCTGGGCGCGGGAGAAGTAGTCCTTGGCGCGCTCGAGCTCGCGGCGCTGGAGGTAGCCCTGGGCGGCCTCGACCAGCATGCGCTGGAGGGCCTCGGCGCCCTCGATCTCGCGGGGGTCGCCGGAGCCGCTGCCCGTGCCGTCGCCGTCGCCGTGGGTGATCTCGACCCCGTCGCCGTCGTCTTGGGTGCCGGGGGTGTCGAGCTCGCCGGTCTGGGTGCGTTGGTAGCGCACGCCGAGGGCGAAGCCCACCAGCGCCAGGCAGAGCGCGAGCACGATCGTGGCCACCAGGTGCAGGGGGCCGCTGCGGCCGGTGAGCTGTTGGCGCTCGAGGAGCTCGTCGCGGGCGGCGAGCTTGAGCTGGGTCGCGAGGTCGGGGGGCGGCGCGGGCTTGCTCAGCGAGCCCGGGATCGGGCGCAGGTCGCTGACGAGGCGGTTGCAGCCCTCGCAGCGGGCGAGGTGCGCGTTGGCGGCCTGCGCCTCGGCGTCGGGCAGCGAGCCGTAGAGCAGCTCGGGGATCGCGGTCTGGAGGGTCTCACAGTTCACCGCGGGAGACCTCCTGCTCCGCGCTCAGCGCCTTGTGCAGGCGCTGCAGCGCGTAGCGCATGCGGCTCTTGACCGTGTCTCGCGGGAGGTCGAGGGCCGCCGCGATCTGGGTGAAGGTCAGCTCGCCGTGCTCGCGGAGGAGGAACACCTCGCGCTGGGCCGGGGGCAGGGTCTGCAGCGCGCGCTCGACCCGCTGGCTGAGCTCGGCGCGGGCCAGGCGCTCGACCACCGGGGTCGCGCCCGCGGCCACCTCGGGCAGGGCCTCGTCGTCGAAGCGCGCGTCGCGCCGCCCCTGCTTGCGCAGGTGGTCGAGGCAGGCGTTGCGCGCGATCGCGAACAGCCAGGTGCGGACCTTGGACTTGCCCTTGAACCCGTGGGCACCCCGCAGCGCCTTGAGCCAGGCCTCCTGGCTCACGTCGCGGGCGGCGTCGGCGTCGCCGAGGTAGTGGAGGACGAAGCGATACACCGGAGCGTTATACCGCTCGACCAGGGCGTCCATGGCCTTGGCGTCCCCGGCGCAGTAGCGCCGCAGGAGCGCGACGTCTTCGTCTTCCGGGGGCGCGGGCAGGGTCAGCTCACTTGCCGGTGGGGGCGCGTGGGTCGAGGGGGTGCGCGCCGGCTCGCTGGCGCGCGGTGTCGCAGAGCGCGTCCCACGACGCGGTGTCGATCTCGAGGGTCTCGAGGTAGGCGTCGACCTGGGCGGGCTCGAGGGCCTTGCCGGCGCCGGTGTCGAGCACGAGCTGGCCCTGGGGGGGCTTGCCGAACAGGCGCTCGAACATGAAGAAGCAGTCGCCGGGGAAGTCGGGGTGGCCCTCCACCCGCAGCGTGATCACGTAGCCGGCGCCCATGTTGTAGACGTGGGCCGCGGAGTTGGCGGTCTGGTACTTGCCCGCGACGTCTTCGGGGTCCACGGCCTGGGCCATGGAGAGCAGCGCGGCGGCGTCCTCCTGGGGGGTCATGGGCCCGCGGGAGAGCACGGCGACCGCGACCCCGATCCCGCCCAGCAGGAGGTAGATCAGCACGCGCACCGGGCGGGGCACGCCGCGGTGCACGGCGGGCGGGTGATCTTGGGTCGGGGCGTCGGCGGGTT
>Ga0209578_10000954_pt1 | contig 29368 bp, 32 predicted proteins | sample tdAd472_FD_187127 | JGI IMG/M metagenome (GOLD analysis project Ga0209578, IMG submission 187127) | Marine sediment microbial communities from the Atlantic coast under amendment with organic carbon and nitrate - tdAd47.2 (SPAdes)... | ecosystem: Environmental > Aquatic > Marine > Coastal >...
TTACGGGCGTTCCTGCACATGTCCGTGACCAGCCGGAGATGACTAAATGAGTCAACCAACAGGTAGTGAACGATGAGTGTTGAAGAAACAATCAAAGACCAGATCGACTCCCATACCATACTTCTGTATATGAAAGGCAGCCCGGAACAACCACAATGCGGATTTTCTGCACAGGCTTCCCAGATGCTGATGGCCTGTGGCAAGAAATTCGCCTATGTTGACGTGCTCAGCAATCCTGATATCAGGGCAACGCTGCCAAAAGTGGCCAACTGGCCGACCTTTCCCCAACTCTGGGTGGACGGTGAACTGGTTGGTGGTTGCGATATCATGGTGGAGATGTATGAAAAGGGCGAACTGAAAACGCTGGTGGAAGGCGCCGGTTCCGGCGAACCTGAGTCCTAGCCCCCCGGGACACGGTTTAAAAGACCCTCACGCCATTGGCCCGGCAGCTGTGGCTACAGCGGCCAGCCGCCTAGCTGCTGCCACTTGTTGACAATGTGGCAGAAAAGCTCGGCGGTTTTTTCTGCATCGTACCGGGCAGAATGCGCAAGGTTGGTATCAAACTCGATGTTTGCGGCCTCGCAGGCACGGGCCAGGACGGTCTGGCCAAATGCCAGTCCGCCCAGCGTGGCCGTATCAAAGCTGGAAAAAGGGTGAAACGGATTACGTTTCAGGCCGTGGCGTTCGGCGGCGGCATTTATGAATCCATGGTCAAAATGGGCATTGTGGGCAACCAGGACGGCGCGCTTGCAGTGGCTGGCCTTCATCCGGGTGCGGATAACCCTGAACATGTCTTCGAAAACAGCCTTTTCTGCGCGGGCGATTCTCAGGGGATGGTAAGGGTCGATGCCGGTAAACTTCAGTGCGGCATCTTCGATGTTGGCGCCAGGGAAGGGCACGACCCGGTGAAAGAAAGTCTGGTCGATTCCCAGTTTGCCCTGCCCATCCATATCAACCAGCACCGCGGCTATTTCCAGGATTGCATCGGTAGCGGAATTGAACCCACCGGTTTCAATGTCTACAACCACGGGTAAAAAAGTCCTGAAGCGGCTGGCTATCAGCGATTCTTCGCTGCCCGACTCATCGCCACCGTCCATTACGAGTACTCCGTAATTCGCCAGCCCATTTTTTCACCGGCGCGAAGCGGTACGACGCTGCTTTCCCCGAACTTGTAACTGCGTGGTACCTGCCAGTCTGATCGCGAGAGGGTCAGTTTGCCCCGGTTAGGTTCAAGGCCATAAAATTTCGCCCCGTTGAAACTGGCAAACTTTTCCAGTTGCCCAATGGCGCCGACACTGTCAAATATCTCCGCATAGAGTTCCAGGGCGGCGTGAGCGGTAAAAATACCGGCACAGCCACAAGCGGTTTCCTTGGAATCAACGGAATGTGGTGCGGAGTCAGTGCCAAGAAAAAATCGCGGGTCTCCACTGGTGGCAGCATCGATCAATGCCCGCTGGTGACTGTCCCGCTTCAGAATGGGCAGGCAGTAAAAGTGAGGCCTGATTCCCCCCACGAGCATATGGTTACGATTGTAGAGCATATGGTGGGCAGTGATGGTGGCACCGACGTTGGATTCCCTGGACTGGACAAACTGAACAGCGCTGCGCGTGGTTATATGTTCAAGTACGACCTTGAGTTCCGGGTAACGCTCCAGAAGTGGCGCCAGCACGCGGTCGAGAAAGACACTTTCCCGATCAAAAATATCCACTTCAGCATCGGTTACCTCGCCATGAAACAACAGCGGCATCTGCAGTTCAATCATCTGTTCGATTGCCGGGTAGACGTACTGTATATCAGTCACACCATTGTCTGAATTCGTGGTGGCGCCGGCAGGGTAGTATTTGACCCCGTGTACCAGGCCGCTTTCGTAAGCTTTGCGTATTTCCGCAGGGGCAAGGCTGTCAGTAAGGTAAAGGGTCATCAGTGGTTCAAAATCGTTGCCATCAGGCACCTGTTCCAGGATTCGCTGCCGATAAAGCCTGGCCGATGCCAGACTGGTTACGGGTGGTACCAGGTTCGGCATGACAATAGCGCGATTGAATACTCTTGCACTGTGGGCAACCGTGTGGGCGAGAACCAGATCATCCCGCAGGTGCAGGTGCCAGTCGTCGGGGCGGGTGAGGGTAATGCTGTCTGGGCTCATAGAGTGCTTCATTCCTTAACAGTCGTTATTGTAGCCGAATCGGCAGGGCCAGCGAAACGTCGACACGTTGTCGTGGTATTGAGAATCGGTAATCCGGGTTTTGCCGGACCTGTCTCGGAGAAGTCTTCCACGGCCGGGATTCGGTGCTACAATACGCGGCTTTTCAAGCAGGGATCGTCGTCTCCAGGGATTCTGAAAACACCCGGGGAGCCGGTGATGTTCCATCCGAAGCAAACGCGGGAGTCTGTCTATGTCCGGAATCAACAAAGTCGTACTGGCTTACTCAGGAGGACTGGATACCTCGGTTATTGCCCGGTGGTTGCAGGAAACCTATGACTGCGAAGTGGTAACGTTCACGGCGGACCTGGGTCAGGGCGGTGAGGTTGAACCGGCTCGTGCCAAGGCTGAAGCACTGGGAATCAAGGAAATCCATATCGAGGACCTGCGAGAAGAATTCGTCCGCGACTACGTGTTCCCCATGTTTCGCGCCAACGCCGTCTACGAGGGTGAGTATCTCCTTGGTACATCCATAGCCAGGCCGCTGATCGCCAGGCGACTGGTGGAAATCGCTGCAGACGCCGGTGCCGACGCTATTTCCCACGGGGCCACGGGAAAAGGCAACGACCAGGTTCGATTCGAACTGGGTGCCTATGCATTAAGCCCCGGAATCCGCGTAATCGCACCATGGCGGGAATGGGATCTGACGTCCCGGGATACCCTGCTGGCGTATTGTGAACGACATGGCATTGAAGTTGAAAAGAAGCGTGGCAACAAATCGCCATACTCCATGGACGCCAACCTGCTGCATATCTCCTACGAAGGAGACGTGCTGGAGGACCCCGCTGCCGAGCCGGAGGAGTCCATGTGGCTGTGGACAGTTTCGCCAGAGTCAGCTCCCGATCAGCCCACCTATCTCGAGCTGGAATACGAGCAAGGCGATATTGTTGCTATCGACGGTGAGCGGCTGTCGCCCGCCGACATCCTTACCCGGCTGAACCAGGTGGCGGGCGCCAATGGTGTCGGGCGTATTGATATTGTTGAAAATCGTTACGTGGGAATGAAATCCCGTGGCTGTTACGAAACGCCCGGGGGCACGGTGATGCTGAAAGCTCATAGAGCGATTGAATCGCTGACCCTGGACCGGGAGCTGGCACACCTCAAGGATGAGCTGATGCCACGCTATGCGGAACTGGTATACAACGGTTACTGGTGGTCACCGGAGCGCGAGGCGCTGCAGCAGCTGATCGATTACTCGCAACGTTTTGTTAATGGCAGGGTTCGATTGAAACTCTACAAGGGCAATACCGTCGTAGTGGGCAGGGAATCCAGTGACTCACTGTTCGACGAGGCCGTCGCAACTTTCGAAGACGACGCAGGTGCTTATGACCAGAAAGATGCCGAGGGCTTCATCAAGCTCAATGCGTTGCGACTTCGAATCGCGGCAATGAAAAGGAAACAATAGCGCCTGTCAGCCCGCACTGAGCACCCCCCGGGCGGCAGACGAACCGGTAGGCGGAATACGGCCGGTACCTGCAGGGTGTTCAGTCCGAGGTCTTGTGCCGGTATTCGCACAGATCGTTGATAATGCAATCCGAACATCCCGGCTTGCGGGCTGTACACACATAACGGCCGTGCAGGATAAGCCAGTGGTGGGCGTCCAGCAGGTAGCCGGCCGGCACCACACGCATCAATCGCTTCTCCACTTCCAGCACGGTTTTCCCCGGGGCAATGCCGGTTCGATTGGAAACCCGGAAGATGTGCGTATCAACCGCCACGGTAGCCTCCCGGAAGGCGGTATTGAGGACAACATTCGCGGTTTTTCTACCTACCCCGGGCAGTGCCTCCAGCTCTATCCGGGTACCGGGTACTTCGCCGTCATGCTGTTCGACCAGTGCCCGGCAGGTCCTGATCACATTGGCAGCTTTGGTATTGAAAAGCCCGATGCTTTTGATGTGACGCTTGACGCCTTCTTCCCCCAGGTCAAGCATGTCTGCCGGGGTGCTGGCGGCTTCGAACAGGGTGGTTGTTGCCTTGTTGACACTGACGTCCGTTGCCTGCGCAGACAGAATAACGGCTATAAGTAATTCGAAATTGGAACGGTAATTGAGCTCCGTGGTCGGCGCCGGATTTGCCTGCTTGAGTCGTTCGAAAATCGCCGTGCGCTTCAGTCTGTTCATCGCTGCGCGTCCTTGCTGTCCGGCTTCCTGGAGCTGGAAATATCCTTGCGCCTGCGCTTTTTAACCCGGGCTACAGCATCAGCAATTTCCTCCCTTGCCCGTTCCCTGGAAAACACCCGGAGCTGACTGTCCACCGCGTCCGGATTTTCCGGGCGCGCCACCGAGCGACGTCGGGACCCTCGGCGCAGAGCGGCGTCCCGGGCAAGGCGGTGTTTTCGTGTCTCAAAGCGGGCTCGCCGGTAGGCGCTGAGTCGACGGTGCCTGCTTTCATCCCGCGCCCGGGTTTCCCGATTCGCCACGTTGATGACGTCGATGCAGTCCACCGGGCAGGGATCGATGCACAGGTCACAGCCCGTGCATTCGCTGGCGATAACGGTATGCATCAATTTAGGTGCGCCGATGATGGCGTCAACCGGGCAGGCCTGAATACACTTGGTGCAGCCAATGCATTCTGCTTCGCGAATTGCCGCGACGGTGGCAGGTCCATGAACGCCGTGGGCAGTGTTCAGCGGGATGGCGGGCCTGGCAGTCAGCTCAGCCAGCAGGTCGATAACAAGTTCGCCGCCAGGCGGGCACTTGTTGATGGCCTCGCCCCGGGAGACGGCCCGGGCATAGGGCTCGCAACCGGCGTACCCACATTGCCCGCACTGGGTCTGGGGCAATACAACGTTGATTTGTTCGACGAGATCCTCGGTCAACCGGATAACTCCGTTTCACTGCGCTGTTGGCACAGACCCGAAATGGGATTGCAATACCCCTTGCGGGACACAGGCCCGGTGGCGTAGTCCGTTGAGGACGGGAAAGTTGCTCAGCAGAGCTGATTGCACGGGTTGTCCAGCAGGCCGGGCGAGTATGCAGCAGGAATGCGGTAGCGTGCCAGTATCTCGGCTTCAGCTGCCGTAGCCTCCTCATGGTTGATGACCATCTGGTAGCCATTCCTGTTGGAAAAAACCACGTGTTCCCTTTTATTGTCCACCAGCATACGGACAAAGTGCTGGAAATCCCTTACCTGTTCGCCGTTGACATTATCTACTATCCAGTTGCGCCAGTCGTGATAGCCAAGATTGACATCGGATGCCAGTACCTGCAGGGCGACCACCACTTCCCGCCGATCGGGAGAACTCCATTCGTTCCGGGCCTGGAGCAGGTTGACCGGAGCCGACCTGGCCCAGTCATTGCCCCAACGCCGGATCAGGTTCATGTTCAGGGGAACGAACAGCACACCGCCGAAAATGTAATACTCCGGAACCTGGTCGTATTGTTGGCCGGCTACCAGGCTGTAACTTTCCTGGGCTTCGCCGGCCTCGACCGCGGCGGTAAGCAGTTGGCCGTCGCGGACATAGGTCAGGCTTATTTTTTCGCCGACGTGGGCCAGATCAATGGCGTGCTTGTAATCTGTTCGCGTGTCTTCACTGATGCTGATGCTGCCATCATCAGCGACGTCGTAGCCGTTTACAGTCAGGATCACGTCGTCACTTTTGAGGATGCCATCCACCGGCGACTCCTCGAACACCTTGATCACCAGCACGCCGCTGTCATCGGCTCTCAGCCCCCGGGCACGTTTTGCCGCGGGGCTGTCCAGGGTCTGGGTACGGAATCCCAGGTCCGGAAAGCCGTCGTTAATGCCGTCCCGGCTGTCTTCCAGGACATGCCTGACGACACTTGGCGGCACGAAGTAACCAAGATTCTCGGCCCGTCCCCCGGCATTAGCCTGCATTACCACGCCAACAATCTGACCGTCCTTGATTACCGGTCCGCCGCTATTGCCCGGGTTGATCGCGGCATCGATCTGGCCTGCCAGCAGAGAGGAGCCGGCATGGGCGTAACGCTGGTGTTCCACGCGGGACAGTACCCCTTCGGTGACACTGAGAGTCTTGCCGCCAATGGGGTAACCAAACACGGAAACAGCTTCCCGAAGCTTGGGCAGATCGCCCACCGAGAGGGCCTGCAGATCACTGAAAAAATCGGGGTCGGTAACGGTTATCAGCGCCAGGTCCGCTTCGTGGGACACGAATACCACTTCCGCCTGGAAGCGTTCTGGATCGTTGTGTTTCTGGGCCTGGATAAAACTGGCATTTGCCACTACGTGGGCGTTGGTCAGGATAAGCCTGTCATTGATGACCGTACCCGACCCGCTGCTCTGTCGGGGAGTCAGCAATCGCCACGGAGTGAAATAGTCCGGAGCCGCCGCAGTGGTGTAGATTTTGACGACAGAGTCTTCGATGGCGCTGATAGTGGTCTGCTGAGCGGAAACGGTAGCTGCACACATCAGCAGCGCGCAATTTATCAACAGTCCGCGAAAAATGCTGAACTTGCTGCAGTCTGGACATTGAAGCTTGGGCATGAATAAGTCCTGTCAATTTCAGTGGTTGTCGACCTGTGCAGGTTTTGTCGTCGGGCGGGACAGCCGGGACACGTGACAGGTCCGGCTGCCAGGCTTCCTACTTTAATACCCGGGATGCATGCGTAAAAGCCCTTTCCGCCAGTTCAGCGAATTCCTGCGAGCAATGTCACTTCGGGCGGGCGCTGAAACCGGTTCAGGTCACACGCATACCCGGTTGCGCTCCAGAGTCGGGTTCGAGCAACCAGATGTCCTTGCCGCCGGGCCCCGTTGCCAGCACCATGCCTTCGGAGACGCCAAACTTCATCTTGCGGGGGCGCAGGTTGGCCACCATGACCGTCAATCGACCCACCAGCTTGTCCGGTTCATAGGCAGACCTGATGCCGGAAAATACCGTACGCGTCAGCTGTCTGCCATGTTGATCAGGGCCCAGTTCCAGTTCCAGCTTCAGCAATTTGTCAGCACCCGGGACATATTCTGCCGCAGCAATCCGGACTATGCGCAGATCAACCTTGAAGAAATCGTCAATGTCGATCTCTGCTTCCAGTGGGACACCGGTGGGTTGCGTGGTTGCAGATTCAGCCTGCTGCTTCTCGACTTCTTCCCGGGTTGTTTCGATAACCGCCTGGACCCTGTCCATCTCGACCCGTTTCATCAGAGTCTCGAACCTGTTGATGGCCTGGCCCGTAACGACCTCGTTGGCATCCTGCCAGCGCAATGGGTTCACCTGGAGAAACTTCTCAGCCCTGGCGGCCAGAACGGGCAGAACCGGTTTCAGGTAGATTATCAGGATGCGGAACAGGTTGATGCCGGTAGTGCAGACAGCCTGGATTCGTGGATTCGTGGCATCCTCCTTGGCCATAACCCAGGGCTGTTGCTCGTTGATATACTGATTGGCGCGATCCGCCAGGTTCATGATTTCACGAATGGCCTTGCTGTACTGGCGGTTTTCAAAGAGCCTGGCGATGGACTCACCGGCATCCTGAAATTCGTCGATGAGCGCCGCTTCATCCAGTTCGTCGGACAGTAATCCACTGAACCCCTTGTGCACAAAGCCGGCACAGCGACTGGCAATGTTCACCACTTTGCCCACCAGGTCGGAATTTACCCGCTGGACAAAATCTTCCAGGTTGAGGTCGAGATCGTCGACCCCGTCTGACATCTTGGCGGCCAGGTAGTAGCGCAGGTACTCGGGATCAAGATGATCCAGGTAGGTACGGGCATTGATAAAGGTGCCCCTGGACTTGGACATTTTCTTGCCGTCCACCGTCAGAAACCCATGTACGTAGACTGCCGTGGGCGTGCGGTATCCGGCACTTTCCAGAATGGCCGGCCAGAACAGGGTATGAAAATTGACGATGTCCTTGCCGATGAAGTGATACAGCTCGGTATCGTGGCCGGGGCGCCAGAAGCTGTCGAAGTCGTAGTCGGTTCGCTGGCACAGGTTCCTGAAACTGGCCATGTAGCCGATGGGCGCATCGACCCAGACGTAAAAATACTTGCCTGGGTGGCCGGGAATTTCAAAGCCGAAGTAGGGGGCGTCGCGGCTGATATCCCAATCCTGCAGGCCGCTGTCCAGCCACTCGTTCAGCTTATTGGCCACCTGGGGCTGCAACGCACCGCTGCGGGTCCAGGACTTGAGGAAGTCGGTAAAAGCCGGCAGCGTGAAAAACAGGTGTTCGGATGTTTTTTCGATCGGCGTGGCACCCGAAATCGTGGATCGCGGGCTGAGCAGTTCGGTTGGGCTGTAGGTAGAGCCGCAAACTTCGCAATTGTCACCGTACTGATCATCCGTCTTGCAACGTGGACATGTGCCCTTGATGAAACGGTCGGCAAGGAACAGCTTCTTTTCCGGATCATAAAGCTGGGCAATTTCCTGGCGCCTGATATGGCCATTGGCCTCCAGTTGCTTAAAGATCGAGTCCGCCAGTTCGCGGTTTTCCACCGAGTGGGTGGAGTAATAATTGTCAAAGCCGATGTGGAAGCCGGCAAAATCATCCTGGTGGGCCCGGTTGATCCGCTCGATGTGCTCTTCCGGACTGATTCCCTGGGCTTCCGCGCTGAGCATGATTGCCGTTCCATGGGCGTCATCGGCACACACGTAGACGCAGTCGTGACCACGCATTTTCTGCAGACGCACCCAGATATCGGTTTGTATCACTTCCATCAGGTGGCCGAGGTGGATGCCTGCGTTGGCGTAGGGAAGGGCGCTGGTGACGAGGATTCTTCGGGTTGACACGATTGATTCCTTGCGGGGCTTTGTTACCGGTTGAACTGAACGGTCGACTGTTCGGGGACGCGACGGCCAGCGATGATACTGTAGATGAGGGGCAAATTCAGCATGTTTTGGGCTGGGGCAGCCCGTGGGCCGCTGCTTCCAATACTCCGGGAACGTGCCCCGCGGAGTTAGTGCAGTGGTCGACGATTGGCTTTATCATTCGCGCTTTTGATACTTGACCCGGGGAAGCAGACTGGCATGACCATAAAATCAGACAGATGGATCAGGCAAATGGCACTGGAAGAAAAAATGATAGAACCTTTTGCTGAACGCCAGGTCCGCGGGGAAGTTGGCGGACGGGTCATTTCCTTCGGCACGTCGAGCTACGGCTACGACGTGCGCTGCGCCACCGAGTTCAAGATATTCACCAATGTGCATACCAACAATGTCGTTGACCCCAAAAACTTCGACGAGACCAGTTTTGTCGCCATCGACGAAGAGGTTTGTGTCATACCACCCAATTCCTTCGCACTGGCCCGAACCGTGGAATATTTCCGCATTCCCAGCGATGTCCTCACCATTTGTCTGGGGAAGTCAACCTATGCCCGCTGCGGCATTATCGTGAACGTCACTCCACTGGAGCCCGAGTGGGAGGGACACGTCACCCTGGAATTTTCCAATACGACCCCGCTTCCCGCAAAAATTTACGCCAATGAAGGCGTGGCCCAGATGCTGTTTTTTCAATCTGACGAACAGTGTGAAACCACCTACCGTCAACGGGGGGGTAAGTACATGGGTCAGACCGGGGTAACCCCGCCAAAAGCCTAGTGTCCTGTCCGGGTAATTCGCTGAAATGATGTGAATTATCCGGACAGGACACTGGCGTTCATCCAGGGCTGGCGGACAATCCTGCTGATTCCGGATTGCCCTGCTGCCTGTCAGGCTGAGGTCGCAGCGTGGGAAAAATGACACCTGGGACTGCTGACCGCCAAGAATCCGTCTTATTGTGCCGGTTTTCCGTTGTTCGTTGGCCTGGCCTTGTTTTCTCTTGCGGTTTCACTGCCCCGGATTACGCGGGCTGTAGCCATTCGATAAAAAAATCACCGTGATGGAACGGAAATTGCAAATGCCAGTGAAGTGCGTTCACCGGCGGTTGCATGAAGAGGATTTCTCTCCCTCCGGTCAGGCTGTTTTCTCCGGGGTCCTGGTATTGCGTTTTCAGATCCCGCATTGGTCAGGCTACTCGTTGTGTCGACACAAGATCGAACAAGTTTAGTGAAACCTGACGAGAGCACCCAGCCACCGGATGAACGTTCACGGGGAACTGTGCATGTCAGCGGGGGCCGCCAACGGGCTCTGGTAGTGTTACAGGGAGCGGGATCGAAAAACAACAGGAATAGAACTGATGACGGCCGTAAGAGAAACTACTGTCCGTAAAAAAGTCGAGGCGGGAAGCAGTAACGACAGCCACCAGAATCTCGAGGAAGTCGTGGATCGTTATGCACCGCTGGTCAAGCGAATCGCTCATCACCTGCTGCTCCGCATGCCGGCAAGTGTTCAGATTGATGACCTGATTCAGTCCGGCATGATCGGACTGATCGAAGCTGCCCGTAAGTACGACGTATCCAAAGGCGCCAGCTTCGAGACCTATGCGGGAATACGAATTCGCGGATCGATGCTCGACGAAGTCAGAAAGGGTGACTGGGCACCTCGGTCCGTGCATCGCAAGTCCCGCAAGGTGGCGGAGGCGATCAAGGCAGTGGAATCACGTACCGGGCAGGATGCCAAGGACAAGGAAATAGCCCTGGAACTGGATATCACTCTCAACGAGTACTATACGATCCTGCAGGACGCCAGCGGCAGTCGCCTGTTCAGTTTCGACGACATCATGGACGGTGACGATTCGGCAATCGAGGCAGCGGCAGGGGAATTGCCCGGACCCTGTGATGGTCTGCAACGGTCCACGTTCCGCCAGCATCTGGCAACTGCCATTGATAATCTGCCGGAACGCGAGAAGCTCGTGCTATCGCTGTATTACGACGAGGAACTGAACCTGAAGGAGATAGGTGAAGTGATAGGCGTCAGCGAGTCCCGCGTCAGCCAGATACACAGCCAGGCAGCCCTGCGTCTGCGCGCGCGACTGGTGGACTGGCGTTAACCCGAATCACTTCACGGACCCTGCTGCCAGTTGCCGAACTGTTCCCGCACCTGAAAGCTTCCGCCCCGCTTCAAGCATATCGGCGTCATCTTGGTTATAATCCGCGCGGTCCTGGTTCATTGGAATGATTCCGTCTATGCCGTCCGATTCTCCGCCACCTGCCGCCATGCTCAGTGCCAGGCAATTGCACTGCGAGCGTGACGATCGCCTGCTTTTCCAGGAACTGGACTTTGATCTTGGTGAAGGACAGGTTCTGCAGGTCAAGGGCAGTAACGGCAGCGGAAAAACCACTTTGCTGCGCATACTGTGCGGGCTTAACGACAACTTCACCGGCAACATCTACTGGTTCGGACAGGCAGTGGCCAGGCATCGGGACGAGTTTCTTGCCTCGCTGCTGTACCTGGGCCACCGGGTAGGCGTCAACATGGTGCTGAGTCCGTTGGAGAATCTCCGTTGGGCCTGTAATCTGCAGGCGCCGACCAGTGACGAAAAGATTGTCAGGGCACTGGAAAAGCTGGATCTGCGGGGATTTGAAGACTCGCCCTGCCATAATCTCTCGGCGGGTCAAAAGCAGCGGGTTTCGCTGGCTCGATTGCTGGTCAGCCCTGCCCGGCTGTGGGTTCTGGACGAGCCATTCACCACCCTTGATATTTACGGCGTGGCGGCCCTGGAAGAACTGCTGGCGGAACACGTGTCGGCCGGGGGGTCGGTAGTGGTAACCACCCACCACGCGCTGTCGGTGAATACCGATATCCAGTACCTGAACCTGGACGATAGTTGAGTACACTGCCGGCGGTGGTTGCCGCGCTATTGCCCGTGGCAGGGCATAGCAGTCGGTGGGTACCCGGGACACTCAAGGAAAGCAGACAGAAATGACAGTTAACCATCCCCGGGCAGACGGTTTCAGCGCCTTCGTTGTCACCCTGAAGCGAGATCTGCTGGTCGCGTTTAAACGACGCAATGACCTGCTGAATCCGCTGATGTTCTTTTTTATCGTGGTATCGCTGTTTCCCCTGGGTATTTCGCCGGAACGGGAGGAACTGGCCGAGATTGCCATCGGTGTTCTATGGGTGTGTGCGCTGTTGGCTTCACTGTTGTCGCTGGACAATCTCTACCGATCGGACTACGAGGATGGCTCGCTGGAACTGCTGTTGCTCAGTCCTCATGCCTTGTATTTTATGGTGTTGGCGAAAATATTGAGTCACTGGCTGGTCAGTGGGGTCCCCCTCGTGTTGTTGTCCCCGCTGCTGGGCTATATGCTGGCACTGCCTGCTGAAGCTTATCCGGCGATGATCGGCTCCCTGCTGTTGGGAACGCCCATACTCAGCCTGCTGGGCTCTATTGGCGTTGCCCTCACCGTTTCATTGGGCAGTCGAGGGTTGATCCTGGCAATGATAATCCTGCCTATGAGTGTTCCCGTGCTGATTGCCGGCACCCTGGCAGTCGGGCAGGCCATGGACGGCAATCCGGTTGGCGGGCACCTGGCGATTATGGGAGCCATGCTGGCACTGGCCATCAGTATGGCGCCGCTGGCTTCGGCCGCGGCGCTGCGCATCAGCGTCAATTGACCGCCAATCGCCGGGCAGGCCCCGTGGCTGACGGACCTGCTGGATTGGTGGTAATCGGTTACAATAAGTAACAGGGCACGAATGGGTGCCGTGATATAGTGCGAAATGACCCGAAAACGGCAAAATCGGCGTATCTACTGACTATGTGGCAATGGTTTCACAAATGGGGATCCCCCAAGTGGTTTTACGAGCTGTCGGGGCGGTGGCTGCCCTGGCTGACCGGTGCCATGATCCTGTTTCTGACGGTGGGCGTGGTATGGGCACTGCTGTACGTGCCTCCGGACTATCAACAAAGCTATACCACGCGGATTCTGGTGGTTCACGTAGCGGTGGCGGGCACGTCCCTGGCCTTTTTTCCCATCATGGCGGTGGCTGGTACCATCACCCTGGTGTGGAAAATGAAAATGGCCGATATGGTGGCGAAAACCGTAGCCCCTCTGGGCGCCTGGTTTTCCGCTCTTACCCTGGCATCCGGCTCGATCTGGGGCAGTGTCATGTGGGGCACCTGGTGGGAATGGAGCGACAGTCGCCTGACCTCGATGCTGTTCCAGTTCTTCCTGCTGGTAAGCGTGGTGTCCCTGCGATCTGCGCTGAACGATTCGGAAACCGCGGCCAAGGCCTGCGCGGTTCTGTCCATCGTCGGCTGCGTAAACGTGGTTATCATCAAGTACTCGGTGGAATGGTGGAACACGCTGCACCAGCCGGCCAGTGGCCTGTCCATGGACAGCGGCAGCGTCAATGGTCCGGAATTCTGGGTGCCGACGCTGATCATGGTGGTGGCCATGTACCTGTTCATGGCCGTGCACGTGATGATGGCAACACGAAATGAGATTCTGCGACGGGAGAGCCGGTCCCAGTGGGTTCTGGACCTGGTTGCCACCGGCAGACCGGCAAGCTGAGAGGCCATAGATGTTCGACGGTATCCAGTTTGCCAGCATAGGTGAGTTTCTCAGCATGGGTGGCTATGCGTTCAACGTGTGGTCCGTGTACCTGCTGTTTTTCCTGTTCCTGCTGGTGAACCTGCTGGGACCTTTGCGCCGCCGTAAGAAGCTGATGAAGGAATTGCAGCGACGCACGGTCCTTACCGAGAGGCAGCGGGCTGCCGCCAATGAGTGATTAGCCACAGTTTTCAGGTCATCCTGTTTAAAGCGATTGGAGAGAAGCGGTGAAACCCCATAGAAAGAAGCGACTGGCGACAATACTGTTTATCGCATTCGGGTTGAGTATCGGCATCGGCTTGACGCTGTATGCGCTGCGGCAGAACCTGAACATGTTCTTTACGCCAACCCAGGTAGCTGCCGGGGAAGTGCCTGCCGGACGTGAGATTCGTGTCGGCGGCATGGTGAAAGAAGGTTCCGTCCTGCATGCCAGCGACTCCCTCGCCGTGCAGTTTATCGCTACGGATTATGCCAGCGATGTGCCCATTCATTATGAAGGGATACTTCCCGACCTGTTTCGGGAAGGACAGGGAATCGTGGTTGAAGGCGAGGTGGATACAACCGGTGTATTGCAGGCATCGCGGGTCCTGGCCAAGCACGACGAAAACTACATGTCGCCGGAAGTGAAAGCAGCGCTGGACGCTTCCCACGTCGATCAGCAAGGTTATCCGCAGGCTGCCCAGGGACGTCCCGATGGTTCCTGAGTTCGGTCAATTCGCCCTGATTCTGGCATTCTGCCTGAGTGTCCTGCTGGCCACATTGCCAATAGTTGGAGCCGCCCGCGACAATGCACTGTGGATGAGTCTGGCCAGGCCTCTGACTGCCGGGGTATTTGTCTTTCTCAGTGTCTGCCTGGTGGTGTTGGGCTATGCCTTCGTTACCGATGATTTCTCGGTGCAGTTTGTCGCCAATCATTCCAATACGCTGTTACCCCTGCAGTACAAGATAACCGCTATATGGGGCGGTCATGAGGGCTCCTTCCTGTTCTGGACCTTCATGCTCAGCTTCTGGATGCTGATGGTCAGTATTTTCAGCCGCAGCCTGCCCATGGATTTCGTCGCCCGGGTGCTGGGCGTCCTGGGTTTTCTGGCGGCCGGCTACATACTGTTCATGATTGCCACGTCCAACCCTTTCGATCGTGTTCTGCCCCTGGCGCCTCGCGACGGAGCAGACCTCAATTCGGCGCTTCAGGATATTGCCTTCATATTGCACCCGCCGACCCTGTACATGGGCTACGTCGGCTTCTCCGTGGTGTTCGCCTTCGCCATTGCGGCGCTGCTCAGTGGTCGGCTGGATGCGGCCTGGGCCCGCTGGTCACGCCCCTGGGCAAACATGGCGTGGGTCTGGCTGACCGGCGGTCTGGCCCTGGGAAGCTGGTGGGCCTATTACGAACTGGGCTGGGGCGGCTGGTGGGCCTGGGACCCGGTGGAAAACCCACCGCTGATCACCTGGCTGCTGGGCACGGCGTTAATGCACTCCCTGGCGGTGACGGAGAAACGGGGGGTTTTCAAGAGCTGGACCGTCCTGCTGGCCATCCTGGCGTTCGCTGGCAGCCTGTTGGGTACCTTCATTACCCGTTCGGGCCTGCTGACCTCGGTCCATGCCTTTGCCAGCGATCCCACGCGCGGCGTTTTCATCCTGGGTTTCATTGCGCTTACGGTTGGTGGATCGCTGGTTCTGTATGCTCTGCGGGCGCCGCTGATCAGGAACGAGTCCAGTTTTTCGCCCATATCGAGGGAAGTATTCCTGCTTACCAATAACATACTCCTGGTGGTTGCCGCCGCGTCGGTGCTGCTGGGTACGCTTTTCCCGATGGTCTACCAAGCCATTACCGACAACCTGATTTCCATCGGACCGCCTTATTTCAACGCCATTTTTGTCCCGCTGATGGCATTACTGGTTGTTGCCCTGGGATTCGGTCCCATAAGCCGCTGGAAAAAAACGTCGACAGCTTACCTGCGCGAGCAGTTGACGATGGTGGCCATCGCGGCGGTGGCGCTGGGCGTGATTCTTCCGCTGGTGATTACGCTCGAGTTTTCCCTGACCGTGACCATCGGCGTCAGTCTCGCTTTCTGGCTGGTGTTCGCCATAGCCCGGGACGTCTATAACAAGGTCGCCAACAAGGCGAATCGCTGGCAGGCCCTGCGCGGGTTGCCCGCTAACTACCTGGGCATGCAGCTGGCACATTTCGGCGTGGCGGTGATGATTGTCGGAGTCACCCTGACTTCCAGTTTCAGTATGGAAAAAAGTGTACTGCTGACACCTGGCCAGGCTATCGATCTGGGTGATTACGATTTTCAGTTCAACGGGACACAACCGATTACCGGTCCCAACTATGTAGGGGACGAGGCTACCATTCTGGTGAGTCGCCGGGGTGAGTTCATGCGCGAGCTGCATCCTGAAAAACGCATTTATATCGCCAGCAATTCCCCGTCCACGGAAATGGCAATAGATTCCGGGTTTTTCCGGGACCTATTTGTCACCCTGGGGGAGGGCCGCGAAAGTGGCGCATGGTCGATGACGTTGTATGTGAAGCCATTTGTTCGCTGGATCTGGCTGGGAGCCATCTTCATGGTTATTGGCGGAATTACCACCGCCCTGGATAAACGTTACCGGAAATTGCTGGTCAGGGATCAACTGCGGCGGGAAACAGAAAAAGTCCCGCCGGCTGAACCACAACGCGTGTAACCTGGGGGAGCTATGCAGAGATTGAAGTTTTTCGTTCCGATTGCGGTTTTCCTGATACTGGGAGTCCTGTTGTGGCGAGGTCTGTACCTTGAAACAACCGAACTGCCGTCGGTACTCATCAACAAGCCCTTGCCGGAATTTGAACTTGAGAATGTCTATGACAACCAGCTGGTCGCCAAGGAAGACCTGCCGGAAGGACCATTTCTGCTGAATGTCTGGGGAAGCTACTGTCTGCCCTGCCTGGCGGAACATCCGACATTCATGCGACTGTCGGAAAACGAGGTTATACCCATCGTCGGAATCAACTACAAGGATCAACAGGACGCGGCCCTGGACTGGCTGGAAACCAATGGCGATCCATTTGCCTTCAGCATCATGGACCATGACGGCAGACTGGGCATAGACCTCGGCGTGTATGGGGCACCGGAAACCTTTCTGATCGACAGTAACGGGGTTATCCGATACCGGCACGTGAGTGTACTGGATGAGCAGGCCTGGCAGAATATCTTTGTTCCGGCCATTGAAGAACTCGAAAGTGAGGAGTCCTGATTGCTGCGGCTTGCACTGATACTGGTGATTGGCCTGTCCGCGTTGAATACCGCAGGCAGCGCCTTCGCCCAGGTGGATACCTTCGAGTTCGAAACGGAAGAGCAGCAACAGCGTTTTCGCCGGCTGTCCAACGAGCTGCGCTGTCCCATGTGCCAGAATACCAACCTGTCTGGTTCCACCGGCGGCGTTGCCGAAGATCTGCGGCGGGAAATCCATCGCATGATCATGAGCGGCATGAGTGACCAGGAAATCGAACAGTTCATGTTTGAACGCTACGGCGACTTCATTTTTTATCGGCCACGCCTGCGTGCCGAGACCGTGCTGCTGTGGTTCGGTCCATTGATATTCCTGCTGGTCGGTGGACTGGTGGTTTTCAGTATCGTCAAAAAAGCCAGAACCTCTTCCGCCGGAACGCTTAGCGAGGAGGAACAGCAGCAATTGAAGGAATTGCTGCAAGAGCAGTCGGCGGACAACCAATAAAGCAGTAGGCCGGCGTCAGAAGACAAAACCGACGGCCCGGCACCGGCTGCTGCCGACCAGGCCTTAAACTCTAACCGACACACCCTGGGTACATTTCTTGTTCTGGACAATCAGTATTTTATTCCTGTTTCTGGCGGCGTTATTCGTGCTGGTTCCGTTATGGCGACACTATCGGCCTGATGCCGACACAGAACGCCTGCGGACCCGCACCAACCTGACGATCTTCGAAGAGCGGCAGCGAGAGCTGCAGATCGAGCTGGACAACGGCATCATCGATCCGGCGCAATACGAAGAATTGTTGCTTGAGCTGCAGAAATCACTGCTGAATGACACGATTCAGGCAACCTCGGATGAAGCCTCCGGCGTGGCTGGAAACAGCAGGCAAGGGCAGCCGTTGAACAGCTCGAATAAGACCCGGAAATCGGCTTCCTCGGATAGGCTGAGCAGAGCGGTTCCCCTGGTGATGGTCCTGTTGATTCCGGTAGCGGCATATCTCATGTATGACCGCTGGGGCTATCTCGGTGATGTGCAGCTTATGGATCTGTATGAACAGTCCATCGCCAGTGATAATGACGAAGAACAGCTCCGCGACCTGGTGATTGCCCTTGGCCGGGTTGTTCAGGAAGATGAGACCAATGAGTGGGCCTGGTACTTCCTGGGGCGGAATTTTTCCAATCTGGGCATGTTTGGCGAAGCCGAAATCGCTTTTCAGCGGGCCAGCGATCTCATGCCGGAAGGACCGGACAAGGCGGCCACGCTGGGCCTGCTGGCCCAGATCAAATACCTGATGGCGGAAGGCGCCATGACTGACGAGGTGCTGGCAACCGTCGAGCAGGCACGATCCATCAACCCGTCGGAAAACGCCTCACTACAGTTGCTGGCGGTGGATGCGGAAATGCAGGGTGACCTGTCGGCTGCCATCGGCTACTGGCGGCTGATGATCCAGTCCAATCCCAATTCCACCCAGGCACAACAGCTGCGCCAGCGAATTGCCGTTGCCCAGCAGCAGCTTGCTGGACAGGAGGGGGACGGCGAGCTGGCAGGACCGCGAATTGAAGTGAGCCTGTCGCTGACGGAGGGGCTGTTACTGCCTTCCGGTATGCGGGTTTTTATCGCCGTGCGAAGCGCTGAGCAGGACGGCATGCCACCGCTGGCAGCGACCGACCTGGTTGTGGATGATCTTCCGGTGACGGTTACCCTGGATAACAACATGGCGCTTACACCGGCATTCAATATTTCATCGGCGGAAACGGTCTATGTCAGTGCCACGGTATCGCGGTCCGGTTCCGCCAATGTGCAGTCCGGTGACTACCGGGTGCAGTCCGAGCCCTTTACCCATGACGGCGAGCTGAACACGATTGAACTGGTCATCGGCGTGGGCGACGTGGTCCCCTGAGTGGATATTGCGATTGCCGCTGGCGATGGGCTCCAGCAGCGCGTCTGCCTCATTAATCGGTGATTCCCCGGGATTGCTGAATGTACCTTGCTGAGTTCCTGACCATTGCCATTGCCCATCTGGTTGCCGTGGCCTCGCCGGGTCCTGACTTTGCCATCGTCATGCGTCACAGCATTCGCCACGGACGTCGTGGCGGGGTATGGACCAGTTCAGGTATCGCCCTCGGCATCCTGCTGCATTGCGGGTATTGCGTGCTGGGAGTGGGCGTACTGCTGTCCACGACCCCGGTGCTGTTCAACACCGTGAAAGTGGTTGCCGCCATCTACCTGGTGCTGTTGGGCTACCGTGCCATCCAGGCTTCCCGGCGGTCAGCTGTTCACCTGGCCGAACCGGTCCAGCCTGACAGCGAGTCACCGTGGAAGTGGCTGGTCACAGGCTTTCTGACCAATGGCCTCAATCCCAAGGCGACGCTGTTTTTCCTGGCCCTGTTCACCGTGATTATCGATATTCAGACACCGGTCGCGGTCCAGGCACTGTATGGTATTTACCTGTCGCTGGCGACCTTTGCCTGGTTTGCCCTGTTGTCCGTGGTGCTGGGCATTGCCGGCATCAGGTCGTCATTGCTGCGGGCCGGTGCCTGGTTTGAACGGCTGATGGGGCTGGTACTTATCGGTCTTGGTGTGCAACTGGTGGTAAGTCTGCCGCCAGTTTCCGGCTAAAGCAGGATGGATTGGGGTATTTTCTAGCCGGCGGAGGCGTTCTGGCGGTATATTTTTGCTACACTGCAGGTCATAGCGCAGATTCGGGACAGGAAATGAATGCGTCATCCCCACAATTAGCAGACACGCTGATCGACCGGTTCAATCGGCGGATTGACTACGTCCGTCTCTCCGTTACCGATCGGTGCGATTTTCGCTGTGTCTATTGCATGACCGAAGACATGAAGTTTCTGCCGCGTGACCAGGTTCTGTCTTTAGAGGAGTTACATGAGATAGCCCGGGCCTTTACCGAACTGGGTGTGAAGAAGATCCGCATCACCGGGGGCGAACCCATGGTGAGAAACAACATCATGTCCTTGCTGGAAAACCTTGGCAGGCTCCAGGGGCTCGAGGAACTGCTGCTGACGACCAACGGCGCGCAGCTGGGGAAATTTGCCGGGCAACTGAAGGACGCGGGTGTCAACAGGATCAATATCAGTATCGACAGCCTTCGTGCCGATCGATTTGAGCGAATTTCCCGGGTCGGTAAACTGGATCGCGTGGTTGCCGGCATAGACGCGGCCATAGCTGCCGGATTCCAGCGCATCAGGCTGAACTCCGTGATCATGAAGGGCTATAACGAAGATGAAGTTCTGGACCTGGTGGATTTCGCCACGGACCGGGGTGTCGATATTGCGTTTATAGAGGAAATGCCGCTGGGCAGGCCATCCGACCACGAACGGGAAGAAACCCTGTGCACCAATGACTGGGTGCGCGACGTCATCAGTCAGCGTCATGCCCTGTTGCCCACCGCCAGTCGCACGGCCGGCCCATCCAAATACTGGCAGATCGAGGGACAGCCCAATCGAATCGGATTTATCTCGCCGGTCAGTCACAACTTCTGTGCCGACTGCAATCGTGTTCGGGTAACCGTCGAGGGACGTCTGTTACTGTGCCTGGGCAATGAACACTCGGTGGACCTGAGAGCAGTGCTGCGGGATCCTCAGAAGAGTTTTGACGATCTGAAACTTGCCATCGTCAATGCCATGGACATCAAACCCGAGCGTCATTATTTTTACGATGTCGACTACGAGCAGCCGGTCAGGCTGATGAACATGACCGGTGGCTAGTTGCCGCGTGGCCACCCTTTACTGCCGATAATGTCTGTAGAGCCCCTCAATATCAAGGTAATCACCGTGTCGGACACCCGTACCGAGGAGACCGACCGGTCCGGTGCAGTGCTGGTGGAGAAGTTGACTGCCGCCGGCCATAAGCTGCTGGATAAAACTATCGTCCCGGATGATGTATACCAGCTGCGTGCCGTTGTGTCGGTGGGCATTGCCGATCCCCGGACCCAGGTGCTGCTCATGACCGGTGGCACGGGATTTACCGCCCGTGATAATACCCAAAAGGCGATTGAACCGCTGCTGGAGCTACAAATCGACGGCTTTGGCGAGTTGTTCAGACAGCTTTCCTACCATGAGATCGGCACCTCCACCATACAGTCCCGGGCGTTTGCCGGCATGACCAACGGCACCCTGGTGTTCTGCGTGCCCGGATCACCCGGTGCCTGCGGTACCGCCTGGGACAAGATCATCGCCGATCAACTGAACAGTGCGCACAAGCCCTGTAATTTTGTCGACAAGCTTAAGCAACCGCCAAGTAACTAGGGAAGTGCAACGAAGGCACGGGTAAGGGCGTAAGCGCGCAGGGGCAAGAGGGCAAAAGCACAGGCGAAAAAAACCAGCCAGAGGCACTGACTGCTCCAATCACCGTGGTGGTAAGAGGTGGTCAGGCTGCTGGCTGGTCAGGTTTTAGCGAAGGATTGATAGTATCCATTAATGCTCTCCTTCCAGCATTAGCGTCTTGGTTGTTGCCTAGGCGGCAACGTACATGATCAGGGCAGGGATCGCGACTGCGCTCACTACAATTGCAGTACTGATCACCACGGCCTGAATGGTGGGCCATGCTTTTCCCAGTACTCTGCTCAAACTTGTCTCCTCCGGTTAATTAGTGAATGAAAACAAGCTGCTGAATTCCTGCAGCTCGGCGTGAATAATAGCATTCTAATGCTGACAGGGTAACAATTTCGCCGTAAATGTAACCTAAAGTAACAATAATCTGACAGGTCATTGTCAATATTGTGACCTGGATCATCTGCCATGCTGTATTCCCGGACCGGTTGCGGACGTCATCCGGGCGTTTTCCATGGGTCTTTGCCTGTCCCGTTCAGTCTGGGTACACTTGCCGCGGTTTTCCATTCACCTCTTCCAGGAATGCGCACCGTGCGAGTAATGACGTTCAACTGTAATGGAGTACGTGCCGCGGCACGCAAGGGATTTTTCGACTGGCTGCCATCCAGCAATGTCGATGTGGTGTGCCTGCAGGAAACCAAGGCCCAGGAGCATCAGCTGGATGCCGGGCTGTTTTTCCCTTCGGGCTACAGCTGTTATTATTTCGATGCGGAGAAAAAAGGCTATGCCGGCACGGCGCTGTTTTCCAGAAAGCCGCCCGACCGGGTATCCACGGGCCTGGGCTGGACCATGGCGGATAGCGAAGGGCGCTATATTCAGGCAGATTTCGATAACCTGAGTATCGCCTCACTTTACCTGCCTTCGGGTTCCGCGGGGCCCGAACGGCAGGCCCGGAAGATGGCTTTCATGGACCGCTACATGGCCTTCATGAAGCGGATTCGCGGCGATGACCGGGAGTACATAATCTGCGGCGACTGGAATATCTGCCACAAGGAAATTGATCTGAAAAACTGGCGGGCGAACCGGAAAAATTCCGGCTTCCTACCGGAAGAGCGTCAGTGGCTGGATCGGCTTTACGACGATGTTGGTTTTATCGATGCGTTCAGGCTCGTCAACCAGGAACCCGACCAGTACAGCTGGTGGTCTAATCGCGGCAATGCCAGGGCTAACAACGTGGGGTGGCGCCTCGACTACCAGGTAATCACGCCCGACCTCAAGGACTCGGTAACGGCGACGGAAATTTACACGGCGGAAAATTTTTCCGATCATGCACCGGTAATTCTCGACTACGACCTGAAATTATGAACATGTTCAAGACCAGACTCATCAGCGTATTATTCGTTTTCACCTGTGTCGTTGCCGGCAGTGCCCCTGCCCAGCAACTCGCGGCGGTTATCGACACCAGCAAGGGTGTCATGCGGGTTGAACTTAACCCGCGTGCCGCACCAACCACGGTTGCCAATTTCGTCAATCTGGCTCAGCGGGGATTTTACGACGGGCTGAGTTTCCATCGCGTGCAACGGAATTTCATGGTCCAGGGCGGAGACCCCCTGGGAAATGGTACCGGGGGGCCTGGCTACCGCTTCGCCGGCGAAACCATTCTGCACCACAATCGTCCCGGAATCATCTCCATGGCCAATTCCGGCCCTGGGACCGAAGGCAGCCAGTTCTTCATTACCCATGTTGCGACACCACACCTGGACGGACTGCATTCCGTTTTCGGCAGGGTCACTGAAGGATTACAGGTAGTTTACGAGATCCGACGAGGCGATCTGATCAACAGCATTACCATTGAGGGCGATGCCAGTCAGGTGCTGGCAAGGAAGCAGGAGCAGGTGGCTGAATGGAATCGCCTGCTGGATGCCAACTTTCCGGCCCTGGACCCGATGCCGCCCGGTGATCCGTAAGCGGTGAACTCACCGGCGGGGAGGTCAGGGAAGGACCTTCTTGAACGGCTTCACCGTGACCTTGCGATAGACGCCGGCGCCGACGTAGGGGTCGTCGTTGGCCCAGGCCTTGGCCTGCTCGAGGCTGTCGAATTCCGCCACGATCAGGCTGCCGGTAAACCCTTCTTCGCCAGGGTCCTCGCTATCGACAGCCGGGTGTGGGCCGGCGATGACGATACGATTCTGCGCAACCATCTGGTTCAGGCGTTTCAGGTGTGCCGCCCTGGCATTCTGACGTTTACCCAGGCTGTCCTTTACGTCTTCACTGATAATGGCATAGAGCATCGGTACCTCCTTGCTTGCTGATCTTGCGGCCGTTGACCTGTCCGGTTCAAGGCGTATTGTCTGAAGAGGGCGGTGGCTCGGCGCTCTCCTGTTCGGCGACCTCGATATATCGCGACAGGTAGGGCATCTGGGCAAAAACGAAGACAAAGGTGATGATCAGGTTGCCCCATACCTTGAAATTGATCCACATGGCTTCTGACAGCAGGAATGCCACGGCCAGGTTCACGGCGCCCAGAACGGTAAAGAACAGGATCCAGACCGTATTGAGCGTGTTCCAGATCTCCCTGGGCGCTTCCACGGCATGCCCCAGCATGTGTTCGATCGCCGATTTTTCGCTGACGAAACGGGAGCCGAGGAATACAGCGGCGAAAACCCAGTTTGCCAGAGGCGCTTTCCATTTCAGGAAATCAGTATTGCGAAAATAAATCGTGGGCAGACAGGCCAGGACTACCACGATCAGGGTTATAAACTGAAACCTGTCCAGGCGGCGCTGGGCAAGAAAAATACCCCCGTAGACAAGCATCGATGTGACCAGCAGAAATTCCGCGGCACTGTAGATACCCCCGAGGGTGTAATCAAAGCCGGCAATGTTGATGATCCGTTCATCGAGGGTCCAGACGATGAAGAATACAACCAGGGGAATGTAATCCAGGAACTGTTTCATAAAAACGCCAGGGCTGCGGTATGCGCAGGAAGGGTGGGTTTGGCTGAACGCTGGCCATTATACGCGTGTTTGCACAGATGCCAAAAAGAGTCTGTTTTTCTCCGCGCTTGTAATAAAATCCCCGCTTTTATTCAAAATCCGGTGCTGCGCGCCCGCCATTGGGGGTGGTTGCGATTGCCGGGTCATGCACACAGACGCCACGCAGAGCGGAATCAATGTCTGAATACCTGCAGGTACATCCGGACAATCCGGAAGCACGACGCATAAAACAGGCAGTACGCGTGTTGATGCAAGGGGGGGTTATTGTCTATCCCACGGATTCCACCTATGCCCTGGGTTGTCACCTGGGTGACAAGGCAGCCCTGAACCGGATCCGGCGGATCCGGAAGCTGGACGACCGTCATAACTTCACCCTGGTTTGCGAGGACCTGTCCTCGCTGGCCAGTTATGCCCGCGTCGATAACAGTGCCTATCGGATTCTCAAAGCCTACACGCCGGGCCCGTATACGTTTATCCTCAAGGCCACGCCCGAGGTACCGAGGCGCCTGATGCACCCGAAACGGAAAACCATCGGCATTCGTGTTCCGGACCACACCGTGGCCCAGGCGTTGCTGAGGGCCATGGGTGAGCCCATCATGAGCACCAGCCTGATCCTGCCGGACGAAGAGCAACAGATAGTGGATCCCCACGAGATCAGGTTGAAACTGGGCAAGCTCGTGGACCTGATAATCGATTCCGGCCCATGCGGACTCGAGCCGACGTCGATGATCGATCTTGAAGAAGGCGTACCGGTGGTCCTGCGGGAAGGCAAAGGTGATACTGAACCCTTCAGGTAGTCCGGTTCATGTAGAATATGCACCCATCAGGCAGGAATTGCCTCGTCCACAGCAGTCTGGAGGAGCTACTGGCTGCGGGGGTCCCGGATTGCCGGCCACAACGGCACGAATTTCATCCCCATACCAAATGCATCGTTAACTGGAGAAAAAGTTGTCTACTGTCGATTCTCAGCAACGTGTCCTATCCGGCATGCGACCCACGGGGCGTCTGCACCTGGGTCACCTGCATGGCGTATTGAAGAACTGGATCAAGCTTCAGCATGAATATGAATGCCTGTTTTTCGTCGCGGACTGGCATGCGCTTACCACACACTACAGTGACCCGCACATCATCGAGGAACATGTGCTGGATATGGTAATCGACTGGCTGGCAGTAGGGGTGAATCCCGGCTCAGCGGCAATATTCATTCAGTCCAAGGTGCCGGAGCACGCGGAACTGCAGCTGCTGTTGGCGATGATGACTCCGCTGGGCTGGCTGGAGAGAGTGCCCAGCTACAAGGACCAGCAGGAAAAACTGCGGGAAAAGGACCTGGAAACCTACGGATTTCTGGGTTATCCGCTGCTCCAGGCTGCCGATATATTGATCTATCGGGCAGGCCTGGTACCGGTAGGCGCCGACCAGGTGGCCCACGTGGAGCTTACCCGGGAGGTAGCACGGCGCTTCAATCATCTCTATGGCAGGGAGCCCGGATTCGAATCGCTGGCCGAGGCGGCGGTACGGAAAATGGGGAAAAAGGCAGCGAGAATGTATGCGCAGCTACGGGTTTCCTACCAGGAAAAAGGCGATCAGGAAGCCCTGGAGAAAGCCCAGGCCCTGCTCAGGGAGCAGCAGAATATCTCCATCGGAGACCGGGAAAGACTGTATGGCTACCTGGAAGGTTCCGGGAAGATGATCCTGGCGGAGCCCCAGTCGCTGCTGACCCCGGCGTCGAAAATGCCCGGCCTTGATGGTCAGAAGATGTCAAAATCCTACGACAACATCATCGCTCTGCGTGAACCCCTGGACCAGGTCCAGAAGAAAATCAGCACGATGCCCACGGACCCGGCCCGGGTAAGACTGACCGATCCGGGGGAACCGGAAAAGTGCCCGGTATGGCAGCTGCACGAAACCTATTCCGACGACGAAACCCGGGCCTGGGTATGCGATGGCTGTCGTAATGCGAAGATCGGCTGCCTGGAATGCAAGAAGCCGGTTATCGATGCGGTGGTTGCCGAACTGGAACCTATTCAGAAAGAGGCCGCGCAATATGAAAAAGACCCCGATATCGTCAAGAGTATTGTCGCCGAAGGCTGTGAAGTGGCCCGTGACAAGGCCCGGGAAACGTTGCAGGACGTCCGTCAGGCCATGGGCTTGAGCTACTGGTAGACGGTGTCCGGCACATTGCAATCAGGCCCCGGTTTCACGGGCTTTCCAGGCACTATTAGTGATAGCATTAGGCGTTTAAGTCAGGCACCAGGCGGATCTTGATATTGACAGTCACCAATAATGAATCCGGCGAATCAGGCGACACCGAGGCGCTGGTTGATCAGCCAGGCCAGGAAGAACTGCCGTTTGCCTATGTCGCCGGGCAGGCCATAACCGAGCTGCCCAAGGACCTGTATATCCCGCCGGATGCCCTGGAGATTTTCCTCGAGGCATTCGAGGGCCCCCTGGACCTGCTGCTTTATCTGATCAAGCGCCAGAACATCGACATCCTGGAAATAAACGTCTCGGATATTACCGAACAGTACATGGCGTATGTGGACCTGATGGAGGCCGCTCAGTTCGAGCTTGCCGCCGAGTACCTGGTGATGGCGGCCACATTGGCGGAAATTAAATCACGTATCCTGTTACCCAGGCACGAAGAGGAAGAGGAGGACGAGGAAGACCCGCGAACCCAGCTCATCCGGCGTCTGCAGGAATACGAAAGATACAAAAAAGCAGCCGAAGACATCGGCGAGCTGCCCCGCATGGAGCGGGAGCTCTACCAGGTCAGCGCAGACCTGCCGGAACTGGAACGGGTCACGCCGGATCCTGATGTCGATCTGCAGTCAGTACTGCAGGCGCTGGCCGATGTGTTGCGCCGGGTTGAAATGTTCGAGCATCACCACATCCAGCGGGAAACGTTGTCGACGCGGGAAAAAATGTCGGAAATTCTGGCGCGCGTGTCGAATCAGAAGTTTGTTCCACTGGTGTCCCTGCTGCTCCGGGAAGAGGGCCGGCTGGGGGTTGTTGTCACCTTCCTGGCTGTCATGGAGTTGATGAAGGATTCGATGATCGAAATAGTACAGAGTGAACCGTTTGGTCCCATTCATCTGAAGGCTCGAAGCTAGAGCCCGAAAAGCCGATATGAACGTACGCGACCGGAAAATCCCGATAACCAGACGAGTCGATCTGATTCTGGTTACAGCAGGGAAAGGCCCGATTTCGCAGGGGTAGCCGGAATTATCAGACTATGGCAGATGTAGATAACAAGATTAAGATGATTGTTGAAGGGCTGTTGCTGGCAGCGGGTAAGCCGCTTAGCCTCAGTGTCATTTCAGGGGTCTTCAGTGAAGACGAGCGTCCGGACAATTCCGAGCTGCGGGAAGTGCTTGCCGCTATCGCCGAAGACTGCGATGACCGTGGATTTGAATTGAAGGAAGTGGCCTCGGGATTCAGATTCCAGGTAAAGCAGGATGTCAGTGAATGGATAGGGAGGCTCTGGGAAGAAAAGCCGCCGCGCTATAGCCGGGCATTGTTGGAGACCCTGGCGCTGATCGCCTACCGACAACCGATCACCAGGGGTGATATCGAAGAAATTCGGGGAGTAGGGGTCAGTTCTCATATTATTAGAACGCTGGTCGACCGTGAATGGGTGCGTATCGTCGGTCACAAGGATGTGCCTGGAAAACCCGCGCTGTACGCAACTACCAGGCAGTTTCTCGACTATTTCAACCTAAAAAGTATTCAGGAACTGCCACCATTATCCGCAATCCGGGAACTGGCTGAATCCCGCGGCGATTTTGATGTCGAGGATGACCTGGTCAACCGCACCGTCCTCGAAGTACCGGAGGACGAGCAAGAGCAGCCCAACGAATTGGTGAACGAGGATGGCGAGATTGTGGTGTTCGACGCCGGGGAGTTACCGGACGAGAGCGAAGCGGCAGCATTGTCACGGAAGCCACTGAACGAAATCCTGGGGCTCACTGCTGAAGACGACGAAGGCAGTGGAGAGGATGAAGACGCCGAAGAAGCTGCCGCTGACGATGACAGCGTAGCCGGCCAGGTCAGTGAAAGCGGGTCGACCGCCCGGGTGGAAAACAGTCCGTCGCCGCAGGAACAAGGGCCTTCGCAGCAACAGGATGACAGCATGCCATCCCCCGGTCCTGAACTGACTGGTGGTGCCGGCGATGATAATGGCTCGTCTCTCGGGGAGGAAATCCCGGAATCCGGCTCCGACCCCCTGCCGGCTCCCGGCAACAGTTCACCCGGAGCAGGCAGGCCGGAGATTTCCCCCGCAGCGGACAGGGACAGCGAGCAATCCCCGGGAAATGAGCAGCACGACGAGCTTGCCGAGGAACCGGCATCTGAATCGTCAGCCCGGTGACGGGCAGATATCGATGGCTGAGTCCAAGGTAGTGTGTGCCTGTGAATGATGAAAAGCTGCAGAAGGTCCTGGCCAGGGCCGGCTTCGGATCGCGGCGCGTTATGGAACAATGGATCAAGGACGGACGCGTCAAGGTCAATGGCGCGGTAGCAACCCTCGGCGACCGCGTCGGTGGCAACGATCGAATCACCGTCGACGGCAAAAAGCTGGTACCGCCAGCCAAAACCCGGGATCGATGCCGGGTATTGCTCTACAACAAGCCGGAACGGGAAATCTGTACCCGCAAGGACCCGGAAGGCCGGCCGACAGTGTTCGATCGACTTCCGGGCCTGAAACATGGCCGATGGGTCGCCGTGGGTCGCCTTGACTTCAATACCAGCGGCCTGCTGCTGTTTACCACCGATGGTGAACTGGCCAACGCGCTGATGCATCCCGCTGCCAATATCGAGCGGGAATATGCCGTACGCGTAATTGGCAATGTCACGCCGAAGACTGTACAGAAAATGAATGACGGGGTATTGATCGACGGCCATTTATGTCGATTTACCGACATTCAGCATTACGGCGGCGAAGGCGCCAACCAGTGGTATCACGTGGTGATCATGGAGGGACGTAACCGGGAGGTCCGCAAATTGTGGGAATCCCAGGGTTTGAAAGTAAGCCGGCTGAAGCGCGTCCGCTTTGGCCCGATCTTTATTCCCAGTACCGTGACACGGGGCAAGTTCACTGAACTTGCGGCCGCCGATATCAATAAGCTGCGCAAGGCGGCCGGGATGGAATGAGCCTGGCGGGAGTCAGGGTAAGTTTTTCCGAGTATTGAGCTGCACCGGCAGACCAGGCTGGCGGCGAACCGGCACTTAAGGCGCGAAGTCCCGGGCATCGATAGCCTGTCCATGAAAATTCTCACCCTCTGGCCCCATCAGGTACAGATAGACAGGCATGAGGGACTCCGGTGACGGG
>Ga0209578_10000958_pt1 | contig 29302 bp, 27 predicted proteins | sample tdAd472_FD_187127 | JGI IMG/M metagenome (GOLD analysis project Ga0209578, IMG submission 187127) | Marine sediment microbial communities from the Atlantic coast under amendment with organic carbon and nitrate - tdAd47.2 (SPAdes)... | ecosystem: Environmental > Aquatic > Marine > Coastal >...
CCGGTTTCTCCCGTGCAAGAATTGAGGGTTTCTCCCCGGTTTCTCCCGTGTGGCGAGATAGGCCAGATATGACAAAGTATTCAAGGTTTGTCGCAGCTCTATTTGGCTTGCTGGTTATGGCGTGTCAGGGTGGGCTAGAGCCCGGAAGGTCGTCTCAGTCACCGGCTAAGGAGAATGTGCGACAGGTGGATGTCATCTGGGACTCCCATCGGGACACGATAGTTAGAACCCTAGACTCTGGGGCGGAAGGATCCCTTGAGGACTTTAATAGAGCAATCGAATTCTTCGAGGTGACTACTGGCATTCCATCAAACACCGGCACGTACTTAGGAAGGCTTCCGAATCAGAGTTTGCGGGAGACCCTAGAGCAATGGCAAGAATGGTTCGACGAAAACGAGCACGCGCTGTACTGGGACGAGGAACGCAAGCAGGTAGGACTCAGAGATAAGTGACATCGATTTCGAGTGAGCTAGCCACTAGCGTGACCTTAACTTCAATCCGACCGTACGCTGATGTGGGAAAACCGGGACAGGAAGCTGTGAATAATTGGCCTGCCCGAGCCTTCAGAAGATAAAACGACCAGAAACTCGGATAGACTAGGGCATGTCGTGCGCAGATAAGCCCGATTCCGCTCCCCGTTACCTCCCGATCGACCGCAGTCAGCTGCGCTTAGAGCCGCTCGACGTGGAACGGTTGATCGACTGCGATCACCCTGCTCGCAAGATCTGGCGCGTCGTCGAGCAACTCGATCTCTCGCGCTTTGAAGACCACGTCCGCGCCGTGGAGGGGCGTGCCGGCCGGCCCGCGCATTCGCCCCAAGTCCTCGTCTCCGTGTGGATCTACGCCTACTCACGCGGGTTGCATTCGGCGCGCGAGATCGCCCGTCAGGGCTGATAGGGACGTCCATGATAGGTAAAGTCAAGGATTTTCCAACGGAGGCCGCAGCTTAGCCGGGCCGGGCCGAGGCCCGACGGTTGCGGCGCTGACGAAGCTGCGTCTTCGCCCGCGTACCAGAGTTTTCCCGGCGGCGGATCGAGTTCAGTCCAGGGCGCGGCTTCAGCCGCGGCGCAGCGAACCCTGGACGGGTTTCGAGCCGTCGCTCACAGCGATTCCAGCGGGCGGAGACGCCCCCGCCCTCCCGACGTTCAAGCTCTTTTACCCGGAGGGTCGACGTGGAGCGACCAGACATCCATGTGCGCGCATCGGCGCCGTCTCTCGATCGGCGCGTCGCGGAAGTTTCCGTGTGGGTCTTGGAAAAACACCCGCCGGCCTCGAAACAGGCTTCTGAGCGCATCCGGTCCGAAGACCGTCGCGTAGTCCCCAATCAAGCGAGGACCGACGGGCGAACTCGTTTCGTCGGTTTCAGATTCTTCGATCTCGTTCTCCTTTCCTAAGCCGCCTTTGCACGCATTGCAAACGGACGCTTGGAGCGATCCACCGCCAACAGATACGCAACCAGCTTGCGCGCCACAGCCACCGTCGCCCGATTCCGCGAGCCCGTCGCCAACGCTTTCTCGTGCACCGCCTTCAACTGCGCGTTGTAGCGCGGCGCCAGCTTCGACGCTTCGATCAGCATCGTTTGCAGATGCTTGTTGCGTTGCTTCGACAGCGGACCGCGTTTCGACTTGCCCGCCGACTCGTCCTGCCGCGCGCTCAACCCGCAGTAACTCACTGCGCGACCGACCGAGGAGAACCGTTCGACTTCGCCGACTTCCAACGCCCACGTCAGCGCCGTCACCTCGCCCACGCCGTCGATTGTGCGCAGCAACGCCACTCGCTGGGCCAACAGCGGATGCCGCACCAACCCGCGCCGCAGGCTCGTTTCCAACTCGACGAACATCTCGTACATGCCGCGGCTCAGCGCCAACAGCTCGATCGCCGACTCCGGCGTATGCTCCAGCGAATCCAGCAACTCATAGAAATAGCGCTTGCCGTGCAGCTTGCTCTTGAGGTGTTCTTCGCCGTATTCCATCAACAGGCCCGAAGAGAGGTTTTGCATGCGCACCGATTGCCGCACCAGCAAGTTGCGGTAGCGCAGGACTCGTCGCAGGTCACGAATCCATGCCGGCGCCGTCCAACAGCGCGGCAACAGATCGCAGCGCAGCAGGTCGCAGATCTTTTCCGCATCCGCCTGATCGTTCTTCTTCTTCGCCCGCGTAATTGCTTCCAGCATCGCCGGATGCGCCACGGCTAGATCGTCGGCCAGCGGTTCCAAGTGGTCGTAGATCCAGGCGCTGAACAGCGTCGCCTCCATCGCTCCCTGCCACGGAGCGGGCAACTGCTCGGCCCAAGCGTCCAACGCAGGACGGGTCGCCGCTACCGTTCCACGATCCATCAACTCGCCGCCGGCTCGCTTGACGCAATAGCTGATCGTCTTCTTGTGGACATCCAAGCCCACGTAGTACACACTCTTCATCGAATCCTCCTGGGATTGGCTCGGGGCGCGCCTCTTCGGGGTCTGTCCCCGCTTACACTTTCGCTCCCCAGGAGGATTCTTGCCGCCATTCACCTATTCATCGAAACAGGCTTCAACGCACTTAACCGTATTTCATCCAACGGTTTACAGAGCCCGCAAAGCACGCTATTCTGACTGCCGGATCGATAAGCAAATGCCCCGCAGACCGCGGGTCGTGGCGGTCGACGTACCGCATCACATCACCCAGCGCGGCAACAACCGCCAAACCGTATTCCGAACCGACGCCGATCGGCATTTCTACCTCGACCTCTTGCGCCGCAAGGGCGATCAGCACGGCCTCTCCGTCCTCGGCTGGTGCTTGATGCCGAACCACGTCCACCTCGTCGCCGTTCCCGCCCAGTCCGATTCCATGGCTAAGGCCCTCGGCCAAACCCATCACACCTACGCCCTCCGCTCGAACCGCCTCCGCCGAACCACCGGCCATTTCTGGCAAAGCCGTTTCTATTCGTGTCCCGTCGGCCCCTCGCACCTCATCGAAGCGCTTGCCTACACGGACCTCAACCCCGTCCGCGCCCGACTCGCCGACGAGCCCGAAGCCTACCCCTGGTCAAGCGCCCAAGTCCACATCACTCACGCCGACCCGACCGGCCTGCTCGATGATTGGCGCTGGTCCGACATCGACCGCGCTCGCGACTGGGCTGAAGTCCTAGCCGCCCGGCCCGCCGGACGCCCCTTCGAGTGCCGTCTGCAAGCCGCACTCCGCCATGGCCGCCCCCTCGGAGACGATGCTTTCATCTCGTCCCTCGCCCCAGCATCCCTAGCCGTTGGAGCCTGAGTAGCTGCTAGCGGTTTTCCAACGGTCCCCGGAGGCATCCACGATGATCGACGATACCTTGGCTCACCCTGAGGTACTGGCGTACTGCATCCCGATGCCCCACGAAACCCCGTCAAGTACCTTCAGGTCCTAGTCGACTGACGGCCGCCGCGCAGTCAAGAGAGCATTCGATGACGCTACGTCATCGTTACGCGGGATGACGTGGCCCCCGTAGTCTCGACACCCTCAGAGCGCAATCTGAGAGCCACGGAAATGCCGCATCTTGAGGTCGGACGCCTGAATGGTGGTCGATAGACTCACCCTAGGTAGTCGGGCCGAGCAAGATGCAAGAACACTCTCCATTGGACGCACTCATCGATGCGATCGCTGACAAGGTAGCGGTAAGGCTTGCCGCCACTATCGATCGATCGCGCGGCGGAGATGCTGCAGTGGTCCAACCAGTTCTTTTGAGTGTCAAAGACGCCGCGGCTTATCTGGGACGAAGCCGTCAGTCCGTCCAACACCTCATATTCGAAGGCTCGCTCCGCGTGGTTCGAGTAGGCCGCCGGGTGCATCTAGATCGCCGCGACTTGGATCAATGGATTGAGGAGCACAAGTACTGAGACTGTGCGCTCCCGGACCCGCTATTGGGCGGCTCGTTAGTCTGTTGGTCGGGCCTCCATTTGGCTCTTCGCTGTTCTCAGGTCATCGACATCTACGATGTTGTAGCGGCGCTCCATCGAGTCTGTGCGGTGTCCCGTAATACGCATGCGCACGACCTGGGGAACTCCGGCGCGACGCATGTTGCGGGCGGCCGTCCGGCGGAGATCATGAAACTTCAAGTCTGGAATCTCTGCCTTGGCGCAGGCGACCTTCCATGCGCGTCGGAAATCCCGGATGGGCTGACCGGCGCGATTGAAAACTCGTTCACATCCATTGGACCGCTCGTGGGACCATTCCAGCCAGTGACGCATGTCGCCCTCGACGATGGGGACCGCTCGCGTATGTCCGGACTTTGTCTCACTCGCGAGCAGTGTCACGAAACCCTGCTCCCAATCGACCTGGTCCCATCGCCACGCCAGCAGTTCTCCGAGACGGACGCCCGTGAAGTATGCCGTTACGAAGATAGGTTTGATCTCGTCTGGAAGCGTCCCGAGTAGTCGCGTGTATTGGTCATCCGACAAGAAGCCTTGCCGAGCATTACTCTCTCTCACGATCGGAAAGTACGGTGTGATGTTGACCTTCGGCGGCGTTTGCTTCCGGCCTAGGTTGAGGGCCGTTCGGAGGATCGACAATTCTCTGTTGCAAGTCGCGTCCGATCGTCCATCTCGGAGGCGCTTGCGCCGGTAGCTACGGAGTGCATCCGTCGTTAGCCGGCAGGCCCGAAGCCTGCCGAAGGCGGGACGAAGGTTTGCCTCGATGCACCAGGCCCAAACCTTTGCGGTTGAAGGTTTCGCATTGGCGCGCGCGTGCTCCAGCACGTCATCAAGTAGCTCGCCGCAAGTCGTCCTCTCTACGCTAGCGTTGACCGACTCTCCCCGAGCTTTCTTGCCGAGGAGTTCGTCTCGCAGGCGCTTTGCATCCTGAAGGTTGGTCGAGCGCGATGACTTCTGTACCTGGCGGCCGTCGACCCAGTAGGCCACGTACCAGATCCTGCCGCGCTTGAAGAGCGTACCCGCTCCGTACGAGCCCCGTGACATGACCGGACTCTATCATGGGAATCGTTAACAGAACCGTTGCACGCGCGGCACAAGTCAGACATCTTCCCAGCGCCCGTGCTCGTAAATTATTGAAAGGATTGGTGCGGAGAGGGGGACTCGAACCCCCAAGGGATTGCTCCCACTAGCACCTCAAGCTAGCGCGTCTGCCAGTTCCGCCACCTCCGCACACGTGTGTCGAAAGCCTAGATCAGCTATTCGACGGGGACTCGATTTCAACCGTGGATTCCGGTGTCTGTGAGGTACGCGAGGCGGCGGCTTCGCGCTGACTGCACCGGCGAATGATTCTTGTCCAAACCAGGCTATTGTACCGCCTCTTGGGGCGGCGCGTCTCGACCTATTCTCTGGGGGCTACTCCTGCGGCGGGGCTCCCTCGATCGGCTGCACGTCGACCTCGACGCCGGAGCCCGACAGCCCCTCGCTGTCGACGCTCACCGTAGGCGGCGTCAGGTTGAGGTCCTGCACCGGCGCTCCGGGGATGGCCGCCGGAGCCGGGGCCTCCTCGCCTGCCAGGCCCGTCTTCTCAATCACCGATTGGCCGCTCCCGCCGCCAATGCGGTTGCCCTGCATGATTCCGAGGGTGATCGAAGTCAGCATGAACAAGACGGCGGCCGTCGTGGTCGCCTTAGATAGAACGGTGGCGGCGCCCCGCGGTCCGAACGCAGTCTGCGATCCCATGCCGCCGAAGGCGCCCGCCAGATCCGCGGCCTTGCCGCTCTGGAGCAGCACCACAATGATCAGGAACAGGCACACCACCACGTGCAAGATGGTCAAAAGGGTAATCATGGTCGTCGTTTCCTAACCGTTGTAGCGGACGATCGCGGCAAAAGATTCCGGTTCGAGGCTCGCGCCGCCGACCAGGCCACCGTCAATATTCTCGCAAGCCATCAGTCCCTGAACGTTGGCGGGCTTTACGCTGCCGCCGTAGAGAATCCGCAAGCCGTCGGCCGCCTCGTCCCCAAACTTCGCTCGTGCCTGATCGCGGAGAAATCGATGTGCGGCGTCCGCCATCTCCGGCGTCGCCGTCTTGCCCGTGCCGATCGCCCAGACCGGCTCATAAGCCACAATTATACGGGAGACTTGCTCGGCGGTCAAAGCGCCTAGTCCGCCCGTAAACTGTTCGGCGAGCACGGCTTCCGTCCGGTCGCCCTCACGCTCTTCGAGAGTCTCGCCCACGCAGACGATCGGGGTCAGCCCCGCTGCCAAGGCGGATGCCGTGCGCTTGGCCACCGTCTCGTCGGCCTCGCCGAAATACTGGCGACGTTCGCTATGTCCGATGATGACGTCCGTGACGCCCGAGTTGGTCAGCATTCCGGGGGAGACCTCGCCGGTGAATGCGCCCTTTTCTTCCCAATGGAGATTCTGCGCTCCGATGCGGATTCCCGAGCCCTCCACGGTCTCAACGGCGGCCGTCAGTGAGACGTACGGAGGGCAAAGCACGATCTCGCAGTGGTCGGCCCCCGCTACGAGCGGTTTGAACGCTTCAAAAAACTGCACGGTCTCAGCGACCGTCTTGAACATCTTCCAATTGCCTGCGATGACTGGTTTACGCGCCACAGATTCCTTCCTTATTCCTCGTAGAGATACGATCCTCCAGGTTAGCAATTCGGCTGTGCCGATGGTCCCTGAGCCGCGGCGGGGCGCCCACTCGGTGCGACTCGGTTTAGCCTTGATGGTGACCAAGCGGCGCCGTTAAGGCCCCCTCCACACATCATGAGTGAACCCATGCAACCCCGACTCGATCCTTCCAATGAACATCTCGCCGGAGCCATGAAGGCGATGGCTGGACTCGAAAGCTACATCCGACAGACAGGTCTCGACCATTCGCTGTCGGAACTGGTGAAGAACCGTGTGTCTCAGATCAACTCTTGCGCCTACTGCATCGACTTCCACACCAAGGCGGCCCGCGCTGCCGGCGAGAACGATCAGAGATTGCACGCCCTCTCGGCTTGGAGGGACGCGCCCTTCTTCACCGACCGAGAACGGATCGCCCTGGAGTGGGCCGAGGAACTCACGCTGATCACCGAGCGCCGTGTTTCGGACGAACTCTACGAGCGGGCCCGTGCAGAATTCGGTGAAGCCCAACTGGTGGCGCTCACCCTGTGCGTCGTCTCCATCAACGGCTGGAACCGGATTCAGATCCCTTTTCGAGTTGTGCCTGCCGAGTAGCCTCAGACTCGGATGGGCGTCCGGAAGCTTTTGGCCGATATCTCGTAGCGTTTGAGCTTTTCGTGGAAGTTGCGTTCGCTCAGCCCGGAATACTGCGAGGCCCGGCTGACGATTCCACCGCACTTCATCAGGACCTCCGTCAGATACCCTCGCTCGAAGCGTTCCACCGCTGCTGCCTTGGAACCCTGAAAATCTCCGAGTTCGCTCGTCACCGCCGCGGACACGTCGAGTTCGCTGATTTCAGGCGGCAGGTTCGCCGCCGAAATCTCCGAGCCGACGGCTAGAATCACCGCCCGTTGGATCGCGTTTTCCAGCTCACGAACGTTGCCGGGATAGTCGTAGCTCACCAGACGCCTCATCGCGTCCTTGCCGACGCCGAGCCCTGGCTTACCGTAGAGCTTTCCCATCCGCTCGACAAAGTGCTCGGCAAGTAGAGGCACGTCCGCTTTGCGCTCGCGCAACGGTCGAAGTTCCAGCCGGATAATGTTGAGGCGATAGTACAAATCGCGGCGGAAGGTGCCCTCCTCGACCATCTTTGAGAGATCCCGATTCGACGCCGCTACCACGCGCACGTCGACTCGTCGCGTCTCTGAAGATCCGACCGGAGAATAGTCTCCCGTCTGCAACGTTCGCAGCAATGCGGCTTGCAAAGTGGGGCTCATCTCCGAGATCTCGTCGAGGAAGATCGTGCCTCCATCCGCTCGCTCCAGCTTGCCCACCTTGCGCTCAGTCGCTCCCGTAAAGGCTCCCTTGATGTGCCCAAAGAACTCCGACTCTTGCAGCGACTCCGTGATGGCTCCGCAGTTGACCGCCACGAACGGGCGAGCGCGACGTCCCGACTCGTCTCGAATCATCGCCGCAATCAACTCCTTGCCCGTGCCGCTCTCTCCCGTGATCAGGACTGTCGCCGGCGTGTCGGCGACTTTACGCGCGAGGTCTAAGGCTTCAAGGGTGCCTTCGTCGCGAGTGAGAAACTCCCCCGCGGCAACAGTGACGGGCTCGGAGCGGCGGAAGGCTCGAGCGGAAGGATTCATGACGGCTGAGAGAGACATTGCTGATGTTCTCGACCATTTTCGGCGGCCCGTTCGGCCGGAACAATAGGCTAAGGGGTTCAATCCAGAGCCGGTACCGGAGCATCAGGAACGTCTTACGGAAACGCACTATACGACATATGCCTCCATGGGCGGAGGGCTATGTCCAAGATGCGCTCGATGTCTCCGATAGGCGACCTAAATCACTGCAAAAATAACTAGTTAGGAGTGCGTTCAGGTGCGCCGAGCGCAGCTGCTTCCTCGCCAAGTACTAGGCTCCAGGTACTGGCAATACACGGAGCGCGTACGGAACTCAGGTCCCAGGCTCGCTAGGCCCTGCGGTAAATAGGTTGAGCGGGCCCGACCCCGATCCCAGCCCCGGGGCCGACTCGATCGCGGACAAGACGAACTGCTTTGCGTCGCGAACCGACCGCTCCAGGGATCGGCCGAGGGCGAGGCCTGAAGTGATCGCGGCGGCCGTCACGCAACCGGTTCCGTGCGTGTGTTGCGTGCCCACGCGTTGCGCCCGGAATTCAGAGGTTCGTCCGCCGTCCAGCAGCAGGTCGATCGCCTCCGGACCGTCGAGGTGGCCCCCCTTCAACAGGACGGCCCGCGCTCCCATCTCGCGGATACGTTCGGCCGCCGCAAGCATGTCCTCTTCGTTCTTGATCGGAAGTCCCGTCAAACGCTCGGCCTCCGGAACGTTGGGCGTCACGATCCGGGCAAGAGGCAGTAGCCTTTCGGCGAGCGCGGTTTGAGCGTCTCGCGGAATGAGTTCGGCTCCATGTTTGCTGACCATCACCGGATCGACGACCAACGGCGTCTCCGTTTCGGCCGCCCAGGCCGCCGCCGCCTCAACGATATCCACGGTCCCCAGCGCTCCTGTCTTGGCCGCGTCGGGAGGGATGTCCTCAGAGACGGCCTCAAGTTGCCTCGCGACGAATTCCGCGTCCAGCGGCCGCACATCCGAGACTCGACGTGTGTTCTGCACCGTTGCCAGCGTGACTACCGCCTGCCCGTAGATTCCGAACTGGTGGAAAGTCTTGAGGTCGGCTTGCAGGCCGGCGCCGCCTGAAGGGTCCGACCCGGCGATCGTGAGCGCTACCGGCCAACGGTTCTTCAAACCGTCTCCCTGCGGGCCGCCCAGGTATTCCAGAGTGCTTCCAGCTTCGCCGCCTTCTCCGGCTGGGCAGCGGCCAGGTCGTGTAATTCGGTGCCGTCCCTCGTCACGTTGTAGAGCTCCCAGGGCTCGCCTTCTTTTGAAACCAATTTCCAATCGCCCTGCCGCACCGCCCGGCCACGGCTCCACTTCCAATAGAGCGCGTCATGCGGTTCGCGCCTTCCTCCCTCAAGCACCCCAAGCAGGCTCTTGCCGTCGAACGGAAGCGTACTCTTGCCGCCCCGCATAGCCGGTCGATCGACCCCGGCCGCCTCCAGCAGCGTCGGCATCAGGTCGATCACGTGAGCGGTCTGATCACACACGGCGCCGGCCTCAATTCTCTCCGGCCAGCGCGCAATCAACGGGACCAGGATCCCTCCCTCATGGTCGTGTTGCTTGAATAGCCGAAAGGGCGTATTGGAGGCGTTGGCCCATCCGTATCCGTAGCTCTGGAAGGTGTCTTCCGGCCCCGGCATGATCTCCGGTACGTTCCCCGGCCGCATCGGTCGCCCGTCCCGGGTCTGCTTGAAGAGGAAGCTGCCTTCCCGGTCGGGCGTGTACTCGACATGGCAGCCGCCGTTATCGGCCTGGAACAGGATCAGCGTCTCGTCGAGGATTCCCTGCCGCTCCAACTCGGTCAATATCCTGCCGATCCCCTCGTCCATCACCGTGATCTGTGCGGCATAGACCTCCATCCTCCGCTGCTGCCACTCTTTGTTCTCTTCGTCTTCCCAGTGAGGCACGTCCGGGTGGCGCGGAGACAGCTCCCAGTCCGGGTTCACGACGCCTAGCTCCTTCATGCGTGCATGACGCTCCAGCCGAAGCGAGTCCCAACCTTCGCGGTAGCGTCCACGATACTGGGCGACATCCGATTCCCGCGCGTGCAACGGCCAATGCGCTGCGTTGTAGGCGACGTAGAGGAAGAAGGGTCCTGGTTGGGAGTCCGCCTCCCGCAAGTAGGCGACGGAGGCGTCTGAAATCGCATCCGTGAAGTAGAAGTCGGGATCGTCCTCGTAGTCTTGCGCCGCGGGCGCGTCGTCGCGCATCAAGGAATAGGGCGCGTAGAAGCTGTACGCGCCCATGATGCCGCCGTAGAAGCGATCGAAGCCTCGGGCTCGGGGTAGATCCTCGACGTCGTCCATCTCCCGGGCGAGGTGCCACTTGCCCGTCATGGCGGTCCAGTATCCGCCTGCCTTCAAGGCCTCCGGCAGGCTTGAGATCGACGGCTCAATGCCGCGGTCTCCGACCGTTAACGCCATGTCCGATTGGATCCCCGTCATCAGCGCGGCGCGAGTCGGGACGCACATATTGTTGGCGTAATACCGCGTGAAGCGCATCCCCTCCTTCGCCAGCCGATCGAGGTTGGGCGTGCGAATCTCTCCGCCGTAACAGCCGAGATCGGAATAGCCCATGTCGTCCGCCACGATGACGACGATATTCGGGCGTGCTGATTGAGAGGGATCGCTGGAGCGAGAACAAGCGCTCCAGCTGAGCGCTGCGGCGCCGGCCGTACGCAGAAAGCTACGACGCGAGGGGGACGGAGAGGTCACTGCCCCGCCAGTATAAGTTGCTGGACCGGACCGGCGGCTCCTCTTCCCCGAAAAGCAGTCCCAGCAAGTAGTGCTTGCCGTGCCGTCCGCAGTGCCGTACTTCTGCTTCAGCCGGTTGGCCGTCGATCCAAAGCACCGCGCGGTATCCCTGCACCATCGGGTGGTCGACCCGTACCTGGGCTCCGCGGTCGGAGACGTTGGTCACCAGCGCCGCCATGCGAATCCGCTCCGGCCCGTTGATCCACTCCAACTCTCCCCGCATTTGCAACCCTCGTCGGTTCGATTGCCGACGATTGGCCACCAAACGTGCCAGGGCCCCAAAGGGCATGGAGTCGCGGTTGATTTTGATCTTGACCTGCATGGCGTTTTTCGCTGGCCCCGGTGAAAGGCCCCGATGTCTCTACTTTGAGGCTAGGGCCCGCCGACCTTCAATAGACCTAGATTCTCATATTGAAGAACCCAGAGTACTCCCTCCGCTAAGTGTTTACTCCTAGCAGGGTGTTGAAGAACTGTCGTGGGGGGCGTTGGGAGCGCCGGGAGCGTCGGATGGTAGGAGCAGCGAGCGAGGCGATACGGGATATCGGCGACGAGTCTGTGACAACCCAGACGACCTCCCGCCGCCCCAACCCCTTGGGCGAGAAGGGGTTGCAGTTCGACGTGCCTCCGTATGTCGCTCGGGTAGTTCATCGGGCGGCTCCGCCCGATCCGAGCAACCGCTTCTCCTAGCAAATCCTTCTCGCGACGCCCATGAGAGTTCTTCAACACCCTGCTACGCGCTCGCCGCCCTCCGATCCAGCGCTGCAGCCATCAACGCCCCCCGAGCTGTAGCGTGCAGCGGATCCGACGCCATGCGGACCTCCCCAATTTCAACCGGCAGCTTCTTGTTGCGGATCGCCGCCTCCAGGTCATCCCGAAACCGACCCGCCAAGGCGCTGCCGCCCGCAACAGCCAGAGTCAAAGGGCGATCGAGCTTCGGCAGCTTCCTCGTCTCTCGCAGTCCCGCCTCCAGACTGTCCACGGCCGTCTTGATCACGTCCGCATAGTAGACCGACAGGGCCTGATCAAGCGGATTGGCCGACAACCCGTTCAGCGTGAAGCCCGCTTCCTTGCGCAGTCGAACCGAGGCGATCGTCCCGCCGCTGGCCGTTGCGGCGCTGCGATCGATATAGTCGCCGGCGCGCGTGGTCGAGAACGTCACCGCAGGCAGTCCCAAGTAGGCTAGACAGACGTTGCACATGCCGCCGCCGAAGCTCACCCCGATGCCGGTGAAGTTGTCCGACTCCAGCTCCGCATAAACGATCGCCAGCCCCTCGTTGATCGCCCGCACCTGATACCCCATCGATTCCAGGATCTGTGCGACCGTCCGCTCGTGGTAGATCAGACGCTCGTCGTCTTGGGGTGGAGCCGCCGGCGCGGAAAAGCACATCCGGGCCCCTTCCGGCGCCGGTCCGCACATCCGCTCAAGCGCCAGGCGGATCATCTGGAGGCTGCGAGGCTCGTCCGGGTTCAGCAGCCCGGTCTGCATCGGTCTGCGCGTGTCGCCGTCGACGAGGTTGGCGAACTCGTCGGCGCGGTTGCCGTAGATCAGCAACTCTTCGCCGTCAGCGGCATGCAGGATCTCTTCGCGCTGCAGCATCAACTCCGTCACACGCGAGTAAGGCGCCGCGACGAAAGCATTTCGCTGCGCGGTGAATTGGAGTCGCTCCGTCCCGCTGGCTCGCGCCAGCACGATTCGGCTCGTGCCTAAGTCCAAGCCCCACGCGTCTTCACATCCGTGCCACATCGCTCGACTGATCCCCTAGTGCGACCGTGCGCTTTCCGGCTCGGCAACCATCGCCGAGCGTAATCGCACCCGCAGAGCCTGATAGTCTCTCAGCACCGCCCGCCGATGCCCTTCTACCGCTCGCCCGCGCGCAGCCGCTTCTTGCCTGAAGGCCTTTTGGGCCGAACGAAGGCCCGGCCAAACCGACCCGCCCAGAAGAGTTTGGAGAGATCCGTCGTAGCGGAACCCCCAATCGCTCACGGCCGGAATCGGCGTCGCGTAGTTGTCTGGAAGCCCGACCGCCTCGAACGGAAAACGTCCGGCCCAATCGGTGTGGTACGCGACGAGTTCCCGGTCCGGGTTCAGCGAGACCATTTCGTGCGTCACGCAGTTGCGCTCGTCGATCCCGTAGCGCTTGCGCAGCATCCGCGTCAGAAGCCGGGCCGAGTCGATCTGCGCCGCAGTGACGGACGCTTCCGGGCCGACGCCGATTTCCAGGGCCTCCGGTCGAGTCTCGAACGCCACGCCCAAAAAGCTCTCGTTCAGATTCACGTACAGCCCCGCGCCGTCTGACCACAGCGAAAAACCGGCGTGGTACGCGTATTCGTCCTCCGGCACGATCCGATAGACCCGCCCGAAGCGGTCGATCACAAAGTTGTAGAGCCGTTCTCGCGCGATGTAGCGCAAGAGCTGTTCGCCGTGGCTGCGCAAGAGCTGGTTGTTCTGCCGCTCCAGCATGGGCGAGGTGCTTGAAACCGTCGTGTGAAAAACGATTCCAGCCGGCGCGGTCCGCCAATCCGGGCGGGCGAGGGCCGCTTGCGGGTCCGTACCCGGACCAGCCGGCAAGAACGGGTATCGCCGCGGCTTGTTGTGCTCCATGAAGTCGTTCTGGACGCGCAGGCCGTTGCTGTAGAGTTCGCCGTCGGCGTCGGATTCCACCATCCACACTTCCGGAGCCGGAGCCGGAGCCAACGCTGCCGGACGAGCCGGGTCTTGCGGCGTCGGCTCCTCAAGGAACCGTTCGATCATCGGCGGCGCGAAGAGCGCTCCGGTCACCGCCGTCAGTGCCAGCGCCGCCATCGTGGCGCGGCCCGGCGAGATCGCTCGAATGAGGCCCTCGGCGGCGGCGACGGCTGGATAGCAGAGCGCCAAGGCCCGGTCGCTCCAGGCGGCCTGACCCCGTCCACTCTCGACGATCGCCCGCGCCATTACAATACGGCCTGCCAGACGTCCCCGGGAACGGCGCAGGGTCTTGGGCGCGGAATCAAACGTCGAGACTGCCGAACGCACAAAACGCAAACGGTCCAGCGGAGAGCGCAGGTCTTCCCCACGACGCTCCACTTCGCGCCGAAAGCGTCGATCCGGAAACTCATTTCTGCTACTCCGGTCGTGCATTGGCCCTCAACGGCTCCGTTCGCCTCAATCGGCGGAAACCGTCTGATTCTCCAGCCCTTGACTGCGTCGACCCCGGGCAGGGAACCACTCGCGATTGTAGGTGTTCGCCCGTGCGTTTGGCAAACCTACTACCGTTCTCGTGCAAGCGCTAAAGTCTCCCCCCCGACCTCACGATTGGAGAGCAGCAATGAGAATTCTTCTGCGGCTGCTCCCCTTCCTCCTTGTGGCTCTCTGCGCGGCGGCTCAGGGGCGTCCATCGAGCGATCCTGGGATCTCTGGAGACTACATTCTGGGGCCCGGCGACATCCTTCGCGTCGATGTCTTCGAGGCGGAAGAACTCTCCAGCGTGACGACGATTGCTCCGGACGGCACAGCCGGGTTGCCATTGGTGGGGCGAGTGCCGGCGGCCGGTCGGTCGGCCCTTGCGGTGGAGGAGGAGATCACCCGTCGTCTCGCCGAGGGATTGATGCGCGATCCACAGGTGTCGGTCTCGGTCGAGGAACATCGCTCGCAACCGGTCAGCGTAGTCGGCGCAGTCAAGGAGCCGGGCGTCTACCAATTGCGCGGGAGGCGTCGATTAGTGGACGTCATCGCTCTCGCGGGCGGTCTCGATCCCGAAGCCGGAGAGTACGTCGTGGTGGCCCGCTCTAGCGATTCCAGCCCAGGCGAGCTGCGGATTCGCATTCGCGCCCTGCTTGAAAGCGCGGGCGACGACAGCGCCAACCCGTGGATTGAGCCGCATGACGTGGTGCGCGTCGAGAAGGCCGGAATCGTCTACGTGCTCGGGTCCGTGCAGCGGCCGGGAGGTTTTCCGATTCGCGAGCAAGAACCCATGACGATCCTCAGCGCCGTATCCCTGGCGGAGGGATCTGAAAGCACCGCCTCGCTCCAAAAGGCGCGCGTGATCCGCGGTCGAGGGGCGGGGAAGCAAGAGATCCCCATTCGCTTGAAGGACGTGCTCAAGGGCCGAGCCGAAGACGTTGAACTCGTCCCTAACGACATCGTCTATATCCCTGACTCTCGCGCTCGCACCATCGTCAATCGCGGAGCCGAAGCCATCGTCCAAATGGCTACCGGCATCGTTGTCTGGCGTCGCTAAGCGGAACTCCAAAGCATGAACGATAAACTGCAGCGGCTCACCCAGGCGGTGGAGCCTACCTACCGAAAGCAAGGGCCGCCGGCCATTACGCCGACCTTTTCCGTCGAGGAGCCTGATCTCGCCGACGGACAGGCCTTGCGCGACTACTGGAAGGTCGTCCATTCACACCGCTGGCTGCTGGTCGTGACTGCGGCCGTGGGCTTGATTGCCGCCGGCGGTTACAACTACGTCGTGACGCCGACCTACCGAGCCGTCGCGACGCTTCAAATCGATCGTGAGCAACCAGGCGCGGGGCAGGTCGGCGACCGCGATGTTCGCGAGCCGCTCGAGCAACCTGACTACCTCGAAACGCAGTACAAGGTGCTCAAGAGCCGAACGCTCTCGCGGCAAGTGATTACCTCGCTCCAAATGAGCGAACGCCGCGAGTTGGCCTATGCGCTCACCAGCGAGGACCTGGCGGCCTATACAGGCGACGTCCATCCGGTGGTCGTGGAGAAGTTCCAGAAACTCCTGACCGTGCGCCCCTCCAAGGGGACTCGCCTCGTCGACGTGAGCTATGAATCGATCGACCCGGAACTCGCCGCCCAGGTCGTCAATACCCTCTCCGAGGCCTTTATCGAGCACAACCTCCAAGCGCGTTGGAACGCGACGCAGAAGGCTTCCGTGTGGCTCGAAGAGCAACTGGAGGAGCTGGCCGCCAAACTCCAGGACTCCGAGTCCGCGCTTCGCGAGTACGCCTTTGATCACTCAATCCTGTTCGTTGAAGAGCGCAAAGACGTGACGACCGAGAAGCTGGCTCAGCTCGAGCAAGAGCTCACGCGCGCCCAATCCGCTCGAGTCGAGAAGCAGTCGCTAGCCATGCTTGCCGAAGACGCCTTGCGGCGCGGTGGAGGTCTGCCGGGAAGCTTAACCAGCGAAGCCTTTGGCGAACTCACCGCCCAACTTGCCGATCTAGAGCGCGAGCGCGCCAGGCTGCTCGTGACCTTCGCCCCCGGCTATCCATCCGTCGTGCGCGTCCAGCGTGAGATCGATTCCATCCAAGCGGCCGTCGCACGCGAGCGGGATCGGGTGTTGTCGGGAATTCGCGAGGAGTTCCAGGTCTCCGAGAGCCGCGAGAAGCTGCTCGCCGCCTCCGTCAGAGAGCAGCGCGGCGCCGTCAACCGCATCTCGGACGATTTCATCGAGTACGACATTCTCAAGCGAGACGCCGAGACCAACCGCCAGCTCTATGAAGGGCTCCTCCAGCGACTCAAGGAAGCCGGCATCGCCGCCGGCTTGCGGGCTTCCAATATCGCCGTGCTCGATCCTGCCGAGGTCCCCAACCGGCCCTACAGCCCGCGTAAGCTGATCAACTTCGTTTTCGGCGCTCTCGGCGGCCTCGTCCTGGGCGTCGTGCTCGCCTTCGGTCGAGAGCATCTCGACGTCAACGTACGCACCCCGGAAGAAGTGGAGAAGCTGACCGGACTCGGATTGCTCGCGCTGATTCCGCGCACGCCAGGAAAACGAGACGATCAGAAGGTTCTCATTCGTCCGGGCGACGACCCCGAAAATCCCGGTATCGTCCGCTGGCAGCCGGAGCCCGCCCTCTCGGAGGCCTACCGGACGCTGCGTAGTTCGGTGCTGCTCGGCCTCGACGACTCCATGAAGAGAATCTTGCTCACCAGCTCCCAACCGCAGGAAGGCAAGACGACGCTCAGCCTCAACTTGGCCTGTTCGCTCGCCCAACTCGGCCGTTCGGTCCTGGTCATCGACGCCGACATGCGTCGTCCCGATTGCGACCGCCAGCTCGGCATCGACGCGGACCACGGCTTGAGCGAGTACCTTCGGGGCGAGATCGAACTCGATGAAGTGATCCATCCCACCGCGGTGCCGGGGCTTTCCCTCCTGCCGTCGGGCCGCTCGACTTCTACCGCGTCCGATCTGCTCTACTCGCCTCGTCTGGCGGCCATGCTGGCTGAAGTCGGCGAGCGCTATGACCACGTCGTCGTCGATTCGCCGCCCTCGCTCGCGTTGTCGGACGCACGAACTATGGCCCGGCTGGTTGAAGGCGTGATCCTGGTCGTTTCCGACAAAACCGAGCGCGGATCACTGACGCGCACCAAGCAAAGCTTCGACGACGCCGGCGTCTCGTTCCTTGGGTTCGTCATGAACCGCGTCAATCTGAACTACTTGGACTACGGCCACTATCGCAACTACGGCTACTACTACTCTTACGATCAGACGGGCGAGCGCCAGCGCAAAGGCGGTCGGGCGGAGAAGGAGAGAGCGGCCTAGTGAGCGGCCTGTGGATCGGAGAAGGACTTTCGCGCCGACTCGGTTTTCAGATCCCAGCCGCGCTGCTGTCCTACGCCGCAGCCCTCGCCGCGCTTGCCGACGAGCTCGCATGGGGGGCGCTTGCCCCGGCAGCCGGATGTGTTCTCGCCCACGCCCTCGCCTATGAGCTGTTTCGGGCGGACCGACTCAAGACTGATCCGCCGGGATTCTATGACGCCCTGACGTTCGCTTGCGCGGCCGCGAGCGGAAGCGTGCTAGCTTGGACGGCCCTCAGCGCGCTCGAGCTCGTTCCGCTCGGCCAAGCCCTCTTCCTCGAGCCGCTCGCTCACCTCCTGCTCTTGCTCGCCTGGCTCGCGTGGCGGCGCCTGGCGGTCGCGGCTCCTCCGCGCGACGCGGCCGCCCGGGCGCTCTTCCTCCATACCTGCGACGCACAGGCCATGGTTTCCGCCTTGACCTGCTCGCCGGTGCGCCCGCTGGAGCCGGTGGGGTGGCTGGACGAGCGCCGCGAGAGGCTCGGCTGCTCGGTCGACGGCCTTCCTGTCCTCGGAGCGGTTGCCGAACTCCCTTACCTAGTGGACTGGCATCAAATTGAGGCGGTTGTTGCTCTAGTCGGCCCGCATCAGAGCGAGCTCGCCGAGCGCCTTTGCGAGTTCGCCGAACAGGCGGCCGTCGAGTTGATCCTGCTCCCCGATTTCAGCTCCGCGCTTCGGACTGCTCGTTCCAACCAGTCGCCGCAGCCGGTGTCGTCAGCAGCCTAGCGCGTCCAAACAAGATAGTAGAGCGCAGCCACAAAGACGATCGCGAACGCGAATCCAAACCAAACACGAGGCCCTTCGCGTCGAGCTTTCACTGTGCCGGCAGCGCCTCAATGTGGCGGCGCCAGACGCTTCCGCCGCTAGGCTGCAGGGCCTGGGACGCTGGAGCGGTTCGACCGGGTCGGGCCACGACCTGCCCGGCCGTCCCCGATACTGAACTCGATACGCCCGAAAGTCTCGTTGGCTCGCCAATTCCCAGGTAGGGGTTAAACAAGTAGTTTGTCGACACCGCTCCGGGAAAGCGTAGGTTCTTTGAGACCGCGTAGGCCGGATCCAGCGCCCACTGTCCGGTCGCCACTACGCCCTTCTTGCGCGTACGGTTGTCGTGCCAGCCCCAGAAGGGCTTCGCCTTGTTGGCGCTTTGCGCCCTTCCTAGGAACGATCCGGCAATCTCGGCGTACGGAGTCTTCGGTCGCCCTCCCTCCGGAATGTAGCGGTAGTAGGCGTCGAACGTCTTGTCCTGGCGACCCGTTCCCTCATGCGCCCGCAGCCACCAGTGGTCCCAAATCGGCAGCAGCTCGTACCCCACTCTCCGGTCGTTCGGATGCTCCGGACGTTCCGCGGTTCCCTTATAGAGGAACGTCACCCCGGTTCCCGCCGTGAACTCGTCGTCTCGGACCGAGTATCGAGAGTGCGAACCGGTGGACCCGTAGTTCCCGTGTCCGCCCGACTCGATGAAGATCACCGGATGCGAGCCGTCGACCAATTCAATCTCGCCGTCCACGCCGTGCTCTCCACCGCGAATCCGAGGATCGGCTACATAGGAATAGATGTTGTTGTGGGCCAGCGTTTCCATCGTTTCGAGCTTTCCGAATCGTGTCCCGTCCTTGCGTACCGTGAGGATCGTGCCCTCATTGTCGTTCTCATGGCAGCTCCCCGCGACACACTTGTCCGAATAGTCGCGCGGATGGAAGAAGTTGTAGTGCAGAAACCAGTGCGTCTCCGTCTCCATCACGGCGTAGTGGCCGTACGCCTGCGACGAACCTGTCTCGGCGTGTTCCCAGTTGTTGTCGCCCGCCCAGTCGCCGTCCAAGTCGAACCGCGCCAAATAGTCCGACTTCGGCTGGAACCATGTCTCCTGCGCGACCAACGGCGACCAGTGTTCCACGAGCGGTCGGTACGGCGACAGATCCCGAGGCTCGCCGTTGAACGTGGTTAGCTCCGCCGGCTTTCTCGCCGGAGCCGCTCGGTCGACGGTGATCGTCAGCGAGGCCGTCTTGCCCTCCAGCGTCGCTCGAATCTCGTACGTCCCCTCCCGCTCGGGCGCCGTGTAGAGAGTCGCGTCCTGTAGCAAGAACTGTCCTCTGGCTTGACGGAAGAGCAGGGAACTCAGTCCCTTCTCCGGCGGCTGCCAAAACGTCTCCGATTCTTCCCCCTGAAACCGATACGGTTTTGAGAGCCACCCGGCGCCCTCAGCCAACGTCCACTCCGCCCCGCCGAGCTGCATGCGCACCCTCTCGCTAGCGGACCCTCCACCCTCGGGCGGAGTGCCGTAAGCAACCGCTTGGACTGCGATCGACTCCAGCGGTCGCACTCGCGCCTCGCCGTCCGGCCGTAGCTGCAACTCGGCGAACTGCGGCTTTTGCGCCGCCGCCGTCAAGGCTAGGACAAGTGCCGCCAGGCAAATGCGCGTCGTCATGGGAGTTATTCTACGACCTGTGCGCCCCGTCTGCTTCATTTTGGCCGTGTTCTCAGCGGCTTGCACCGAGGCGCCCTCGCTGACCGTCGAGCACCTGGACGACTACCGCGGCCAGCCCGCTCTTCGCATCGCTGGCCCCTCCGTTACCTGGGTCTTCCACAAACAAGGCGCCGCCCTCGCCTCTCTGCTGGATCGCGACGGAAACGACTGGATCAGCTACCGCCCCGAAGGAGGCGCTTCCGGCCACTACCGCGGCTTTCCCAATCTCATCCATCCGGAGAACGACTTTCACCCCGGCGGTCGGAATTCGGACCTTGAGATCCTCGACCAAAGCGACCGCCGCGTCCGCTTGCGGGCAGTCACCCGCGACGGGCAATGGGAGGCGTTCTGGGACCTCGCGCCCAACCACGTCCGACTGACCGTCGCCAAGGCCCCCCGGCCCTACTGGGTGCTCTACGAAGGGACGCCCGGCGGCGCGCTCGACCTGGACCACAGCTACTACTTGCGCGCCGATTCCCCGCCGACTCCGGTAACAGAGCCCTTCGCCGCCGACCTTCCCGGGCCGGAATGGATCGCTTTCGGCGACGATCGCCTCGATCGCGTCCTATATCTAGTCCAGCACCACGACGACGACAAGCTCGATCAGTTCTACGAGATGAACTCGGCGATGACCGTTTTCGGCTTCGGGCGCGAGCATCGCTGCTGCGGAAACTACCTCTCGCAGGTCCCGGCGACCTACACTCTCGGCTTGGCTGAATCGGCCGACCCGGCGGCGATTCGCCGCGCGATCGACCAGGTCCTTGAAGAATCGCCGCCAGTGTCTCGATAACGATCTCTCGCGCTACCCTGGTTGTCTCGTCCCCCCCTCTATGACCGTTCTTCGCATCGCCGTCTTGGCTCTGGCTTACGCGACCGTCTGCGCCTCCCAGTCTTCCGACTCCACTCCGGAACCCGAACCGGCGGCCGAGCAGCCGCAGCCGGGCGCGGAGGAGGCCCCCGACTCCGCCGGCGACCCAGCCGCGCCCTCGCGTACCGACCTCAATCTCCTCGGTGAAGTCGATGCCGAATCCGGCGAGGCCCGACGCAATGAGAACGTCCAAATCGATCTCGTCGACAATAACGTTCTCAAGGAAATGAACGCCCGCGTCGGCGTCACCGCAACCGTCGTCGAATCCTTCTCGGTCGAGCGCGGCTACTTCGGTTCCGAGTTCGGCGGCTCGCCGAGCACTCCCTCCGCGCTCTCCCCGTCCTCCGCGGACGCCGTTCACGGAAACGTCGAGTGGGGCCACGACAACAGCGTCTTTCGCGCCCGCTCCTTCTTCCAGGTCGGCGACGTCGCCCCGGCGCGTACCAACGACTACCGCTTCACCGTCACGGCGCCTGTTTGGTCGGGCGCGGCGCTCACAGTCGACGGCGCTCAGACTCGTGCCCGTGGTCAAGTCAACGGCAACGTCCTGGTCCCTAGTGCGGAAGATCGTATTCCGCTCGCGACGGATCCAGTCGTCCGCGCCAAGGTCGCTCGCCTCTTCGCCTCCTACCCGCTGGAACTCCCCAACCGCACGGACATCGACGCCCGGGCGCTCAACACCAACGCCCCCCAATCCATTGACAACGACGTGCTCGGCGCCACGCTCTCCCAACAGGTCGGCGAGAATGATCGCCTGACTCTGCGCTATCGCTTCACCGGCCAGACCGTCGACGCCTTCCAACTCGTCTCCGGCCAGAACCCCAACACCACCACCAAGAACCACGATGCTCGCGTCACTTGGAATCGCGTCTGGGCGCCGTCGGTCGAGAGCGACGTGACGCTCGGGTTCGATCGCGTCGGCTCTTTGCTCATTGGTGACGCCGACGCCTTCGGTCCTACGATCCTCGCCAGCCGCGTCTACGAATCCCTGGGTCCGGGCACCAACATACCCATCGACCGCGTCCAAAACCGATTCCGCACGGCTGCCGGGATTCGCTGGATACGCAACCGCCACTCGCTGACCTTCGGCGGAGAACTCTGGCGTCGGCAAGTAAACTCCGACGAGTCCAACGCCAACCGCGGGATGTTCTCCTTCCGCAACGACTTCGGTCGCACCACCATTGAGAACATCCGTAGCGGAACGGCCAGTACCTTCATCCAAACCCTCGGGAACACCCGTCGAGGCTTTCGACTTTGGGATGCCCAGTTCTATGTCGGCGACGACTGGAAGCCTACCCAGCGCCTCTCGCTCAATGTGGGCCTGCGCTTCCAACCCGTCTCCGCGCCGTCGGAAGTGAATAACCTGTCTCAGGCCGCCTACGACTGTGACTGCAACAACTTCGCACCGCGTTTCGGGTTTGCGTATCGCCTTGGGGACCGCTGGGGCGTCTTGCGCGGCGCCTACGGAATCCAATACGGCGAGATCTTCGCCGTCACCTACGGCAACTTGCGCTACAACACGCCCCACGCATTGCGCGTTCGCTCGCCGGCGCCTGACTTTCTCAATCCGCTCGGCGACATCGACCCGAACAATCTCGACCCCAACGGCCGCAGCACCCGGTTCGAGCTTTCGCCGGACCTGGCAACGCCCTACTCGCACCAATACAACCTCTCCTGGCAAGCGCCGCTGCCGGGCGACTGGAGCCTGGACCTCGGCTACGTCGGCAGCCGCTCCTGGAAGCTGCTCACCCTCTGGTACTTCAACCGCGGCCGGCCGGTCGACGGAATCGAGCAGATCACCGCGACGCTGAATGACCGCCGTCCGGACCCGACCGCGTTCGATATCCGGCGAACCCTCAATGGCGGGCGCGGCTACTACGACTCGGGGAAGGTCACACTCACGGCGCCGGAACGCGGTGGTTTCAGCTTCGAGACCTCCTATTGGTTCAGCAAGGCCATCGACCTCGGATCCGACTACACCAACACCGCCGCCGGACGCGACGCTCGCCTTGGTCGCGGCCAGACTGAGTTCGACGTCCACGGCGACATGAAAGGCGTCAGCGACTTCGATCAGCCGCATGCCTGGCTCGGCCGCGTCACCTACCGGACACCGGGCCTGCGCCCCGCCGGCGGTCTCCTCCATTCGCTGTTTGGAAACTGGGAGCTGTTTTCCGTCGTCTTGGCCAAATCCGGCACGCCCTTCACGGTCACCGCCGGGTCGGACGGTCCTGGTTTCGGCAATCTCGACGGGTCCGGCAGCGACCGCCCCAATATCCTCGACCCCTCGATCCTGGGGACCAGCGTGAAGCACCCGGACAATTCGCGCTCCCTGCTTCCGCGCTCCGCCTTCGGCTTCATCCAGCCTACGGACCGGAGGGGAAACATCGGCCGCAACGTTTTTCGTAAAGACGGTATTCAGAACATCAATGCGGCTCTTTCACGCACCTGGGCCGTCGGGTCGGATGCCCGTGTCACCTTCCAAGCCGAGTCCAACAACGTCATCAACCGGCCGCAGTTCGCCGAGCCCGGCGTCGAGGTCGCATCTCCGAACTTCGGTCAAATCACCAACACGCTCAACGACGGCCGCACCTTCCGCTTCCTTCTCCGCTTGGCCTTCTAGCTGAACTACGTCCGCCGGCTGGAGATGCTCTGCCGCACCGGGTCGTGGTCGAAGCACGGAACCGGTGTATCAGGATCGAACTACCGGCGCGCGCTTCCCGGACTGAGCGGCGGACTTCAGGAGAAATCCAAACTCTGCGTGATGCGGACTCCTTTCTCCGCAAACGTCTCCAGAAACGTTCGCGTCCGAGCCTCGGCCGTCGCCTCATCCTCAACCCCGAGGTTGGTGTTGAGGAGATCGATCATCCAAGGAGCCTTGCGCGACGAGCTGACGTAGCCATCCGTCACGACGAGCGACACAGGCAGAGTCGTCTCCTTGGAGTCATCGTGAACATCCACGTTCTTCGCCTTCTGCAGCTTCTCGTACTCCTCCGCCAGCAGACGTCGGAACAACTCTTCAGTGAAGACGTCGCCCTTGCTCACTCCGGCGTCGAGATCGCCTTCGGTCATCCGGGCCCCTTTGTGCAGCCACTCCCACAGAATGCTCAACCGGATCTCGCCTGTCGCCATGTCCTCCATCAGGTAGAGCACGTCTTCATTCCCGAAGAAGTCGGCGGGCTTCAATGCCGCTGCCTGGAAACCCTGCTCAAACGCATTCCCATACTGCGTCGCCACGCTGATCAAGTCTCGTGCTCCGCGAATCGTCCGCGGCGCCGGCTCCAACAAGGTCAGCCCCGCCGCGTCGTCCTCTCCGTAGGTCAGCGCCGGGAACTCGCGCCCCGCTTGGTTCGACTCACCGGCCTCTTCCCACACGGGCCGAATGATGTTCACCATCTTCCAATGAGCCACCCACTTTCCGCTCGCGCCCTCGCGCTGTTCTCGCTCCGCGCCCGCGACGGCCCGCTTCATGCTCTCGGAAACGCCTGCCTCTGAACCCACCGGAATGTTCGGCTCCATGCCGCCTTGCCAGAGCGAGTACAACCCGTTCTGGTCCGGCGTGTTCGTCGCCCGGCGCACTCGATCCTCGTAGTTGCGCATATACCCGTAGGTCATCACCACGGCGTCGATGTTCGGATGGACGAACTCCGGGTCCCAAGCCATCGCGTCGGCAACCGAGTTGATGTAGTCCCATCGCCCGGTATTGAAGCCGACGAACCGGCTTCGTAACGCCGCGCGAATCTCCATCAGTTGGAACGACGCTTCCAATTGCTCCACGAGCACGTAGGTCTTCACCGTGCCGTCTTCCAGTCCCAGACTCCGCTCAATCGCAGCAAGGATGTCGTTCCACAACGCAGCTTCTTCCGCCGTCTGGATCTTGGGCAAATAGAGCACGATGCTCGACCCCTGTCCGCGCAGCGTCTCGTGATTGTTCGCCACGTACAAGGCTGCATCGACGATCGAAGCGGAGAACCCGCTGCCGTCCGCGTTGCGAATATGGCGATCGTCCAGGTGCAGACCGCGCGCCCTGAGATCCGCGTCGTGAAGCCGAGTTGCTCTCGCCAGTCAGAAATGATCTCGCGCCCGAGAAAGCCCTTCGCCCACGAGTTCATCTCACCAGCAACCTGCTCCGCTGCTCTCAAGAACAGCGGGTCCCGCGCGAACGCCAGCTTCAGATTGCGCTGATTGTCGAGCGACATCGTCTCGATCTGGCCCAGCGCGTCTTCTCCGTCAAACATCCAGCCGTCGGCGCCCGAAAGCAGCGCATACGCCACGTTGCGAATGCTGTTGTCCAGCGGCTTGCGCGGCTTCGCGCCGGGTCCAGTACCTTGGATCCACTGCCGTTCCAGATCCTTGGGAATCGCACAGCCCTCAAAACGTCCCGCCCGAGCATCGGCAACTCGGATCCCGGTCCGCGGGATCTCCGAATCAGGGTCGAGAAACCGGATTGGCTCGGAACTTTCGGCCCGTCGGCGTCTCCGGTCCAGCCGCGCCTGCATCAACGCTTGGCGATCGCCGTCGAGCGCTGCCGCCGCCTCAATCGTCGCCAGCGCCTCCGGCGTCAGGATGTCCGCATAGCTTCCCTGCACCCCGTCTCTCAATTCGATCATTTCGGGCGTCTCTCCTCTTTTTCATCGTCCTACAAAGCGCCTTCACGCGACGGTCCTACGCTATTGCAGGTTCTCGTACCAAACCACGTTCCGACTTCCCTCGCCGGCCACCACGAAGTCGAAATCGCCGTCTTGGTCCAAGTCGTGCGCTCGGATGTCGTAGGCTTCCTGCCCAGCCCCGATCAAATGCCGTTGGAAAGAACCCTGACCGTCGTTCTCGTACCACCAAGCTTCTCTTGAGCCCAACGCGCAAGTCGCCGCATCAACGTCCCCATCCCCATCGAGATCCGAAACCAGCAGCGAGTGGGGGTTGCGAATCTCCGGATGAATCGGCTGCTCCGTCCAGTCCGGCCCTTTCAGCCAGAAGACGCCTTGCGTATGCCCCCGCGACGCCACGAAGTCCATCTGTCCGTCGCGGTCTACATCGGCGGGCAAGATGTGACTGGCCCCGTCGTGCTCCTTCTGGATCAAGTGCTTCTTCCACGGCTGCTCGCGATCCGCCGGAGCTTCCCACCAAGCAAAGTAGCGGCCGTTCGGATAGTCTCCCAGTTTCGCTCCTACGGCGGCGTCCAGTCGCCCGTCCCCGTTTACGTCCCCCACGCCTATGTAGTGACTGTACCCGGGCGCATCACGGTCCGCGAAGGCCAACGGAAGCCACCATTTCGCCTGACGAGGATGATCCGGTGTACGGAACCAGATGAGCGACTCAGGATACGGAGTGTTGCCGTTTTCCAGCGACTGATCAACCGTCAACGCGCTCGTTGCCAGTAGGTCTTGCTTCCCGTCCGCATCCAAATCGGCGACCGCCAGGCTATGGATTCCGCTGAGTTCGTAACTGACCGTCCGCGCGGGCCACTTCCCCGCCAGCGGCGCCTCGGGCTGCTCGAACCAAACGATCAACCCTGGATCACGATGCTGTCCGCCGACGAAATCCAGGTCTCCGTCGCCATCCACGTCCATCGCCACGCTATGGATGAACATGTGGTGCGGCGTGTCGTTGACGACGTGCGGCTCAAAGTCCGGCCCGACGAACAGCAACGTCTTTCCGTCGCAGCTGGACATCACATCGGGAATTCCGTCCCCGGTAAAGTCGGCAGCGGTCGCAGTTCGAATCAGGTCCTCGCCCTCGTAGAGAACGTGCTTCTTCCACGCAGAAGCCCCGTCCACGGCGCCCACCAGGACGACTGAGCACCCTACGGCAATCACAAACTTCAACACTCGCCCGCGCCCGCACACAGCGATGAATACGGTAGCAGGAGCTGCAAGGCCGCACCGAGATCACGGCCAGTCGTTCTCGAGCTTCCGTCCGCTCACGAGACGCCCTCGCCCCGGTTGCCCGGCTCTCCAACCGGCAAGCGGGCGTTTGGGCTACAGTCGGAGACGGTAGATGGATACCCGCAACAAAGTCATTTCCGCCGCGGAAATCACAAAGGAGGGCGTCCTCGCCTGGGGACGGTTTGACGTGCTGACGGCAGAGCATTGCCGCCTCCTCGCGGCCGCCAGAGGAACCGCGCCGCGCCTAACGGCCGTAGTAGAAGCCGATCCCGCCGAACCGCCCACGCTGCTCGACGCCAAGGCCCGCGCGCACCTCGCCGCCGCTCTAGGTTCGGTCGACTGCGTGATAATCTGTGACCAGTCGGAACGCGAGCACCTGCTCGCCGACTGGGACTCCGCGCTCTGCTTGGACGTCGAGTCTCAGGTCCGCCGCGACGTCGTCGCCGATGTCCTATCCCGCCACGCAAACGACTGATCCGGAGCGCATTCTGGTGGTCCGCCTGGGCGCTATGGGCGACGTCCTTCATACGCTTCCCGCAGTCGAACTGTTGCACGAAGCCTGGCCGCAAGCCCAAATCACCTGGGTCGTCGAGCCCCGTTGGACGCCGCTGCTCGAGAGCCATCCAGGCTTCGACGTCTTCCCGGCCCCCGTACAACGCTGGACCCGCAACTGGCTGTCTCCGCAATCCTGGCGGGAGGCCCAAACCGTCCTGAGAGCACTCCGTTCACGTCGCTTCGACCTCGCCGTCGTCTTCCACCCATTGATCAAGGCGACCCTGCTCGCACGCCTAGCCCGCCCCAAGGCAACCGTTGGATTCGACACGCCCAATCTCCGCGAACCGCTCTCTCGACTCCTGCTTAACCGGCAGATCACAGCCAATCGAGAACACGTCCTCGACAAGAACTTGGCCCTCGTGCGCGGGCTTGCGGGACTGCGAAAGGAGGCTCCCGATCACGTTCGGCTGCCTCCTGGAAAGCTCTCTCCGCACTTGCCGCAGGGAGACTATCTGCTGGCTTCGCCTATCGCGGGTTGGCGGTCCAAGCAGTGGCCGGCGGAGCACTTCGCCCGCCTCGCCGCTCTAGCCTGGGGACAACGCGGCCTACCGCTCGTGCTCGACGGAGCCCCCACTGACGCCCAGGCCCTCCAAGAGATTGCCGACTCGGCTCCCACCGGGTCCTGCCGGCTCCACCTCTCGTCCATTGAGGAATTGATCGGTGCAACACGCCGCGCTGCCGCCGTCGTCGGCGTCGACAGCGGGCCGCTCCATCTCGCTGACGCTCTCGACAAACCCGGGCTAGCACTGTTCGGTCCCACCGATCCCAAGCGCAACGGGCCGCGCAGTCGTTCTCTCACGGTTCTCCGCCGGGCCGACGCGCCCATCAGCTACAGGCGAGAGCCCGAGGTCGCCTCCTCCATGCGCGCACTCTCGCCCGAGCAAGTTTGGGCCGATCTCGCCCCACTTTTCACCTCGCCGCCGTCGCTCTCCGTAGTCGGCGCCCCCAAGGAAACCAAATCCTCGTGATCTACCGGCTCTACACTCCGATCCTCTGTGCTCTCCTGCTCGTCGCGGTCCCGCTCCGTGCGCAGGAGTCCCTCACCCGTTCCGAGGCTCGCCGCCTCTTTGGCGATACCGTCGACCTCATGGAGGCCGCCGCCATCATTACTCCTGAACTCGCACGCGCCGGAGCGCCGCTCAGTGAAACCGTTCGCGGGTCCATTGAGACTCTCGATCGCGGACGCTCCGGAGAGCACACGGGCGTCATCTATCGCATGTTGCGCGCCGCGCGAGTCTACGTCCAACTCGCCGACTCGCTCCCCAAGTCGCCCAACTTTTCCACTGAAGCTCGCGGCCAACTGGAGCAGCTTCGATCCAACGTCGATCGCATCGAGACCTACTTCCAATCGCTCCTCGACCGCAGGGAGAATCAGGTCCTCGGCGCCGACCGCGACCAGCTCTCGCGCTACGCCGAAGACAACGAGCTTCTGGCGCCTCCTGTCGCGGGTGAGCGACGCGTCGTCTTCTTCGGCGATTCGATCACCGATTCATGGCGGCTCAATCAGTACTTCCCCGGGAAGCCCTACGTCAATCGCGGCATCTCAGGCCAAACCACCGGACAGATGCTGGGACGCATGAAAGCGGACGTGATCGATCTCCGTCCCGAGGCGGTCGTCTTGCTCGCCGGAACAAACGACCTGGCTCGCGGCGTCCCGATCTCGACAATTCGCGCCAACGTCGAGATGATCGTGGACCTGGCGCTAGCCCACAAGATCACGCCCGTGCTCGCCTCGATCCTTCCCGTACACGACGCACACGCCTCCAAGGACCCTCGCTACCTTCGCACGGCGCTCCGCCCCCCGTCGGACATCCTCGAGCTCAACCACTTCCTCTCCCAGCTCGCCGCCACCCACGGCGTCCCTTACCTGGACTACCACGCCGCCCTGTTGACCCCGCAGGGGTCCCTGCAAACCCAACTCGCCGATGACGGCCTGCACCCCAACGCGGAGGGATACAAGTTGATGGCGCCGCTGGCAGAGGCCGCCGTTGCTCAGGCCCTCTCCGCCCGTCGCCGGCCCGCCGCCAAGCGCGCCAAGCGCTTCGGTGTTTTCTAGCGCAGGGTAGACTGAGGTCTCGATGGCGTTCTTCGACTTCCTGAATTGGGGCTCCCCAAGT
>Ga0209578_10000962_pt1 | contig 29181 bp, 35 predicted proteins | sample tdAd472_FD_187127 | JGI IMG/M metagenome (GOLD analysis project Ga0209578, IMG submission 187127) | Marine sediment microbial communities from the Atlantic coast under amendment with organic carbon and nitrate - tdAd47.2 (SPAdes)... | ecosystem: Environmental > Aquatic > Marine > Coastal >...
CAACCTCAAACGCAACGCAATGACGAGCGAAAACAGTCCCTGCCATCGTCGGGAACGGACAGGAAATGTCCGCTGTTAACAACAGAGGACAAAAAACACGATCAATGGAGAGTTTTTCAACAGCCTCAGCCAGAAGGCGACATTCTATGTTTTTTGGGTAATCATCGTCTAGACTGCCATGCTTTGTTCATCGCGCTCCCCGCCTAAGAGGTTTCGTCAATGGTATCGCCCGAAGTTCTATCGCTGTTTATCCTATCCTCGTGTGCGTTAGCGTTGGCACCCGGGCCAGACAACATCTTCGTTTTGACACAGTCCGCGATAAACGGGCGCGCAGCGGGTCTGCTCGTTACCTTAGGGCTATGCACAGGTCTATTGTTTCACACTGCGGCGGTCGCTGTCGGCGTTGCAGCCATATTCGCGACTTCAGCGATTGCTTTCACGGTCCTGAAAGTTGTTGGTGCCGCCTATCTGGTTTACTTGGCGTGGGGGGCTTTCCGAGCATCTGGTGCCGCGAACCTGGAAAATCGTGCGAAGCCCGCCTCGGGTCGGAGCCTCTATCTGCGGGGCGTCATCATGAACATTACGAACCCAAAGGTCGCGATTTTCTTCTTGGCCTTTCTTCCTCAGTTCGCTGACCCATCCAAAGGGTCTGTAACGCTTCAGATTGTGATGTTTGGAGCGATATTCATGGTTGCGACACTTTGCATCTTTGGCGTTGTTGCATGGTTCTCAGGGTTTGTCGGGGAGAGATTGAGGCAATCTCCCAAAATCCAGTCCGCCATCAATAAACTGGCGGGCATTGTGTTTTTGGGACTAGCAGGTCGATTGCTGATTACCGAACGATAAGTCCGCTCAGAGTCACAAGCAGCCGTCGCGCAAACCAAGGGAAGTCTGGGTTCCCGCTTTCGCGGGAATGACGAGGGTATTGGGTGTGGAGGACTGTGTTGCGGCTATCCCTCCAACATCGCCGTCTTGCGTTTGATCGCCGACGAGTTGTTGACGGGCGTTACATGGATAAAGGCCGGGCTGGCGCCAAATAACATTTTAGAGGTTCGCCTTAGAGGTTTGCCTGCTTCTCGGGTATGGTGACTTTTTGATCGTCTTCTGGAGGAATCAATGCGTTTCGGATTTATTGGCATAGGCGCGATGGGGCGCCCTATTGCCACCAACATGGTGAATGCAGGTCATGATCTGGTGGTCTGTGACACCGATGACGTCGCCACCGATATTTTGGCGCAACGCGGCGCCGCCGTCGCGCAGACGGCCAAAGAGACCGCAAGCGAGGCGGATATCGTCATCTCCTGCCTCCCGAACCTCGCTGCAGCCAGAGAAGTTGTGATTGGCACGAATGGCGTTCTGGCGGGAGACCGTGCGAGAGCGTTTGTCAATTTTGGAACGTTCGGCAGCCCTTATTCGCTGGAAACTGCTGACACCGTCTCGAAATCAGGCATAGCTTTTCTCGACGCCCCTATTTCCGGTGGGCCTCCCGGCGCGGAAGCGGGCACGCTCGGCATCATGTGCTCGGGGGATAAAGAGACGTTCGACGCGTTGGAGCCGGTGTTCAAGGTCATCGCCGGAAAGGCGGTTTATCTCGGTGAAAAGCCCGGCGCCGCGCAGACGATGAAGCTCGCAAACAACATTATCTCATTCGGCAACCTTGCCATTGCGCTTGAGGCGATGACGTTGGGTGCGAAGGCCGGCTTGGATCCTCAGCAAATGATCGAAGTCATAAATTCCTCGTCGGGGCGCAATACCGCGACGGAAGTGAAGATTCCCAATCATGTTCTCAACCGTGCGTTCGACTACGGCGCCACGATGCACATCATCGAAAAAGACCTTGAGGCCTGGCGCCAGGAGGCGGAGTTGTACGATGCGCCGATGTGGCTAGGCTCGAATATTCGAACCCTGTTCAGGCAATGCATGATGGAACTCGGCCGCGAGAGCGATATCACTGAACTTGCGCGTACGCTGGAAAACATGGCCAAGGTCGAGATATCGAAGGCAGAATAAAAAGGTCCGCTGGCGCCGGGAAGAATTACCCCTCCACCATCGCCGTCTTGCGATAAATCACCGACAAATTATCGGCCGGCATCTTCACGGTCTTGATCAGGTGCAAGCCGCGGCGGCGTGCTTCCAGCGCCACGTCGTCGAGATTGCGGATTCCCCATGACGGGTCGCGCTGGCGCAACGACTGATCGAATGCCTCGTTCCCCGGTCCGGTGTGCTTGCCGCCGATCTTGTACGGCCCGTACATGTAAAGGATGCCGTCTTCGGGCAGGATGCGCGCGGCACCGTCAAGCAGCCCCGTACACGCTTCCCACGGTGCGATGTGGATCATGTTCGCGTTGACCACGGCGTGTGCCTGGCGCACCGGCCAAGGGTCGGCGGTGACGTCGAGATGGATGGGTTCCAACAGATTGTCGAGGCCGGCATCGTCGCGCCACGCCGAGACCGAAGCGCGTAATTCCGGATCGATGTCGCTGGGCTGCCACTCGACGCGGGATAGCGCGGCGGCGAAATGCGCTGCATGCTGGCCGGTGCCGCTGGCGATTTCGAGCACGAAACCACGTTCCGGCAGGACGTCGCGGAGCACGTCGAGGATCGGGTCCTTGTTACGTTCCGATGACGCCGAAAGCTGTTTCAGATAGTCATGACGTTCCATGGCGCCGAGGGTGCCGTCCGCTTCCGGCGCTGACAAGATAAAACCGCAGCTTAATCATGGTTGTTCGTCTTTTAGGGCTGTGATACCCAACCTCATGCTTTCTATCATCAAATCATTCCTGAACGGTGCCGATACAGTGCACGAGGACGGCGGCGAGGGAACCGACGCGATGGCTGCGGCTGCGGTTGCGGTTCTGGTCGAAGCGGCGCTTCTCGACGGGGATTTCGATCAGCGCGAACGTGACGCGATTATGGCCATATTGGTTGATCGTTTCGGATTATCGGCGGATGATGCCGGAAACCTGATCGACGACGCTGTCACCGAGCATGAAAGTGCCAACAGGGTTTATGCGGCGACGCGCATGATCCGCGAAGAGTTTTCCGACGCGGAGCGCATCGACGTGATGGAGATGTTGTGGGAGGTCGCCTATGCTGACGGCAAGCTTCATGATTTCGAAGCGAATCTGGTCAGACGGATAGCCGGGCTTTTGTATGTCCGCGACCGTGACAGCGGCATGGCCCGCAAAAGGGTTTTAGAGCGTTTGGGTTTGGATACTACCGAATGAGGACTCGAGTATGACGTACATCGTTACCGAAAATTGCATCAAATGTAAGTACCAGGACTGTGTCGAAGTCTGCCCCGTCGACTGCTTCTATGAGGGCGAGAATTTCCTCGTCATCCATCCCGACGAGTGCATCGACTGTGGCGTCTGCGAACCCGAATGCCCGGCCGAAGCGATCATTCCGGATACCGAACCGGGGATCGAGAAGTGGCTGGAAATCAATACGAAATTCGCCTCCGTCTGGCCGAATATTACCCGCAAGGGCGATCCGTTGCCCGATGCCGAGGAATGGGACGGCAAGCCCGACAAGGAAGCGATGCTCAGCGAGAACCCCGGCAAGGGCGACTAACGCGCTGTAAATAAAAGGATTTGTGGGCGCGGGGCGGCTTTTCGAAGCAGCCCGCGCCGCCCTTTTCTGCACTGCAAAATTGTGGTATCATCTTCTTTCAAAATGACCGCACGTTTCCGGGGCCCCGTGGGGCCCTTTCGACGTCGGGACCAAGATTTGGAAACCTCATCCGCACCGAATTCGGGCCGGGTGAGTTTTGATGAGTGAGCAAAGAAGAATATACCATGGCTGAACTGCTATTTAATCCCGGTGATTTCGTTGTCTATCCGACACATGGTGTCGGCAAGGTCCTCAGCGTCGAGGAAGAGGAAATCGCCGGACACAAGCTCGAACTTTTCGTTATCAGCTTCGACCGCGACCGCATGACGCTGCGTGTTCCGGTCAGCAAGGCAGCCAATTCGGGGCTCCGCAAGCTTTCCTCGAAAAAGCGCATGGACGAAGCCATTCAGACCCTGAAAGGCCGCCCGCGCGTGAAGCGTACGATGTGGAGCCGCCGCGCCGCCGAATACGATCTGAAGATCAATTCCGGCGATCCGGTGTCGATTGCCGAAGTTGTCCGCGATTTGCACCGTAACGTCGGTCAGCCGGATCAATCGTTCTCCGAACGTCAGATTTACGAACAGGCTCGTGATCGCCTGGCATCTGAGCTTGCCGCAGTCGAAAAAACCGACGTCGACAAAGCGACGACCAAGCTCGAACAAATTCTGGAAGCGGCTTAACATCCATGGCCGCGCCGTCGGAAACGACGGTGCCCGGCGGCCCCGTCAAGGGGCCGCGTGGTGCGGTGCCCGACAAGATCGTGTCGGGCGGGCAGACCGGCGTCGATCGGGCTGCACTGGATGTGGCGCTGGGGCTGGGCCTCAAGTGCGGCGGCTGGGTACCGAAGGGGCGCCGGGCCGAAGACGGTCCAATTCCCGCCGAATACCCGATGCGTGAAATGAAAAGTTCGGCCTATGCGGCGAGAACGCGCCAGAACGTCATCGACAGCGATGCAACGTTGATCCTGACACGGGGCGAACCTGCGGGTGGGACTGCCGAGACGCTTTCGATCGCCCAGGAACTCAAGAAGCCGTATCACATTATCGATCTGAAGCGTACCCATTCGCCGTTGGCCGCGTTGCGCTGGCTGGAGGCGAGACGCCCTGGCGTGCTCAACGTCGCGGGGCCGCGCGAAAGTGAAGCACCGGGTGTTTACGACGAAGCGACTTCGGTGTTGAGCCACCTTCTCCAGCTGGCCCTGGGCTCGAAGACCTGAACTAGTTGCCGACAATCTTGACCCGTTCGCCGGGCGCCAGACCGTCCGACATCACGTTCAGATTGAGTGCGCGGAACCATTCATCGTTGAATTTACCGAGCGGCATCCGGGTGGAGAACGTCTGCGGCGTGTCGCCCGCGCGGACGGTACGCAGCCGGATGTGCGGCGGCTTGATGTCGTCGCCTTCACCGGGTTTCAAAAGCCGGAAGCTGTATGTGGTACGGCGCAGCGTGACGGACATGGCCGACGTCACTGCCGGTTCCGTCAGGAAGGCGAAGCGGAAAATTTGCTCGCGCCCGCCGCGGATCGCCAGGAGGCGAATATCGCGCACGCCACGGTTGGTGTCGACGCGCGCGGTGCCGGTCGCCGCATCCAACCCGTTGACCCTCAGCCGTTCGACGTTTTGCGGCTGGAACCCTGCTTTCGGTCCCCAGTGCCGGCCCACGTAGTCCGTCAGGTTCGGCATGCCTGTGGCGACCTTGGGACTTTCCATGTCGAAGACGATGGTTGTTCCCTTGTTGTCGGTGCCGGCGACATCGGCCTTCCCGTTGACGACATCGAAACCCGGCGGAAATTCGAAACGAAAGCCGATATCCGGATGAATAAAGACGTCGCCCTGCAAGAACCCTTCTTTTGGATCCTTGCCGAACAAAAGGCCGTCGACCTGAGCCAGGAAGGGCGCGCGCTCGCGGACGGCGCCTTTAGGCATCTGTGTCGCTGCCAGTTCGCGGGCCTGTTGGATACGCTCAACCGTCCGCGGATGTGTCGACATAACCGAGAAATTGTCCTTCGGCCGGCCTGCCGCTTCGGCTTCGATACCGTTTTGTATATCGAGCTTGGCGAAGAAATCCGTCAGGGCGTGGGGATCGTATCCGGCCCGGGACATATAACGCGCGCCTAGCCGGTCGGCTTCCATTTCCTGCGCGCGTGAATAGCTTTGCAAGGCCGCCTGCGCGCCATAGGAAACGATGTTGCCGAAGCCGCTCGGCGCGCCGAATACGCTGCCGAGAATGCCGACAGCGGCAAGGCCGAGATTTGTCGCCATCGCCGAGGAATAGCGCTGCGCCGAATGCCGCGCCGTGACGTGACCGATCTCATGGCCGATGACCCCGGCCAGTTCGGCTTCGTCCTCGCACAGCGCAATCAGGCCGCGCGAGACATAAACGTACCCACCGGGCAGGGCGAAGGCATTGACGGTATCGTCGTTGAGCACGAAGAACTGAAAGCGGGCATTCGGCGTTTCCGATTGTGCCGCAAGCTTGCGTCCCAGCGCCTCGACATATTGCTGTAATTCCCGGTCGCTGTATGTGCCGCCGAAGGCTTCCAGCATCTTCGGATGCTCTTCCGCGCCGACCCGCTGTTCGTCCTCTTCCGACATGAAACCGGTGAAGCTTTGCTCGCCGGTCGCCCGGTTCGTCGTGCAGCCGGACAACGCTGTACCGGCAACGAGCAGCGCCGCAAAAAGCCATCCGAAATGTCGGTTCATGGTCATGTCGTGTCCTTGTTCGTGCGATCCGTGACAAAGCTTAGCGCATGACTTGTCTATTGCTCAACGGGGGCGATTTCGTGGCGGATTAACGCTTCAGAAGCTCGATCTGTTCGGGATGCGTGACGCGGATCATGGGGCCGTTCCGCTTGACCAGCCAGCCGCGGACACGGACGGCGTAGCCCGTCCATTCGTTCGGCCGCAAGCCGGCCTTTCGAAACAGTTTCAATGCCTTGCGATCGATGGATGCGGTGAAATCGTCGCGCCAGTCCGCGCCGAAGTTGAGGTACACCTTCCCCTTGACCTCCGCTGCGTCGAGGATGCGTCCCTCGACCAGTTGGAAAGTGCCAAGCTCGTCCAAGAGGGCGTCTTTGTCGGGATTGCGAATGGCATAAAACGGATGATCCCAGATGCCGATCCGTTCACGGCGCGCCGCCGTTTCCAGCGTCAGCATCTCGTCGACCCGCGCCCGATTGTCGGGAAAACTGTAAACCCGCGCCATGCCCTGGCGCAGCAGTTCACCTTGAACCCAGACCGGTTGGTCCTTGTTGATCATGTCGAGGTGCGCTAGCCAGCGCGCGTACCGGTCACGTTCGGCGCCGGTGAAACTCAGCGCCACGTGCTTGCCGAGCACCAGCGCTTCCAGTGCGTGCTTGGCTTTCTTGGCGAGCGGCCATTCTTCGAAGTTCCGCCGCCCAAGCGGCAGTTTCGGTGCCTGAATGCCGACGAGGCGGATTTCGTTCCCGTCCTTGTACGGCGGGTGGATGAAGACGGTATCGCCATCGACGACTTCGGTCACCCGAGCGGTGTGTACGGGGTCTGCGCGCAGCGGCAAGCTGGCCAGAAGCAGCAACAGGATTGACGCAATGCGCAACAACTAGATATCTCCGTGGTGATCTTCCGGCAAATAACTGCGGATTATCTCTCTGACTTGATTTGGTGTCGTGCCGCCGGCACGCAATGCGGCGAGGGTCAGTGACTTGTCGCGTTTGGCGAAGCGTTTGCCGTCGCCGCCGATCAGCAACGGGTGATGATGGTACGTTGGAACGTCAAGGCCCAGCAACGCCTGCAAAAGCCGGTGCACGTCCGTCGCTTCGAACAGGTCGGTTCCGCGCGTCACCAGCGTGACACCCTGAATATGGTCGTCCAGTGTGACGGAGAGGTGATAGCTGGTCGGCGTGTCCTTGCGCCCCAGCACGACGTCGCCGAAGCGTTCCGGGGCGGCACGGACTTCGCCCGCTGCCTTGTCCTGCCAGGTGAGCGGGCCGGTGCGCTGCAATGCCGTTCCCATATCGAGGCGCACGGCATGCGGTTCGCCGCCAGCGACCCGCGCCGCGCGTGCATCCACGCTCAAATGACGGCATGTGCCGGGATAAACCGGGCCGTCGGGGCCATGCGGGGCTCCCCCGGCGGCGTCGATTTCGGCTTCGATGTCCTTGCGTGTGCAAAAGCAGGGATATGTCAATCCGTCCGCATCAAGCCGTGCCAAGGCATCGGTATAGTCCGAAAAATGGTCTGACTGGCGGCGCACCGGGGCTTCCCATTGCAGAACCAGCCAGGTCAGATCGTCATAAATCGCGTGTTCGTATTCCGGACGGCAACGGCCACGGTCGATATCCTCGATCCGGAGAATAAAACGCCCACCACTCTTATTGGCCACTGAATGTGCGAACAGCGCCGAATAGGCATGACCCAAATGCAGGTATCCGGTCGGGCTGGGGGCGAAGCGGGTAACGGCGGGCATGGTTTGGGCGGCCTCAAGCTGTGAGCGCAGCGTGACAATAGCGATCTTTATGCGCTACCACTTGTGCACCCGATAGTCAGGAGCATGCAAGTATGAGCGACGAGACCCCGGAAATTCCGAAGTTGACCGGCCCGACCCTGGAACCGCTCGGTGGGCGCACACCAAAGCAGTTGGTCGTTATGTGTCACGGCGTTGGTTCGGACGGCGATGATCTCATGGGGCTTGCGCCGTTCTTCCAGAAAGTTTTGCCGGACGCGCGCTTCGTGTCGCCGCACGCGCCGTTTCAATTCGACGGCGGTCCGATCGGGTATCAGTGGTTCAGTCTGCAGGATTTCTCCAACGAGGAACGAAACAAGGGCGTGCGCAGCGCGGCGCCGATCCTCAATGCCTATATCGACGAACAGCTTGCGGCGCTCGGGCTTGAAGACAAGGACCTGGCGCTGGTCGGCTTTTCGCAGGGCACGATGATGGCGTTGCATGTCGGGTTGCGGCGCGCCAATGCGTGTGCGGGCATCCTCGGTTATTCCGGAATGCTGGTCGACGCCGAAAGTCTTCCCGACGAAATCACCGTCAAGCCTCCGGTGTTGCTGTCGCACGGGCAGGACGACGAGATTCTGCCTTTCGATTTTATGCCTGCTGCGCTGTCGGTGCTTCGGCTTTTGAACGTGCCTTGCGACGGACTGGCGCGGCCGGGGCTTGGACACGGTCTCGACGATGACAGCGTGAAGGCGGGGATGTTCTTTCTGGCCGATGTTCTCGGGGTCAATCTGCAAACCATCGGCAGCTGATCCGGTCACGAAAGATTCATCCGCAAATATTTTGCATTCTCTAAATATTGTGTATTCTCTCCTGTGTCGGACAGGAGATGTAGTATTCGATGTCCATTGATGGGTATCCCGCTCTGGCCTTGAACGCGGACTTTCGTCCGCTTAGCTACTTTCCGCTATCGCTTTGGTCCTGGCAGGAAGCGCTCAAGGCGGTCTTTCTCGACCGGGTCTCGGTGGTTTCCGAATATGACGTAAAGGCGCGTTCGCCGAGCCAGGAATTCGCCCTGCCGAGTGTCATTGCTCTCAAGGAATACATTCCGATGAACCGCCGCCCGGCGTTCACGCGCTTCAACGTATTCCTGCGCGACGGCTTTACCTGTCAGTATTGCGGAAGCCGAATGGCGGCCGAGGAGCTGACGTTCGACCACGTCGTGCCACGGTGCAGGGGCGGGCGGACGACATGGGAAAATGTGGTAACGGCCTGCTCACCGTGCAATCTCGTCAAAGGGCATAAGCTCCCGCGTCAGGCCCGGATGTTCCCGATGCGGGAGCCTGCAAGGCCTACCTGCCACACCCTGCAAGAGAACGGCCGCTCGTTCCCGCCAAATTTTCTTCATGAGAGTTGGCGGGATTTTCTTTATTGGGACAGCGAACTGGAAGCCTGATAGGCGCGTCTGCTGGACAGTCCCCGCGCATTGCGGCATATCTTTATTCACATTCGAATTTCGAGATGCGAAGGACTAAGCATGTTCAACAAGGAAGCGTTTATTGAGGCCTGTGCGGCCGCGGTCAAGGAAGGCCAGGCTGCAACCCGTGAAGTGGTGACGGAAGCGGTTTCCGACCCGAACGGCATCGTCAAGGAACTGGGAGAGCCGAAAAAGGCCGGCATTGATCTCCTGCACCGTTCCGACGATCTGACGGTCATCAACTTCATCTGGTCGCCTTACATGACGCTGATCCCGCACAATCACAACATGTTTGCCGCCATCGGCGTCTATAACGGCCGCGAAGACAACGTCTTCTGGAAACGCACCGATGACGGGCTGGAGGCCGCCGGGGCGGATTCGCTCGGCTCGGGTGACGTTGGGACGCTCGGACACAGCATCATCCATTCCGTCACCAATCCGATCGGAAAGTTCACGGCGGCGCTGCATGTGTATGGCGGTGATTTCTTCGAGCCCGACGAGCCGCGCAGCGAATGGGACCACGAGACGCTTACCGAGCGCCCGTGGGACGTCGAGACGACCCGCAAATGCTTCGCTGAAGCCGAGGCGCGGTTCCTCGCCGGGTTGGCCGCCGCCGAATAATCTCGCGGCACATGCCGCAGGAAAACTAAGCCTTCCAACAGGGTTTACGGCTTTCTGCCGCCGCATCGCGGGGATGGATGCCGATGTCGCGCAGTTGCCACGGCTCCATACTTTTGAGCTGGTGGCGCTGGCGACGGCGCATGAACCAAAGATAGAGCGTGCCGAACAGGTTCGGGAAAAGCATTGTTCGTGGTCCTTGTTACTTGTGTTTGGCGAAGGTTTCGCTGAGATCATTGTGCGGGATCATGTGATCGAGATAATCGAGGCCGCCCGCGTCCAGGCGCTCGACGGCATCGCGGACAAGGCCCAACGTTGCGCACATAACGCTGCCGCCGGTTGAAACACGACGTACGCCCATTTCGTCGAGCTGGCCCAGCGGGATATCGAAGCCGGGCATGCCGACCAGCACATTGACGGGCGCTGACACGGTATCCAGCAACGCCTGAATCTGATCGCGCTTGCGGAGCCCCGGGATATACAGGCAATCCGCGCCGGCTTCCTCGTATAGCCTGATCCGCGCCAGGCTGTCGGCCAGCGGATCCGGGTGCGGCACCAAAAAGCACTCGGCGCGCGCCGTCAGCACAAAAGGCACGCCGGATGCGTCGATGGCGCTGCGCGCTGCATGAATGCGCTCGATGGTTTCGGCGGTGCTCATCAGCGTATCGCCACCGTCCCGCGCATGATCCTCGATGCTGCCGCCCCGGGCGCCGGCCTCGATCATCATGCGGAAGGTCTCGGCGACGGCTTCCGGTGTTTCGCCATAGCCGTCCTCGCTGTCGACGCTGACCGGAATATCCACGGCGTTGCAGATAGTCTCGACCGCGCGCAGGCACTCGTCGCGGCTGAGATCGCCCTCGTAATCGGGGCGCGCCATCGTATAGACGATCCCGGCGCTGGTGGTGCCGATGGCGTTCGCCCCGGCGTGCTCCATGATCCGTGCCGAGCCCGCATCCCAGGCATTGGGCATGCGGATCATCGGGCCTTCGACGTGTCGTTTTGCGAAATCGTTCTTGCGCATCTGTGTGCTCCTCCGGTCTACAGGTAACAACTTAAACGCCAGCTTACTGTTGTCATGCATTAACGTTTCGCTTATCATCGAAATATGGATGTAATAGGAGTTTCAGATGTTTAACGATGGTTGGGAAAAGCAGGACGCGCGCGCGGCAGCCCGCATCGGCGCCGTCATCGGCGTGCCGGCGCGGGCCAACATGCTGGCCGCCCTGACCGGCGGACAGGCCCTGACGGCGACGGAACTGTCACTGCACGCGGGCGTCACGGCACAGACGGCGTCGTCGCATCTGAAGAAGATGAGCGATCTCGGCCTGATCACGGTCGAGAAACAGGGCCGTCACCGGTATTACCGGCTCGCCGATGCGCGTGTGGCCGACGCACTGGAACCGCTGGCGCACCTTTTACCCGATCAGCCCGTGGTCCATCGAAAACCTTCCAAGCTGTTGCAGGAACTGAAGGAATCTCGCATGTGCTACGACCACCTAGCGGGTGTGCTGGGCGTGGCGGTGGCGGATGCGCTGAAATCGCGCGGCTATATCACCGAAGACGACAAGGACTTTCTGCCGACGGACGCGGGTCTCGGCTTCTTCGCCGACCTCGGCATCGATTTCGAGGATCTCCGGACCAAGCGCCGTCATCTGGCCCGGCGCTGTCTGGATTGGAGCGAGCGGCGCCCGCACGTAGGCGGTGCGCTGGGCGCGGCGATCGCCGATTCATTCCTCGGAAAAGGCTGGATCGAGCGGGTTAGTGATACTCGCAAGGTGGTGCTGACGGGCGTCGGCCGCAACGCGCTCGCCGAGCGGCTCGGCATCGAATAGAAAAAACCGCCGAAGCCTTTGACATTTCCCCGATTTTCCCTATATTCCGCGCCTTCTGCCCGGGAATGTGGGCTGGCGGCATTGTTTCGCCATTCCCCGCCGCCGCGAAAGCGGGTCGGACTACCGGGCCTATAACATCCGGTTAACGTAAGAGAGAACCAAAATGACCAAACGTGTACAGTCGAAATACAAAATCAACCGCCGTCTCGGTGTCAATCTGTGGGGTCGCCCGAAAAGCCCGGTGAACACCCGCGATTACGGCCCCGGTGAGCATGGCCAGCGCCGCAAGAAACCGTCCGATTTCGGCCTGCAGCTGATGGCCAAGCAGAAGCTCAAGGGCTACTACGGCAACATCTCGGAAAAGCAGTTCCGTAAATATTACACCGAAGCGGTTCGCCGCCGCGGCGATACGTCGGAAAACCTGATCGGTATTCTGGAACGCCGTCTGGACGCGGTCATCTACCGCATGAAATTCGTGCCGACCGTCTTCGCCTCGCGCCAGTTCATCAACCACGGCCACATCAAGGTCAACGGTCAACGCGTCAACATTCCGTCTTACATGGTCAAGGAAGGCGACGTCATCGAAGTCCGTGAAAAGTCGCGCCAATTGCCGCTGGTGCTGCTCGCTTCCGAAAGCTCCGAGCGCGAAGTGCCGGAATACGTCGAAGTGAACCATCAGCGCATGACCGGCACCTTCATTCGCCAGCCGAAGCTGGAAGACGTGCCGTATCCGGTACAGATGGAACCGAACCTGGTCATCGAATTCTATTCGCGCTGACCCCTTCGGGAAGCTTTTGCAAAGGCCGGCATCCGATGGGTGCCGGCCTTTGTTTTGCCTGCGTTACGAGATTGTACGTTTGCAGCGGTTGCGCTTTTGCTAATCTCCGCCGATGAGTACTGTCTCCGCCCTTGTCGTCGCCCACAACGAGGAAGCGAACCTTGATGCCTGCCTGTCGCATCTGGATTTCGCCGATGAAATCCTTGTCGTTCTTGACCGCTGCACGGATGCGAGCGAGGACATCGCGCGTAAACATGGGGCCAAAACACTGGCGGGTGCCTGGCGCATCGAGGGAGAACGCCGCATGGCGGGGATCGACGCGTGCGCCGGGCCGTGGGTTCTGGAAGTCGACGCGGACGAATGGGTCGAGCCTGCGCTGGCGGACGAGATATTGGCGGCGGTCCGTGCCGATGACGCGGATTTTTACTTTATGCCGGTGCGCAACCACGTCGGCGCGCGTTGGGTGCGTCATGGATGGATGGCGGCATTGGCGCCGGACCTGCGGGGTAGCCTGTTTCGAAAAGGCCACAAGACCTGGGGGATGGAGATGGTGCATCCCGGCGTCTCGTTCTCGGGACGACGGGGAGCGGATTTCGCCAACGGCATCCGCCATAACTTTGTCGCCGATATTCCTGAGCTGATAGACCGTTTCAACCGCAACACGTCATTGAAGGCGGAAGACCTGGCCGAGCGCGGGGAAGTCGCGAAAATTCGGTCACTTGCGAGAAAATCCGTATCGCGGTTCTGGAAATGCTATGTCGCCCGGAAGGGCCGCCGCGAAGGTGGCGTAGGGTTGGTGATTTCGATCCTCTCGGCACTGTATCCGCTGGTCTCAGCCCTTAAGGCACGCGAAATGAAGGCCACTACGTCGAAGCGTTGAACGGTGGCCGTTCTGTGTGAACGAAAAATTAGGCAGAGAAATCGACGACCGATCCGCGCGGCGGGTCAACCGGCACCGCCGTTGGATTGGTCTGCAAATCCGAAATGGAGCGGACGGAGCGGGAAAAATCCCGGTCTTGCGCGGCGGCAAACTGCCGGTCGGCTTCGGCGCGTTCGGCGAGGCGTGCGTTTCGCCCGGCAAGCAACTCATCAAACGTGGCGGGCGCCGCAGCAGGTGCCTGCGTTACGTCCTCGACGGACGGGGGCGGCGGCGTTGTCGGGGTCAGTGGTGCCAGGGCACTGTCAGCGGCATTGCGGTCGGCGGCGCGCACACGTTCATCCGCATAAAACTGCCGCAGATCGGCGGCCTCTTGGGCCAGACGTTCATCGATCCGCGCATCCTCGACATCGCGCGCAATCAGATTGTCGATCTGGCTGGCATCGGCAACGTTGCGCACGTATTCGCGTTGCACCCGCGCACGGTCGATATCGGCGGCAGTGGCATCCGCGCGTCGGCGTTCTTCCGCAAGGCGCTCAGACTCGCGGGCGCGTTGTACCGCTTCCTCTCGCTGGCGGGCGATGGATTGTTCGACACGTTGATCGCGCTGCGCCTGCAGGCGCTGTGCGCTGGCGATGATAGAAACCTCTAACGCCATTAAATAACCCGATACTAGAAAATGGGCCTATTTGGCGTCTTCTACGTCCATTGCACCTTATTGGTGGTCGGTTCTCGACGATGGAATTATAATGAATTCGCAAGTTTTTGCAAAATCCAACCGTGGGGTCCGGGGGAATACACACAATGGATGGAATGCCCGAGCTTTCGCCGCTTCAGGCACTGGCTGTCGGTACGGCGTACGTAGTCATGGCCGACAAAAAGGCATTGCCCGAAGAGCGAGCGTCGCTGGTTAGCCTGCTCGGTAAGCATGTCAGTCGCCGCGAGCTAAGCTCGACGCAGATTCAACGGCTGACCGCGGATGCCTTCGCTTATGTCGCCAAGTACGAGTTCGACAAGTTTCTGATGTCTATCGAGGCCACGTTGACCCCGGCGCAGATCATCTCGGTCCTGTCGAACATGTATGAAACCATGATTGTGGATGGAAACGTCGTTTCGCGAGAAAAGGAACTGGTCGAGGAGTTTTATCGTTTCTTCGACGTCGACCGCCGCGTCGTCAACACGATCCGGGAAATCCTCATGATCAAGAATGACACGACATTGTTCCTGCATACGGATCACCCGAATAATTCGCGCGATTTCCGCTTCGGCTTTCTGGATCGTATGGACCTCGAAGCGTGATTTGCCGTGCCGACAGGGGTTGCGTGGCGATGCGCGGTCGTTTATGAGCCGAGCATGAATTTTCCCGACCCCCTGATCCCCGGTCGCTTGATCAAGCGCTATAAACGTTTTTTGACCGATGTGGAGCTTGCCGACGGCAGCGTCGTTGTTGCGCATTGCGCCAACTCCGGCTCGATGCTCAGTGTCAACGAGCCGGGCGCCGAGGTATGGCTGTCGCCGGCCCGCAACCCGGATCGCAAACTGAAATTTACGTGGGAGATGATCCGAATCGGCGAAACGCTGGTCGGCATCAACACGTCTTTGCCGAACCTGATCGTTTCCGAAGCGATCGAAGACGGCAAGGTCGAGGAACTGACGGGCTATGCATCGCTGCGGCGCGAGGTGAAGTACGGGAAGAACTCGCGCATCGACATTCTGCTCGAAGATGACGCCAAGCCGAAATGCTATGTCGAGGTCAAGAATACGACGATGCGCCGTGACCTGGACGGCGGTCCGGCGGAGTTCCCCGATGCGGTGACGTCGCGTGGTGCCAAACATCTGGTGGAGCTATCCGACATGGTCACCGAGGGGCACCGGGCGGTAATGTTCTATCTGGTGCAGCGAGAAGACACCGACGCCTTTACCGTCGCCGCAGATATCGATCCGACATATGCGGAGGAGCTGGCCAAGGCAATGAAGGCAGGGGTCGAGGTCGTTTGCTATGCCTGCACCCTGAGCCCCGAAAAAATCACGGTCAGCCGAAAATTGCCGGTACGACTGTAAAAAGGCTGAAAAATTGGTGTGCGGGTGTGAAAAAACCGCCAAAGGCCTTACATAAGACAAAACGTAATGGATACCGATATGAACGATCAGGCAGTAAAAGTCCCCAGCCGCGATGGCCGCTACATCAAGATTCACGATGAGCAAGGCTTCGAGGGTATGCGTAAGGCGGGGCATCTCGCCGCGGAATGCCTCGATTTCATCACGCCGTACGTGAAGCCGGGGGTCAGCACGGACGAATTGAACCAGCTTTGCCATGACTGGACGCTGGAACGCGGTGCCGTGCCGGCGCCGCTGAACTATCGCGGTTTCCCGAAATCGATCTGCACGTCGATCAATCACGTCGTTTGCCACGGTATTCCGGGCGACAAGGTTCTGGTCGACGGCGATATCATCAACATCGACGTGACGGTGATCCTCGATGGTTGGTACGGCGACACCAGCCGGATGTTCTATGCCGGCAAGCCGAGCCTGAAAGCGCAAAAACTTGTCGAAACGACTTTCGAGTGCTTGTGGCGCGGCATCGAAATGGTGCGGCCCGGCGCGACGCTGGGCGATATCGGCCACGCCATCCAGTCGTATGCCGAAAAGAAGCGCTATTCCGTGGTGCGCGATTTCTGCGGACACGGTCTTGGCCGTGTCTTTCACGATGCGCCCAATATCATGCACTTCGGCCGCCCGGGAGAGGGTGAGATTCTGCGCGAAGGCATGTTCTTCACCATCGAGCCGATGATCAATGCCGGGAAACTGGACGTGAAGATCCTCGCTGACGGCTGGACGGCTGTAACCAAGGACCGTTCCCTGTCCGCACAGTTCGAGCATTCGCTTGCCGTGACCAAGGACGGCTACGAAATTTTCACCCTGTCGCCCACCGGACTGGATTGTCCGCCCTACAAGGTCTGAGCATATGACGGCGGCGGCGCGGAGCAGCGAACACGCCGGGCACCGTCAACGTCTGCGCAGCCGGTTTCTAAATGCCGGCGGCGAGAGCATGCCGGATTACGAACTTCTCGAAATGGTGCTGTTCGCGGCAATCCCCAGGGGTGACGTCAAGCCGCTGGCGAAGCGGCTTTTAAAACGCTTCGGCGGTTTTGCCGATACCATCGCCGCACCATCGGAAACGCTCTCCGAGATACAGGGTATGGGCGAGGCAGCGGTGGCCGCGCTCAAGGTCGTCGAGGCAGCGGCGCAGCGGCTGGGCCAGGAAGCCGTGATGAGCCAGCCCGTTCTGTCCAACTGGGACCGGTTGATCGAATATTGTCGTATGCGCCTGGGGCGCGCCGAGCGGGAGCATTTCCGCGTGCTGTTTCTAAACCGCAAGAACGTGCTGATCGCCGACGAGGAACAACAGCGGGGCACCATCGATCACACGCCTGTCTACCCGCGCGAAGTCGTGAAACGTGCCCTGCAGCTGGGCGCCAGCGCGATCATCATGCTGCACAACCATCCGTCAGGGGATCCCGAGCCGTCAAAAGGTGATATCGACATGACGCGCGAGATTAAGGAAACGGCGGAACGGCTCGGCATCGTCCTGCACGATCATGTGATCGTGTCGAAGACCGGTCATCGCTCGTTCAAATCGTTGGGGCTTCTGTAGCCGGCGTGTCAGTCGCCTTGCCCGGGCGCCAGCGACGGAGACGATTTCGCGGTGTGCTCGCGAACCCGCTTTTCCAGCTTCTTGCGCCGCCGTCTGCGGACGTATTTCAGCGATAACCGGTAGCTGATCCACGCCCCGCCGATGGCGTAGGGCAGACAGCCGATCCCCATCGACAAGCCAAGCTCCTTGGCCAGCAAAGCCGCAAGGTCCAGTGCTGCTTGCCAGAACCCGGCGCCGTGATCGAATGCTTCGTGCCATGAACTCAGAAAGGTTTCGTACCCGGTGATGTTTTGCCACTCGCCGCGCATGACCTGACCGGTCGCATAAAACAGGTAATAGATAGGCAGCATGGTGAAAACGTTGGTGACCCACGTCCATGCACAGGAAATCACAAGGCTGAACCGCCATTTGCGCACCGGCTTGGCAAGAAACCAGGTCATCAGACACAGATACATCTGGATGCCGACAAGCGGTGTCAGCGCCCAGAACACGCCGACGGCGACGCCACGCGCCGAATATTCAGGTTCGTGCGGACTGCGACGTAAGGGGATCAGCAGCTTAAGACGCGACAGGCGCCCCATCCGCTCCACGAAACCCCGTTTGATGCGCACATCCGACGCCATTCATAACTCCGTACTCTCGCCGGTGTGAACGCGGCGCCGCCTTGGATGATGGCAGAAAACCCGACCTACTCAACACTGGATATCGAGATTTTGCCTGGAATTTAGTTTCTGGACGGCTGCAATGGAAGCTGGCACGTATATATCTCTTCGCCGCACACTCCGCACGCGATGATCTCCGTCGTCCGTGGACAGATGCGGCAGGGTTTGGGGGGAACATTGCAGCTGACATTCGCCCGCGTTTTCGTGCCGTTCGCGCTCGGCTACTTGCTGTCGTACCTGCTCAGGGTCGTCAATGCGGTCATCGCGCCGGCATTGATCGACGATCTGGGCTTGAGCGCCTCGGACCTCGGCCTGTTGACCAGCGCCAATCTATTTGCCTTTGCCGCGTTCCAGCTGCCGCTTGGCGTGCTGCTGGATCGTTACGGCCCGAGAAAAACCGAAGCCGTGCTGTTGCTTATCGCTGCCGCAGGCACCGCGACATTCGCGCTGGCGGGCTCGTTGGCGCTTTTGGTGATGGGGCGTGCATTGATCGGGCTCGGGACGTCCGCCTGTCTGATGGCGGCGTTCACCGCCTATGCTTTGTGGTTGCCCAAGGATCGGCTGCCTGCCGTTAATGGCTATCAGATGGTCGCTGGCGGTATCGGTGCGTTGATCGGCACGACCCCTGTCGAGTTCGTCGAGGAAGCCTTGGGCTGGCGTGGCGTATTCTGGGTTCTGACCGCTGTTGGTCTCGTGATGGCGTTTATTGTCTATAGCGTGGTGCCGCGCCGTGCCGAAGCGCACCATGGTACGGAAACCCTTCGCCAGACCATCGGCGGTATTCGCCAGGTATTCGTGTCGCCGTTGTTCTGGCGGGTGGCGCCGATGTGCGTTACCTCACAATCCGCTTTTCTCGGCATACAAAGCCTGTGGCTTGGGCCGTGGTTCCACGATGTCATGGGCCTCGATAACCGGGCTACGGCGGATGCGCTGTCGCATGTCGCGGCTGCCATGGTCGGCAGCTATCTTTGCCTGGCCTGGATCACCGGTTTCCTATCGAAGCGCGGCGTCGGTGCGATCCGAATTTCCGTTACCGGCATGACGGTGTTTCTTGTCATGCAGGTCATTGTCGTTTTCGAGTTGGTGCCGGTAACGGTCGAAACGTGGATGGTCTGGGCCTTCACAGCGACATACGGCATTGTCAGCTACGCCGGACTGACGCAGCGTTTCCCGATCAAGCTGGCAGGGCGGGTCGTCACGGCGGTCAACGTTCTGGCGTTTTTCGGGGCGTTCGCCGTGCAATGGGGTGTCGGCGTGATCATCGATTTCTGGCCGCTGACGGAAAGCGGCGGCTTCCATCCCGAAGGTTATCGCTGGGCGTTTGCGATCGTCGCGGCACTGCAGTTTGTGGCGCTGATCTGGTTTCTCGTCTTCAGGACGGAGCGGGTCGCCGAAAGTCCTGCGTGACGATCCCGTTGCGTTCGTACCCACGCACCAGAAGCTTGCCCTCCAAGGCGTTGGCGACGACTGCGATACGTGTGGTTTCGTTGAGGATCGGGGCCGCGACCCAATCGAAGCCGTCGGCGGCGTTGTCGCGTGTTTCCGCCATCAGGTTGCGGCGTCCCGGACTGTCGATGCCCCGGTAATGACCAGGCACATCGCGCGCCATCCAGTGGTTGGCGCACGCGGTCGGGCTTTCGTGGATGCTGGCGGCATCCTCCTCTCGCTCGATCAGGCATGCCTGATCCGGGGCGGTACCGCTCAATGTGAAGAATGCCGGAATGGCCAGCGGCGTTTCCGCTAGCCGTTCCTTGGCTTCGTCGTACGTGGCGCAGGTGTCGAAAATGTTGCGCAGCAGGTGCGTCGGCGGCAGCGCCTTGCGGGCCATCAGCCGTGACCGGTTGATGCCCCAGTCGAGCCAGCAGGACCGGCTCCATTTGCGGAACGGCGGCTGGTTGATTGCCGCCGAGAAGCGACCCGGCGCCATGGCCGTGACGATCCCGACGAAGCCCGGCCAGGTGACGTTGTAATACGGCCCGGCCTTTCCCTTGAACTTAGCGACGACGACAGTCTCGCCCAGCCCGTCCAGCGGCCAGTCGAGTGTGCGCAACATGCGGTTGCCGTCGCCGGATGGATCCGGCCCGGCACCAGTGGTGCAACTCCATTCGTAAGACAGGTTCAAAAGCCAGGTGCCGCTTTTGCCGGCCTCGTGGGCGACGGCATCAATTTCGTCTGACAGCGGATTATGTTGCCGCTTCAGCCAGTTTCTGGAAACGATGTCGCCGATGCCGATCGGCAGAACGCCGTAATGTTCGCGCCCGGCACGGAGCACCGCCTGAAAGCGTCCGGCTTCTGCGCGTGCAACGTCCAGCGCCCCTCGCTCGGTCGCGTCGACGAAGGGGATATCGACGAGCGGAGCTGTATCCGGTGTTTGCGAATCCATGACGCTACTATATACGCGAGCCGTGTTGCGTTGTCATGAAACCTCGCTGGGGGCGATTGCGGGCTTTAAAATGCCGTCAGCGTGAGTATGATCGCCGCCTGACAGGAGACCGCATATGATTCCGCGCTACAGCCGCCCCGATATGACCGCCATCTGGGAACCCGCAAACAAATTCCGTATCTGGTTCGAAATCGAGGCGCATGCCTGCAACGCCATGGCCGAACTGGGGGTGATCCCCAAGGACGCTGCCGCGGCGATCTGGGCAAACGGCGACAAGCCGTACACGCCGGAACGAATCGCACGTATCGATGCCATCGAGCTTGAAACCAAGCACGACGTGATCGCCTTCACCACCGAATTGGCGGAACACGTCGGCGAAGCATCGCGCTTCGTGCATCAGGGCATGACGTCGTCGGACGTGCTGGATACGTGCCTTGCCGTGCAGATGAAACAAGCGGCGGACATTCTGCTCGCCGATATCGACAAGCTGCTTGATGCACTGAAGCGCCGCGCTTTTGAAACCAAGCTGATGCCGGTCATGGGCCGTTCGCACGGCATTCACGCCGAACCGACGACAATGGGCCTGAAATTTGCGCGCTTTTATGCCGAATTTTCCCGCAACCGCGCCCGCCTCGAAGCGGCGCGCGCCGATATCGCCACCTGTGCGATTTCCGGCGCTGTCGGCACGTTCGCCAACATCGACCCCCGGGTCGAAGCGCACGTTGCCGAAAAGCTCGGCCTCGCGCCGGAGCCGATCTCGACACAGGTCATTCCCCGCGACCGTCATGCGCAGTTTTTTGCAACGCTCGGCGTGATCGCCAGTTCCATCGAGAATGTTTCCATCGAGGTCCGCCATATGCAGCGGACGGAAGTACGTGAGGCGCAGGAATACTTCGCGCCGGGTCAGAAAGGCTCGTCGGCAATGCCGCACAAGCGCAACCCGATCCTGACCGAGAACCTGACCGGTCTCGCACGAATTGTGCGATCCGCCGTGGTGCCGGCACTGGAAAACGTAGCGCTGTGGCACGAACGCGATATTTCGCATTCGTCGGTGGAACGGATGATCGGCCCCGATGCGACCGTGACGCTGGATTTCGCGTTGGCGCGACTGGCCAGCGTCGTCGACAAGCTGGTCGTCTATCCGGACAATATGCTGAACCACATGAACGCGTTCGGCGGCATTCACGACGCGCAGCGGGTGCTTTTGTATCTGACGCAGAACGGCGCCAGCCGCGAGGACGCCTACAAGATCGTGCAGCGCAACGCCATGCGGGTCTGGAAAAGTTTCGGTATCGATCAGGACAATCCGGACACGCCACCGGTGCTCGATGACGTGGAGAAAGAGGCGGCCAACCACGACAATCGGCTGGCGTTCTTCCTCAGCCACGATCCGGCGCTGGCCGAGTTGCTGTCAGCCGACGATCTGAAGAATTTGCTGGAAAAAGATTCGGTCAGCTACCACACGGCGCGGGTCGACGATATTTTCGCCCGCGTCTTCGGTGATAGCTGAAGCTCAGGCTTCGTTCTTGATCTGATCCATGGCGACGCTTTCGAGGTCCTGCATCTTGGCGCGGACCTGATCCTCGGTGACCGATGCGCCGCGTTCGCCGATGTCTTTCATCACCTTGCGGACGACATCTTCGTGACCGGGTTCGTCGAGATCGGCGACGACGACTTCCTTGGCGTAGGATTCGGCAGCATCGCCCGTCAGGCCGAAAATCTCAGCGAGCCACAGGCCCAGCAGTTTGTTGCGGCGGCTTTCCGCACGGAACAGCTGCTCTTGGTCCATTTCGTATTTAAGCTCTTCGCCTTTTTCGCGCTTGGAAAAAGAATCGGCCATTGGATCGCTCCCTGAACTGGTTCTATCTGCCCCATAAATAGTCTGCCGCGCCGTAACCCGCAAGCGGTGCTTTGGCTGGTTTATCTCCTGTAAGCGTATTATTTTTTTGTGATGTGTACCGTCGTTATTGCCCGTCGCCCCGATCATCCGTGGCCCGTCACGATTGCCGCCAACCGCGACGAGATGTCGTCGCGCCTGTGGCGCCCGCCGGGGCGGCATTGGGAAGACCATCCGCACGTCATCGCGGGGATAGACGAGGAGGCCGGCGGCACCTGGATGGGCCTGAACGATGACGGGCTATTCGCAGCTGTGCTCAACCGGCCGGGCTCGCTCGGCCCCGCTCAGGACAAGCGCTCACGCGGTGAATTGCCGTTGGAAGCGTTAAGCCACGCCGAGGCCCGGGAGGCGGCGGACGCGCTTGGCAATCTGGACGGGCGCGCATACCGCAGTTTCAACATGCTGATCGCCGATGCGCGCGACGCGTTCTGGCTGCGTTCGACCGGGGAAGGGGCGCACATTCAGGTTTCTCCGCTCGCCGAGGGCCTGTCGATGCTGACGGCGAACGACCTGAACGATACAAGCTCGGCCCGAACCGCCGTTTACCTGCCGAAATTCAAGGATGCGCAGCCGCCGGACCCTGACACCGGGGTATGGGATGCATGGAAGGCACTGCTCGCCAGCCGTGAGGCTGCGGCGAGCGACGGCGAGCGCGGGGCCATGAATGTGGGGTCCGGCAGCGGCTTTATGACAGTCTGCTCGTCGCTGGTGGCGCTGCCAGGGATCGCACGGTTCGGTGAAAAGCCGAAGTGGCTGTTCTGTGCCGGATCGCCGGACAAGTTGCCGTTTTTGGATGTGGACCTTGGTGCGTAGCATGTGGTTTGTGCTGGCGGTGGTCGCCAACCTGTGTTTTCCCGTGCATGCCGAGAGCCCCTTAAACCTGCCTGCGGTGAATGCTCCGGGGTTCAAGGCGCTTTGCGAGGACATGTACGCGAAACGCGATACGCCCGAAGGCTGGCCGGCGCAGCTCCATGGCATTACCCACCACTGCACCTTGAAGACGCGGCACGGCACGGCGAGCGAGATGGACGTTGATGATTACGCCTGGACGCTCAGAAAAAGCCTGACGTTCGCCTGTAAAGGCAAGCGCGAGGTGATCTACGAGGTCGTACGCCGATTGCGGGACTGCGGCGGTGAAACGCGCACTTTGGAAATGGTTCCCGCGGTCTCGGTCGCCGGAGCATGCCGGGTATCGTTCGCGGAAACATCGGAAACATTCACGGTTGCGCCGGCGCTGATCGCCGATCTGGTCGATTGGCGCGGAAACATGCCGTGGTACGAGCGTATCCTCGTGGATATTTTCGCGCCCGGGGAACTGCCGATGGTGATGGACGGTCTGATTGCGTGTGGGAAAGGGGTTACGCCGCGCCCATGAAGTCCGGCAACCAGCCTTCGTTCTTGTTTTTGAGGGTCGCCAACGCGGCACTTTCGCCACTCGACAGTTTCAGCGTATCGCCGCCCGTGACGCCGATCTTGGCTGCGCTCACGCCGGCGGCCATGGCCTTTGCGATCACGGCGTCGGGATCGCTGGTCGCCACCAGATAGCGTGCCTGATCTTCACCGAACAGCCAGGCATGCGCGGGAACGGACCCGGATGCGACGTCGATCTCGGCGCCGATGCCACCACCTATGGCCATTTCCGCCGCCGTGACCAAAAGCCCGCCGTCGGCGATGTCGTGGCAGGCGCTGACAAGGCCGGAAAGAATCAGGTCGCGGACCAGATCCCCATTACGACGTTCGATTTCTAGGTCGACCGGAGGCGGCGGGCCGTCTTCGCGGTTCTGCAATTCCCTGAGATACAGGCTTTGCCCCAGATGCCCCTGTGTGTCGCCGATGACGACAATGGCGTCACCCTCGTTGACGAAGCCGATGCCGACGGCTTTCTCGTGATCCGCCAGCAGACCGACCGCGCCAATCGTTGGCGTCGGCAGGATCGCTTGGCCGTTGGTTTCGTTGTAGAGCGAGACGTTCCCAGACACGACCGGGAAATCGAGGGCGTTGCAGGCGTCGCGCATGCCGTCGATGCAGCCGACGAACTGCCCCATGATCTCCGGCTTCTCCGGATTGCCAAAGTTCATGTTATCGGTAATCGCAAGCGGCGTCGCGCCGGTCGCCGTGATGTTGCGCCAAGCTTCGGCGACGACCTGTTTGCCGCCCTCGACGGGGTCGGCTTTGCAGTAACGCGGCGTGCAGTCGGACGTCGCGGCAAGGGCCTTTTTCGTGCCGTGTACACGGACCAGTGCCGCATCTGCACCGCCAGGTCGGCCGATCCCCAACGTATCGCCCATGACCATGTGATCGTACTGTTCCCAGATCCACCGCTTCGACGACAATGCCGGCGTGCCGATCAATGTTTCCAGTGCCGCCATCGGATCGTTCGGTGCGGGGACGTCGTTGGCGTCGAGCGCCGCCGGTGTCGGGGTCTTGACCCACGGCCGGTCGTATTCGGGCGACGCCAGCGCCAGCGGGTCGATCGGCAGATCGGCGACGATCTTACCTTTGTGTTTCAGCACCATGTGTCCGCTGTCGGTCAGGTGCCCGACGACGGCGAAGTCCAGTTCCCATTTTTCGAAGATTTTGCGCGCATCGTCTTCTCGGCCCGGCTTCAGGACCATCAACATGCGTTCCTGGCTTTCCGACAGCATCATTTCATAGGCGGTCATGTTCTCTTCGCGCTGCGGCACATGATCGAGGTCCAACTCGACGCCCATGCCGCCCTTGGACGCCATTTCGAACGACGACGACGTCAGTCCTGCCGCGCCCATGTCCTGAATGGCGACGATCATGTCGGTGGCCATCAGCTCCATGCAGGCTTCGATCAGCAGTTTCTCGGTGAATGGATCGCCGACCTGCACCGTCGGGCGTTTTTCTTCATTGTCCTCGGAAAATTCGGCGGACGCCATGGTGGCTCCGTGAATCCCGTCGCGTCCGGTTTTCGAGCCGACATAGACGACCGGATTGCCGACACCGGCGGCGGCGGAATAGAAGATCTTGTCCGTATCGGCGATGCCGACGGTCATGGCGTTGACCAGGATATTGCCGTTGTAGCTTGGGTGGAACTCGCATTCGCCACCCACGGTCGGTACGCCGACGCAGTTGCCGTAGCCGCCGATCCCGGCAACGACGCCGGACACCAGGTGTTTGGTCTTGGGATGATCGGGGCTGCCGAAGCGGAGCGCATTCAGGTTGCAGACCGGGCGTGCCCCCATGGTGAAGACGTCGCGCAGAATGCCGCCAACCCCCGTTGCCGCGCCCTGGTAAGGTTCGATATAGGACGGGTGGTTGTGGCTTTCCATTTTGAAGATCGCCGCCTGACCGTCGCCTATATCGACGATGCCGGCATTCTCACCGGGGCCGCAGATGACCTGCGGGCCTTCGGTCGGCAGGGTTTTCAGCCACTTCTTCGACGATTTATAGGAGCAGTGCTCCGACCACATGACCGAGAAAATACCCAACTCCGTCAGGTTCGGCGCACGGCCGTCCATGATCTCGAGGATTTTCGCGTATTCGTCTTCGGAAATACCGTGTTCGGCAATGACTTCGGGGGTGATCTCGCTCAAGGTCCTGTCCCATGGCTTGTCGTTTGGGGGTGCGACGCTTCATAGCAAATGATGCGCCAAGGTGACACACCTTTCGTCGCTTGCCACCCTCTTGCCACGATTTAGCCACAAACCCCTTGATGCAAAACGAAAAACGTGGGACTTTTCGGACAGGTTTCGCCGATAGGGAAAGCATTTATGCGGGGAAAAACGCTTGGATTCGCCGTCGCGGTCGCGATTACCGGTCTGACAGCCGGTTCCGCCATTGCTGCGTCGTGCAATGATCGGAGCGACAAAGCGGCTTTTCATGTTCGCGCCCTGCAGACCGATTTGATGGTTGCCGCGCTGACGTGTGGCGCGCGCCCCGAATACAACAGCTTTGCCCGCAAATTCCAGAATACACTGATCAATCACGGCGTGGCCCTGAAGGCGCTGTTTCGTAACCTGCACGGCGCCGGTGCCGAAAAGGCGTTGAATGCCTATGTCACCGCGCTTGCCAACCGTGCATCGGAACGCTCGATCGCGCGCCGCGATCAGTATTGCGAACACACGCTGCGTACCTTCACGGCGCTGAGCGGCCTCAAGCCCGCCGACCTCGCGGCATTTTCCATGAAGCGTCCGGCAAGCGAAGTGGACGTTCCCAGCACCTGCCGCCCGAACGTGATCCTCGTCGACAAGACGAAGTAACTTCTCGAAAATTCAGCACATAAAACAAGAGGCGCAGCCAAGCTGCGCCTCAAGTCATTTTCACGATTGCGATCGGCTTACGGGAAGACGATCTCGACGCGGCGGTTTTGCGGCTCGCGCACACCATCGGCGGTCGGTACCAGGGGCTGCAATTCCCCCTTCCAGTCGATGGCCATCTGCTCGGTGGCGATGCCCAGCTTGTTCAGCTGCGCCTGTACCGCACGTGCCCGGCGTTCTGACAGTTTTAGGTTATATCTTTTGGTCCCCGACGTATCGGCGTGCCCGGTCGCCTGAATGCGGCTGATATTACCGGTTCGTGCATTCTCGGCGGCGGTCCGAAGGATCGCCAGCGCTTCGGGCGTGATCTCGGCTTTATCCCAGTCGAAGAACACGATGTAGTTGCGGGCCACCGGCGGCGGTGTCGGTGCCGGGGCGGGAGCCGGTGCCGGCTCGGGTTTTTTCTGTGCAACCGGCGCCGGTGCGGGGGCCGGCGCGGGGGCGGCGGCCATCGGCTTTTTCTCGGCGCCGAATGTGTAGCGGAGACCCACCATAACCGCGTGCGAATCGTAATCGAAATCGGCCTTGCCGCCGGCCAGCGTGTTCACTTCCGCGTCCTGTACCGTGAAATAACGGTACTCGACGGTGCCGGTCCAGCTGTCGGTCATCTGATAGCCGACGCCGGCGATGCCTTGCATTGCAATAGTGTTGTCGGCGCTGTCGATGCCTGTCGAACCGACGGGCGAGACGTTGGTGTTCAGACGTGCCGCGCCGATACCGGCGCCGAGGTATGGCACGAAGGCCGACCCGGTGGCGAAATCGTAATAGGCGTTGATCATGGCGCTGGCGACCGAGGTCTTGCCGCCTGTGGACGTCGTGCCGCTGCTGTCGATGCTGTTGGAACGGCGACCGATTTCAACTTCCGTCCGGAAGCCGTTGGCATAGGAATGACCCAATGCCAGCACGCCGGCGATCCCGGTTTCGTAACCGATATCCGTATTGATACCGGCACCGCTGACATCGCTGTCGTTCGCGAAATTCGCGCCGACGCCGCCGCTCAGGTAGGTGCCCGCGGCGCGGTCCGCTGCGTGAACGTGCCCCGCAGCTGCCAACGTGGCAGCGCAGATGATCGCCAATTTGCCGAAAGCTCGCATGATATATGTGCCCCAGATAAAATTTCTCGCCCGCGCCGAAAGGCTCGGCGTGCGAATCGCTATTTAACCAAACCATACACCATTGCAAGATGTATGTTAAATCGTGAGTACAGTGGCCTACGAAGGTGACTGAATTAAGGCAGCCCGCAGGCTCAGCCAAGCGCTTCCAAAAGTCCTTCGAACATCGGCCGCCCGTCCGTGCCGCCGAGCGCACCATCAACCAGACGCTCCGGGTGCGGCATCATGCCGAGCACGTTGCGTTTCTCGTTCAGAATGCCGGCGATATCGTCCATCGAGCCGTTCGGATTGGCGCCGTTGCCGCGCTTGCCGTCGGCGGACACATAGCGGAAGGCGATCCGGTCGTCGTCACGGAGCGCCTTCATCGTGTCGTCGTCGGCGAAATAGTTGCCGTCGTGGTGTGCGACCGGGATGCGGATAACCTGGCCCTTCTTGTAGGTGCCGGTAAATACCGAGGATTCGGTCTCGACGGACAAGTGCACGTCCTTGCAGACGAACTTGAGGTCTGCATTGCGCATCAGAATACCCGGCAGCAGACCGACCTCGGTCAGGACCTGAAAGCCGTTGCAGATGCCGATGACGGGCGTGCCGGCGTCGGCGCGTTTCTTGACTTCGCGCATCACCGGCGAATTCCCGGCAATGGCGCCGCAGCGCAGATAATCGCCATATGAAAACCCGCCGGGGACGACGATCAGGTCGACGTCCGGCATGTCGGCATCACCGTGCCACTGCATAACGACGCCGCCACCGGTGACGTCTTCGAGCGCCACCTTGGCGTCACGGTCGCAGTTTGATCCGGGAAAGACGATGACGGCGGATTTCATGGCTCAGCCCTCGACGATTTCTACGGCGTAATTCTCGATCACGGTGTTGGCGAGGAGCTTCTTGCACATTTCCTCGGCCTGGGCTTCCGCTTTGGCGGGATCGGTCTCGCTCAGTTGCAACTCGATGAACTTGCCCTGGCGGACATCCTCGACGCCGGCGAATCCGAGACCGGCCAGCGCGTGCTGCACGGCCTTGCCCTGGGGGTCGAGAACGCCGTTTTTCAGGGTGACGTGGACTTTGGCTTTCACAAGAATTTCTCCGCCTAGCGCGCCGCCCCTGGATGGCCCAGTGAGGCGGGGCGGCGCCTCTGTTCCGATTGTGACTTTCTGCCCCAGACCGGGGGAAAATTCAACGGTCTTGAGGGCGCGCGGCGGCCAACCCGGCCATCCCCATTGCGCGCACCTGTGGATCGGCCAAACTCATTACTGCATCGCGCTCGGGCCGGGCATGTCGGCCGGTCCCGATTCGGGCAGGATACCGAGCCGGCGCGCGACTTCCTGATAGCCTTCCTCGACGTTGCCCAGTTCGCGCTCGAAGCGGTCGCGGTCCAGTTTCTCGCCGGTATGCAGGTCCCAAAGGCGGCAATTATCCGGGCTCAGTTCGTCGGCGAGGATCAGCCGCACGTGTTCTTCTTCCCACAAGCGGCCGAATTCGACACGGAAATCGACCAGCCTGAGACCGATGCCGAAAAACAGCCCGGTCAGGAAATCGTTGATGCGCAGCGCCATCGCCATCATCTCGTCGAGGT
>Ga0209578_10000964_pt1 | contig 29145 bp, 27 predicted proteins | sample tdAd472_FD_187127 | JGI IMG/M metagenome (GOLD analysis project Ga0209578, IMG submission 187127) | Marine sediment microbial communities from the Atlantic coast under amendment with organic carbon and nitrate - tdAd47.2 (SPAdes)... | ecosystem: Environmental > Aquatic > Marine > Coastal >...
CATCGACCACGGGCGCGAACGCGGCAACAAACAGCGCAACCGCCGGCGCAACAAACATGGCGAGCCGGTTGGTGCGAGCGATGGCAATGGTCTTCGGCAGGATTTCAGCAAAGATCAGCACCACGAACGTCATGACAAGCGTGGCGATCGCAACACCGGCTTCTCCAAAGAGACTAAGAAAGAGCGCTGTGGCGAGCGCGGATGCGAAAATGTTGACGAGATTGTTGCCCAAAAGGATCGCACCGATGAGCCGTTCCGGCCGCTCCTTTAGCCGATTAACAGTGGCCGCTGTGCCCACACCGTCATCTGCGAGTTTGTGCATTGTTCCGCGCGACGATGCCGTCAATGCTGTCTCTGACCCCGAGAAGAACGCGGAGAAGAGCAGCAAGAAGAAGATCGAACCGAGGGTGAAAAGGCTTTCCGGCATTAAAAGCCGGTCGAGCAAAGTCATGGGTCAGTTTCCTGATTGAGTTGCGCCGTTTTGAACAAGCAGATCGCGGATTGCGTCTGCGGGTACATCCTTGGCGATAAATGCTTCGCCAATCTTGCGGGCAAGCACAAGCGTTAGCTTGCCCCCTTCGACTTTTTTGTCTTGTAGCATGTGATCAACTAGCGCCTGCGCGGGCAGAGGCGCGCCTTCAATATCGCCAAGGTTTGCTGGAAGTCCAACTTGACCTAGATGGGTGCGCAGACGTTCCGCCGCATCTGGTTTTGCATGACCAAGACGCGCCGATAGATCGAGCGCCAAACCCATGCCAATTGCCACCCCTTCACCGTGAAGCAGACGGTTTGAATACCCGGTGGCCGCTTCTATCGCATGACCGAAGGTGTGGCCGAGATTGAGGAGGGCGCGTTCGCCTGCCTCGCGTTCATCGCGCGCGACAATCGATGCTTTCGCTTTGACAGACCGCGCCACTGCATCAGCGCGCAATGGACGTGCGTTGGCACCGCCTGCGAGGAGCCCCGCACCGTTTGCCTCAAGCCATGTGAAAAAGGATGCATCACCCAGGACGCCGTATTTAGCGACCTCGGCATATCCGGCCCTAAGCTCGCGCTCCGGCAATGTATCCAAGATATCGACGTCGGCAATCACAAGTGCGGGTTGGTGAAACGCACCAATAAGGTTCTTACCTTGGGGCGCATTGATTGCCGTTTTTCCGCCTACAGAAGAATCGACTTGAGCAAGTAACGTCGTCGGCACCTGAACAAAGCGAACGCCCCGCCGCAAAATGGCCGCGGCAAAGCCTGCGAGATCTCCAACCACCCCGCCACCCAAGGCGATAACAATGTCCGTCCGCCCAACCCCCAAATCCAACAATTGGCCTGTGAGCGAGTCGAGCTCTGCAAAGGACTTCGCAGCCTCGCCTGCACGAACAATGATTGACTTGGTTGTTATCCCCTCTGCATCCATCGCTGCGGTCGCACGCTCAAGGTGATGCTTCGCCACAATTTCATCGGTTACGATCACCGCAAAAGGGCGTGCGAGCAGCGGCGCTAAATGCTTGCCGAGATCTGCAATTGCGCCAGGAGCTACGATTACATCGTAGGCGCGCTCACCTAATTCCACGCGTATGGGGCTCTCTTCACCGCTCATGACGTGGCGCCCTTGCTCGCGCACCATTTTGCAAGCGCGCTGGTGATCGCGTTGACGACGCGCGAATGGGGCCCGTCACCTGATTCCACCACAACATCGGCTTCGCTATAGATCGGATAACGTTCGTCCATCAGCTTGCCCAAAATATCGCGCGGGACACCAGATTTCAAAAGCGGACGGGTATCGCGGCGAAGCACGCGTTCAAGCAGGAGTTCCAACTCCGCTTTGAGCCAAACAGAAACCGCGGTCTTTTTTATGATCGCGCGCGTTTCGTCATTCATGAAGGCACCGCCGCCGGTTGCGAGGACGCATGGTTTCCCTGAAATGAGTCGGGAAATAACTTTCCGTTCACCGTCGCGAAAATGATCTTCGCCATATTTTTCGAATATCTCAGACACTTTGAGGCTGGCCGCCACTTCGATTTCGTGGTCGGCATCCATGAAAGGCATCTTGAGGGCTTCGGCGAGGCGGCGACCGACCGTGGTCTTCCCGGCTCCCATTAGGCCCACGAGCACAATGGATTGCTGGCGTATCTGCTCGAGCGCCTCAGGATCGACGTCGAGGGAAACGCGCTTCTCATCCGCGCTCAATAGGGCCTCCGGTATTTTTGCACTGCAATCATCAATAGTTTATCCCTCGGGTCGGCGGCAAGCAAAAGAGACCTGACCCTTAACCACAGGACCTGAATTTTGACGCATTTCCCAAGCAAATTGCGCCCGTTGGCCGCTTGCGGCCCGCATTGGGGCGCTATTAATTGATTTCCAGGGGGAACACCCATGTCCAACCCGCTCATGCTGATAAGCATCGTGCTGGTCCTCATTCTTGGGGCCGCGGGCGCGCTGCTCTATGTGGCGAATACGATGGACCCGCACAAAACCGAGCGGGAGGAGGTCATCGAAAATGACCGGTTCCCTGGCTAAGGCAGCTCTCAGCTTCATATTTGCGCTCGTTCTCATGGCGAAGGCGCCAGCGTTTTCCCAATCGGATGTGGGTGCGCCGGTGCAGTTGCCTGGCGCAGGCACGGGCGAAGATGAGGAAGCACCGGCAAACACGGTGCCGCAAAGCGTTCCCATTCGGCCGGGCTCTTCAGATTTGGGTATTCAGGTTGGGGTCATCGCAAGCCGCGCGCCGACCATTGGCATGCTCAGCGGGTCGGATGGTCTTGGCGGTGAAATCTGGATAGGTACCACGGCGACCCAGGCTCAAATCCTTCTAAATCAAATCCCAATTGGCGCACCTTCGCGGGCAATGGGCGATCTTGTTCGCTTGCTCCTGCTTACCGCATCGAGGCCGCCGGAAGACCAGCGCGGTGGCGATACTATCCTTGATCTGAGGTTGGAGCGCTCGCTTGACGCAGGGCTAATAGATGCAGTGCCGGTGATGATTGATCAAGCAACGCATCTTGTGAATGACCCCGAAGTCTCAAACCTCCGTGCAGAAACTATTCTCCTGACCAGAGGCGGGGTCGGCGCGTGCACAAATGAGACTGCGAACCGATTTGAATCCGAAGAGCCCTTTTGGATGAAATTGCGCGCTTACTGCTTTGTCCATCAGGGCCTCATTCCTGCGGCGCGTCTAACTGCTGATCTTCTCTATGAGATTGGAGATGAGGACGAGCTATTTCAAGATTTGCTGGAACGGCTGGCGGGCAATTCGGATGTGGAAATTGGCGGGCCCTTTGATACGCCAAGCGCGCTTCATCTTGCAATGATGCGAGACGCCAACATCGTACCGGAGCTGGCAAGGGGGGAAACAACCAGCTTGTCGATCGCTCGTTCCATGGCGCGGGAGCCCAATTGGAGCAGCGAAGAAGGGATCGCTTACCGCATTGAAATGGCGGAACGCGCAGCCCGATCCGGGGTAATGACGTCACCTGAACTTTTGAATGTTTATCAAGAGGCCGCGCCCTACGACACAAGCCAAAGAACGCAGCAATTGAGTGCCGCAGCGAACAATGTGTCGCCCGTGTCTCGCGCCATATTTGCGGAGGCTGCGGTTGTGGATGGGATTACTGGCGCGCGCGCGGAAGTCATGACAGCGGCGCTCAGCGCGGCTGATCCAAATATTGCAAATGCCTACGCGGCTGCGTTAGGGCGAGGCACACGCGATATGAAGGCCGAAGACGTTCTTGCATGGGCGTCGTATAATTTTGCGGTGACCGCACTCGCCGATGGGAACATGTTTGCGGCATATGACTGGTTCGATACCTATAGCCGCAGTGCCGAACCGGCCCCGGCCCGGGTTCAAGCGCTTCAAGTTGCGATTATGATGGCGGCGGCGTCGGAACGGTTTGCGTTTTGGCCTGAACACGCCTTCCGCTGGCTCGAGCAGGCGGACCTCGGCGATTTATCACATACGCGGTTGACCTCGCAGCTGATGTGGTTTGAGGCGATGGGATATGAGATCCCCCCTGCAGTCCGCGAACGCTTGGCTCTTCATGAAAACGATTTAGCGGGCGTCGCGCCGCCACCTGCGGTCATTGGTAATTTGCGTCGCGCGACCGAGGCGGGACGCATGGGCGAAACCGTCGCCTATGCGCTTGTTGCTGTTGGTCCAGGCGGCCCCAATGCCGCGCATCCGGCCGCGGTTGCAGAAGCGATCCGCGCCCTACGCCTTGCCGGGCGGGTGAACGAGGCGCGCGCCCTCGCCTCCGAAGCCTTGCTCGGCTTTGCTCTGGAAGACGTAGAGTGAGCAGTGGCCCACAAGACTTTGCGGCGGTGGAGGCCTTTCTTGAAATGGTCAGCGCCGAACGGGGCGCATCAAAAAACACCCTGGAAGCCTATGCCCGCGATTTGCGTGAATTTGCCGCTTTCCTAAAAACAAGAAAGATCGCGATCGATGCGGCGAACACGGACCAAGTGCGGGCCTATCTCGCTAGCCTTGATGATGCGGGATTGGCGCCGTCGACGCGGTCACGGCGGCTTTCTGCTCTCAAGCAATTTCACAAATTTCTTTATTCGGATGGATGGCGCAATGATGACCCCTGTCTGGGCCTGAAAGGTCCGGGCGCACGTCAACGCCTGCCCAAGGCGCTTAACGAGGCCGACGTGGACGCGTTGCTCGCCGCCGCGCAAGCACGTTCCGGCAAAGATGTAGATGGCATTCGTCTTCTGGCGATTGTTGAGCTGCTTTATGCATCCGGTCTCCGCATATCCGAACTTGTTAGCCTCTCACTATCGGCGGTGTCGTCAGACCCGCGTCTTATCCTGGTTAAAGGCAAAGGGGGTCGTGAACGGCTGGTGCCGGTGTCAGAACGCGCGCGCGACGCGCTCGACGAATACCTCGCCATTCGCGAACGCTTTTTGAAGGGCCTTGACGGTTCATCGGGTTATCTCTTCCCAAGCCGCGGCAAGGATGGGCACCTCACGCGTCACCGCGTTGCGCAACTTCTAAAGGAGCTGGCACTTGAGGCGGGCCTCGACCCCCGACACGTAAGCCCGCATGTTTTGCGCCATGCCTTTGCGACGCACCTCCTCAGCCACGGTGCCGATCTGCGAGCTGTGCAGCAGATGCTCGGCCATGCGGATATATCAACGACGCAGATCTATACCCATGTGCTCGAAGAGCGGCTCAAGAAACTGGTGAACGAGCACCATCCGCTTGCCCGCGCCAAGGTCCGCCGTTGACGCCGTCGTGGCGTGGGGCCTAGGTTCGCCCCAAACGTACCCTTAGGAGGCCCCTCAATGAGTTTCACGCGCCATGAGCCGCGCTTGACCCGGCTTTATCGCTCCAAACTGTTTGTGCCTGGCTCGCGGCCCGACTTTTTCGAGAAGGCCGCCAAGAGCGAAGCTGACGTGATCTGCATGGACCTCGAAGACGCGGTCGTCGTAGGCGACAAGCCCGAGGCGCGGAAGAACATCATCGGTGCGCTTAATGATATCGACTGGGGCGATAAGTTCGTCACCGTGCGGATCAATGGGCTCGACACACATTTCTGCTACCGCGACGTCATCGATGTGATGGAGCAGGGCGGCGAACGCCTTGATGCGATCATGGTGCCCAAGGTGGGCGTGGGCGCTGATCTTTACGCCATCGATATGCTCATTTCTCAATGCGAATGGGCGACGGGCCGGAAGAAAAAAGCGGGCATTGAGGTCATTATCGAGAGCGCGCTTGGGATTGAGAATGTGAATGAGATCGCGGCAGCATCACCGCGCCTTCAGACCATGCACTTTGGCGCGGCAGACTATGCGGCCTCCACCGGCATGCGTACCACAAACATTGGCGGATCAAACGCTGACTACACCGTTCTTACCGATGGTGAGCCTAGTGAGCGCGAGCGCCATTGGGGCGACATGTGGCACTATATGTTAGCGCGCATTGTTGCGGCAGCCCGAGCGCACGGGGTGACGCCCATCGACGGGCCCTTTGGTAACTTTAATGACGACGAGGGCTTTCAAAACCAAGCCACCCGTACTGCTGTATTGGGGTGCGAGGGCAAGTGGGCCATACACCCCAAGCAGGTGCCCCTCGCCAACGCCATTTACACGCCGCCCGCAAAAGAGGTAGAGCGGGCGCGCGCTATTCTCGCCGCCATGGCGGAGGCAGAGGGCAAAGGCCTTGGTGCCGCCACATTGGATGGCATGCTGATTGACGCCGCCTCGATCCGTCAGGCACAGGTGATTGTAAGCAAGGCGGAACAGATCGAAGCCCGCGGCGCGTAAGGGAGCTCAGAGATGTCGACGCAAACCTATCTGGATTTCGAAAAACAGATTGCGGAGCTTGAAGGCAAGGTGCAGGAGCTGCGCCAAATGGCCGTCGAAGACAGCACCGTTGATATCAGTGATGAGGTGCAGCGGCTCGAGGCGAAGTCGGCGAACCTTCTGCGCGACACCTATTCGAAACTCAACCCCTGGCAAAAGACGCAAGTGGCGCGCCACCCACGCCGCCCGCATTTTGGTGACTACGCGCGGCATCTGATTGAAGATTTTACCCCGCTCGCGGGTGACCGTCTGTACGGGCAAGACGAAGCAATCCAGGGCGGTCTTGGTCGCTTCCGCGGGCGCTCGGTCGTTGTGATTGGGCACGAGAAGGGCGCGGATACCGAAAGCCGCCTCAAGCATAACTTCGGAATGGCAATGCCCGAAGGCTATCGAAAGGCCGTGCGTCTCATGGATACCGCCGAACGGTTCGACTTGCCTGTGATCAGTTTGGTTGATACCGCCGGCGCCTATCCAGGGATCGGCGCGGAAGAGCGTGGCCAGGCCGAAGCCATAGCGCGCTCGACGGAAAAGTGCCTGCAGATTGGCGTTCCCATGATCTCGGTGATTATCGGCGAGGGCGGCTCAGGCGGCGCGGTGGCAATCGCCACAGCGAACAAGGTCTTCATGCTCGAGCATTCGATTTATTCAGTGATCTCGCCTGAGGGCTGCGCCTCGATCCTCTGGCGCGATCCGGCGAAATCAAAAGAAGCCGCGGCTGCCATGAAGTTGACCGCGCAGGACCTTCTTGAGCACCAGATCATCGACGACATAATTGATGAGCCGACTGGCGGCGCGCACCGCAACCCCGTGGCGGTTATGGACCGCACGGGCGATACGATCGAAGAAGCACTCAAGGGTATGGAAGGCCATTCGCCGCAGGATTTGCGCCGCCGCCGCCAGGACAAGTTCCTCGCCATGGGGCGGGTTGAGGGTAGCGCGTAGGAGCGCCCCCGTTGATATCCCATATGACCGACTAGTTGCCGGCCTTCACTTTAGCGCGTTCGCGGAAATGGCTCTCGTGCCGGCCGGGCGGTCGCCGCTCGCCCGGCTAGTCTGCTTTGCTTGTCGCTCTTTATGTCGGCCTACTGCCCGACACCATGCTGCTCTTGGAAGCGATCGATAATTGGAGTGGTGTCGCTATTTGGACCTCCGGTCACGCTTATATTGGCATTCTCATTCGTTGCCGCTCGCTGCGTGTCCTCCCGCGAGCGATTGCTCATGGAAATCCATTCACGGCGGGTCATGCACACTCGTTGGGGTATTCGGGTGCCTGTCACATGGACGCGGCGGCAGATATTTTCGTCCAAATTTTCTTCTTCGCTCTGCTCAAGCTCCGCGGTCTCAGCTTGCGCATAGGCCGGTGTTCCGATGAAGCCGATTGCAAGTAACGGCAGCATGGCAAGTTTCAGTTTGTGGTTCATTTTTCTCCCCCGGGGAACGGTGTGGATTACACTTTTTACGAGTATGAAGCCTTTCCGATTGCTCGGCGGCTGTCAAAAGTGGCATCAATCATAAGCCCCTGGATCTATTACTTTTTTCTGGGTAACAGAAACTTTATGAGCGGTTAGAAGGCAGCTTTGAGTTGCCACGAGAATATGAGGGGCTCAAATGCGAGTGGAGCGTTGAGGGCAGGGACTACGCGAGCTTTGTTGCAAACTTTCTGATATCCGCCACCAGCGCATCCGGCTGCTCCATTGCCGCGAAGTGGCCGCCAGCCGGAAAATCCGTCCACTGAACGATATTTGGGTAGCTCTTTTCCACCTGGCTGCGTGGCGGAAAGGCATATAGCGGCACTTCAAACGGAAATTTAGCGATCGCTGTGGGTACCGTCACTTGCTTACCTGGTGCGATGGGCTCGCCGAAAGCGTCTTCAAAGATACCTCGATAGGGCCAAAGCGCTGTGCCCACCGTGTCGGTCACCAGATAGATCATGATGTTAGTGAGTAGCTGATCCTTTGTGTAGGCGCTTTCGATATCATCGCCGTCGGTTTGCGACCACGTATTCCATTTCTCAACGGCCCAAGCCGCATATCCCACGGGGCTGTCTTCCAGTGCGATGCTCAGTGAAACGGGCTTTGCGGCTTGCATCCTGAAATATGTACCTTCAAAAATTTCAAGCGCACTCGCTTTCTCGGCAAACGCTTTCTCTTCGTCCGTTTCCGGGCTCACGCCGGGGGACCACCAGCCCATGATATTGAGGTGCACGCCCATGCACGCCGGATAATCGAGCGCGATCATCGCTGATATAGCGCCGCCCCAATCGCCCCCTTGCGCGATAAAGCTCTCATAGCCCAGCACCTCAGTCATCAGTGTGCTGAAATAAGCGCCAATGCGCCGCGGGCTGATCGGGTTCGCCGGGCTCTGTGAAAAGCCGTAGCCCGGTAGCGATGGCACGATCACGTGGAAAGCCGGTTCACCCGGTGGCGGATTGATCAACGGTTCGATGATATGTAGAAACTCGAATACTGAACCTGGCCAACCGTGGCTCAGTAGTAGTGGCGTCGCATCGTCGCGCTCTGACCGCGCATGATAGAAGTGCAGCGAAAGCGTTTCATCTTCTACGGTTACGGATGCGGTGAATTGAGGGAATGCGTTAAGCGCTGTTTCCGCCTTCCGCCAATCGAATGCGCTACCCCAATAGGCCGCAAGCTCCTTCATGTAATTTAGATTTGCGCCGTAGGCCCAGCCGCCCTTTGTTGGTGCCGTGGACCAATGAGCATTGCGAACTCGACCGAGAATCCGATCGAGTTTTGTTTGCGGGATGTCGATTATAAAGGGCGTTGGCATGGGCGGTCCCTCGGTCTGCAGCTTGCAGACTAAGTGACGCAAGGCGCAATCATCAAGAATGCCGTTGCGGCAATTTAGGCGCGCGCTTCGACCGTGCCGTGACAGTGTTTGTATTTTTTGCCCGAACCGCAGGGGCAGGGCGCATTGCGCTGAATTTTGCCCCAGCTTTCTGGGTCATTGGGATCGAACTTGAGGTCGGGCCGATCGTTGGTGACTGTGCCGGTGGCCGCTGTAGCTGCCTGTTGCCCGCTTGCACCCGCACCCGGTGCTGCGCCCTGTTGCATCTCATTCTCGCCCGTAAGCGGGTCAGAATGGCTCTCGCGCATGGGGCGCTTTAGCTGGCCTGGCTCCGGCGGGGCTTCGAGGCTGACTTCAACGCGCAAGAGCTGCTGCGTCACAGACATGCGCAAGTTGGTCAGCAGATGCTGAAAGAGTTCGAAAGCTTCAGTCTTGTATTCGTTCAAGGGATCTCGCTGGGCGAGGCCGCGCAACGCAACCGCCTGTCGCAAGTGGTCGAGCATCGCAAGATGTTCGCGCCAATCGCGGTCGAGATTTTGTAATAGCAACGACTTCTCAACGCGGCGCAAGAGATCAGGCCCAAGAGTTGCTGCCTTTTGCGCCATCTTCTTGTCGAAAGTGGTGGCAAGGCGCTCGCGGATCTCTTCGTCGGCGATGCCTTCTTCGCGCGCCCATTCTTGAATCGCAAGGTGCTCGCCCAGAATGCGCTCAACTTCGTTTTCAAGACCCTCAGAATCCCACTGCTCAGGATAGGCGCGCGGCGGGATGTGGCTTTCCACCAGATCCTCGACCACCTGATGGCGCATATCGGTAATGACGTCTGACAGGTCTTCGGTTTTCATCATGTCAATGCGCTGCTCAAAGATAGCTTTGCGCTGATCGTTCATGACGTTGTCAAATTTGAGAAGGTTCTTCCGAATGTCGAAGTTGCGCTGTTCGACTTTCTGTTGAGCCTTTTCGAGGGCGCCATTGATCCACGGGTGGACAATCGCTTCACCTTCTTGAAGGCCGAGGCGTTTGAGAACACCGTCCATACGGTCCGATCCGAAGATCCGCATAAGATCATCGCCAAGCGAAAGGAAGAATTTTGAGCCGCCCGGGTCGCCTTGGCGGCCCGTCCGTCCGCGCAACTGATTATCGATGCGGCGGCTTTCGTGGCGTTCGGTGCCCATCACATATAACCCGCCCGCCTCGAGCGCGATTTTCTTTTTGGCTTCGATGTCAGCTGTTATTTCAGCGATCTTCTTTTCGCGTTTGGCGTCGTCCTTGATGGACTCTGTCTCGCTCCAGATGCGCATCTCAAGATTGCCGCCGAGCTGAATGTCCGTACCGCGGCCCGCCATGTTTGTGGCAATGGTCACTGCGCCCGGGACGCCGGCTCCGGCAACAATCTGGGCTTCTTGTTCGTGATAGCGAGCGTTCAGAACCTGATGCGGGATCTTTTTCTTTTTAAGCCGTGTCGCAAGGTCTTCGGATTTCTCAATCGATACCGTGCCCACGAGCACGGGCTGCCCACGCTTGTGGCAATCTTCGATGAGCTCGATGATCGCGTTAAACTTCTCATCCGTGGTTCGATAGACCTCGTCGTCTTCGTCGATACGGATGATCTCACGGTTGGTGGGAATCTCGGTGACCGCGAGTCCGTAAATCTCGTCGAACTCACCTTCTTCGGTCAGAGCCGTACCCGTCATGCCGGCGAGTTTGGAATAAAGCCGGAAGTAATTCTGGAATGTGATCGAAGCAAATGTCTGATTTTCGGGGTGAACTTTCACGCCTTCCTTTGCTTCAAGTGCCTGGTGGAGGCCTTCGGAATAGCGGCGGCCGTCCATCATGCGGCCGGTAAATTCATCAATGATGACCACGCGGCCCTGTTTGACGATGTAATCGCGGTCGCGCTGGAAAATCTTGTGGGCACGCAAGGCCTGGTTCACATGGTGCACCAGCGAGACATTGGCGATGTCGTACATGCTATCGCCCTGAAAGATCGGCTGGATCTCGGGGTCTTCCTTAATTCGGCCCTCATCAATCTCGCGAACAAGTTCTTCCACTTGTTCGTTGCCGTCTTCGGTGAGCGTGATTTGACGTGCCTTTTCGTCAATCTCGTAGCTTTCCTCGTCCAATTTGGGAATGATCGTGTCGATGATGCGGTAAAGCTCTGAATTATCGTCCGACGGGCCAGAGATAATGAGCGGTGTGCGCGCTTCGTCGACGAGGATCGAGTCAACTTCATCGACGATGGCGAAATTATGCCCGCGCTGCACCATGTCCGAGAGCTTGTATTTCATATTGTCGCGCAGATAGTCGAAACCGAGCTCGTTGTTCGTCGCGTAGGTTACATCCGCAGCGTAGGCCTCGCGCCGCTCGTCGTCGGTAACACCGGGGATCACGCAGCCGACCTTTAGGCCGAGGAACGTGTAGATCTGACCCATCCAGTCTGCATCGCGGCGGGCGAGGTAGTCGTTCACCGTCACCACATGAACGCCCTTGTCCTCAAGGGCATTGAGATAGACCGGAAGTGTGGCGACAAGGGTCTTGCCCTCGCCGGTCTTCATTTCCGAAATTTTGCCTTCGTGCAATATGATGCCGCCCAAGAGCTGCACATCGAAGTGCCGCTGGCCGAGCGTGCGCTTGGCCGCCTCGCGCACGGTGGCAAAGGCTTCTTCAAGAAGATCGTCTAGCGGTTCGCCGTCAGCAACCCGACCCTTGTATTCTTGTGTCTTGGCGCGAAGCTCTTCATCGGAAAGGGGCTCAAACTCTTCCTCGAGGGCGTTGATCGCCTCAACGCGGTGCCATAACGGCTTTAGTCGCCTCTGATTTGCGTCACCAAAGATTTTTTTGGCGATCGAACCGAAACCGGCCATCCGGTTGCCCTTTCCTAAACGGCACAAACTGTGCCCAACACATGCGCACCCACATCGGGATCGGGGGGAGCGCGCCTCGTGGGCTGACCTGCAAATTGCCCCAAATTCCTGCCCAGGACGCGGGGCAGACATAAGGTTGCCCATGGCCCTTGTCAACGCGGGGTCCATGGGCCAAAACCGCGCGGGTTGTTCCGAAAATACCACACGGCTCAAGCGCTTAGGGTATTTCTCGAGGAGCAGCCATAACGGGGAATTCAACCGGCAGGGTTAAGCGCCATGGCACGAGGGCCTCGCAAGCGGGGAAAAGCAGCTGATCCGGCGGCCACAAGCCGTGGTGCGAGTATGCAGCAGGCTCTCGACCCGCTTTCCGCGCTGCTGAAAGGCGCAGGGCTGCGCCGCTCGGCGCCCGAGGCTGATACCCCGAAATCCAAGCCCAAAAGCAAAGCGGCAAAAAAGGCCGCGGCAAAGCGCCGGACAGCCAACGCGACACGGTCGCCGTTGGCGGTTCCCTTCCCAAACATGCCAACTGTTCCGGGCGTACGTCTCGGGGCAGTGGCCGCGGGGATCAAATATCGTGGGCGACGCGATCTCATGGTCGCAACACTCGCAAGCGGAACGACGGTCGCAGGTGTCTTCACCCAATCCAAGACCGCAGCCGCGCCGGTCGAATGGTGCCGCAAGGGCCTTGACCGTGAGGACCCGGCAGCGGGGATTCTGGTGGTCAATTCAGGCAACGCAAACGCCTTCACGGGAAAGGCAGGCCAGGACGCGACCAAGGAGATTGCTGGCACTGTTGCGAAGGCGGCCGGATGCCGCCGGCGCGACGTGTTCATCTGCTCGACCGGTGTGATCGGCGAACCTTTGCCTGTTGAGAAAATTACAGCGCGCCTTCCTTCGCTGGTGCGCGGTGCGGGTCCTCGCGCCTGGGGCGCGGCCGCCAAAGCGATCATGACAACTGACACATTCCCCAAAGGCGCGACGCGGACGGCGAAAATTGACGGCGTTGAGGTCAAGATCAACGGCATCGCAAAGGGCTCGGGCATGATCGCGCCAGATCTCGCGACCATGCTCGCCTTCATTTACACTGACGCGCAAATTCCATCAGACGTATTGCAATCGCTGCTTTTGTTGGGGACTCGCGACAGCTTCAATTCGATCACGGTGGATAGTGACACTTCGACCAGCGACACGGTTCTTTGTTTCGCTACGGGTCAGGCAAAACTTGAGAGGCCAATAACGCGAGCCGGGGACCGAAGGCTTTCCGATTTCCGGCGAAAGCTTTTTGATCTCATGTTGGACCTGGCGCTGCAGATTGTGCGCGACGGTGAGGGCGCGACGAAGCTTGTTCGTGTGGCCGTATCAGGAGCGGCAAGCACATCGGCGGCGCGCAAAATAGCACTTTCGATCGCGAACTCACCTCTGGTTAAAACCGCGGTTGCCGGGGAAGATCCCAACTGGGGCAGAATTGTCATGGCTGTTGGGAAATCCGGTGAAGCGGCAGATCGGGATAAGCTGAAAATTGCGCTCAACGGGATTTTGGTTGCCGCGAAAGGGCACGTAGATCCAGACTATGTGGAAGCCGATGGCGCCGCTGCGATGAAGGCGGCAGAAATTACCATCGAGGTGGATGTGGGCGTGGGGCGCGGGACATCAACAATTTGGACATGCGATCTCACTCACCGCTATATTTCAATCAATGCCGATTACCGGAGTTGATGGGTGGCTTGCGCCAATCCCAGAATACTTGACTAGCGTTATTCAAGCCTGAGGAGACAAGCTCGTGTATTTAATTCGTATATTGATTACTTTTTTTGTTGCTACTTTTCTTTTTGTTGGTACAGCGCTTGCGGAGCCGGCCCTATTTGAGGTTAGCGACGAGGACACCTCGATTTATGTTCTGGGTACGGTTCATTTGCTCGACCCAGATATGCCTTGGCGTAGTGACGCAATTGACACCGCTTTCGACGAAGCCGACGCCGTTTACTTTGAAGCAGACGTTTACGGTGCAGATCCGCAAGATATGCAGGCGCTCGTAGTCCAGTATGGTCTGTTAGATCAGGGGACAACGCTTCCTTCGATGATGAGCAAGGACGATTGGGAGATGATTTCGTCTTTCTCTCAAAATCTTGGGTTGCCAAGCGAAGCACTTGCAACGATGAGGCCTTGGCTTGCCTCAATCACGCTCTCGACTTTGATGTCAGCGAATATGGATCTTACCGCGAATGGCGGTGTCGACTTCTCGCTCTACTCAGGAATGAATGGTACCGGGATTGAACGCAGGTATCTTGAAACCGTGGAAGAGCAGATCGTTTTCATTGCCGATCTCGCGCCCGAAGTTGAACTCAACATGCTTATCGAAACGGTCGCCGATGCCGAAGAGGGAATGGAACTTTTGGGCGAGCTGGTCGAGGCGTGGTTTGCCGGTGATGTAGATCGCGTCGATGAGCTTGCCAACGGATCGATGATGGACGGCTTTCCGGAAGTTTATGAAGCGATCATTGTCGGGCGCAATCTTACATGGGCGGAAGAGCTTGATGGCCTCATGGAGATCCCAGGGACCTATTTTGTTGCCATAGGTGCCGCACATGTGCCTGGTGAACACGGCATCCTTAATCTGATGCGCGAGGCGGGCTATAACGTTTCACGGCACTAACTGCCCCTTTCGATTGAATTGAGACAAAGACCTTAACCAGCCCTAACAAGTGCGGATTAACCTTTGAAATGAAGACTCACCAAAGCACGGCGCGGCAGTTTTTACTTGTCGTTGCCTGCGCTCTTGTGGATGTGGACGGCCGCGTATTGATCGCCCAACGCCCCGAGAGCAAATCAATGGCGGGGCTCTGGGAATTTCCGGGCGGTAAGTTGGAACCCGGTGAAACACTTGAGACCGCGCTGATTAGAGAGCTGAAAGAGGAGCTCGACGTAAGCACCGATACCGCTTGCCTTGCGCCTCTGACATTTGCCTCTCATGCGTATGAGGAGTTCGATCTTTTGATGCCGCTATTTGTGTGCAGAAAATGGACCGGGGCCCCACGCGCGATCGAGCATCAATCGATCCGGTGGGTCCGTGCGACCGAGCTCCGCAATTTTGAGATGCCGCCGGCGGACGAGCCGCTGATCGCCCATCTCTGCGACCTGCTTTAGGAGGACTTAATATGGCACAGATCCTTGTTGCCGGCTGGTATGATGAAGAGGGCGCAACTGCGATCGAATATGGTTTGATCGCATCCGGTGTTGCTCTTGCTATTGTGGCTACGGTCTTTGCCGTAGGAACGAACTTGAATACATTCTTTGTTTCACTTGCCGGCGCTTTTTGAGCAAAGCACGGAGGGTGAGGGATTGATCAATAGCGGTCAGGTGAATATTGAACTTTTGTTAACTGCGTTGAGCTGACAGCCTATGCAATTTGCTGATTTAACAAATTGGCAAGAGCATTCGTCTAAACTTTTAACAAGTCAGGCATGGTGTGCCCACTCCTTTGGGGCCCCGTTCGCAAGACGGGAACTGGCGCGCCGCGTGCACGGCTTTTGTGTGACGCACGTTGTGTCTCAAAGTTTTGAAAGAATTTCCAAAGGCGGGATAGCCGCTGATCGCATGAAAGTGCGACCGTTAAAGGGAGAGTACGGATGTTCCGTTTCGTAGCCGATTGGTGGAAAGACGAAAGTGGCGTTACTGCGATTGAATACGCTTTGATCGCCAGCATCATTTCGATCGTGATTGTGGCCTCGGTTGTGATCATTGCGGGTGCATTGCAGGGCACCTACGGCGAAGTTGCCACCGAACTCGCCTAGTCTTTGGAAGGAAATTCGGCGGACAGTTCGGGATTACCGATCGCGTCCGCCAACCGCACCGTTCCACTGCCAGGCTTTAAGGGCGTTTGCTGGCTCGGATGCGGCGCCCATCCCATCAAGTACAGAATTTCGAACTTTGCCTCGATCCGGCCGTCATGCCCTGCGTGGCGGTCTTGGTATATCTCGGCTGCACGCAAAAATGTCTCGCGTCTCGCAAACCCCCGGTGCCGATCAGTAAGAGTGTTCCCTTCGCCCATACCGCGAAGATCATTCATGAGATCGAACGCGCTGTCGTAGTTGACGGTCAGCGTGTCGGCGTCGGAAACAGGCAAAGCATACCCCGATCGCAGCAACAGCCATCCCGCATCGCGAATATCCACCGCTGGCGCAATATGAGGTGCCGCACCGCCCGTCGTCTCAATCTCAGCTTCCATCAACGCTGCGCGTAAAGCGGTCAATGTTTCACCGCCAAAGAGGGTCCCCACAAAAAGTCCATCTGGTTTCAACGCGTTGCGTATCTGCCTGAGCGTACCGGGGAGATCGTTCACAACATGAAGGCAAAGAGGCGCGATCAGAAGGTTGATCGACGCGTCCGCCAACGGCAGGCGTTCTTCATCCGCAATCAAATAGCCAGAATGCTTTGTGGATTCATACGGTGGTACCAGATCGATGCCGATCAGCCGTTCGAGCTTTTGACCCGCCTCCGTGGCGGCGAAGGCGCCGGTGCGGGCGCCCAGTTCGACGCTTGTCTTGAATGAGCGCCGAACAGCAAGAAGTCGATCTGAAAGCTCTTCAGCTACGTGATTGTGCAGAAATCCATACTTGCCCCATGATTTTCGTGCCCGCGCTCGATTTGCTCGGACGAGCGGACGATCAAAAACGTGGGGCCCGTGGTGTTTGTCCTGCGGGTCGTGCTCTGCCATGGTCGGGAATATGGCATAGCTGAGAGCCGGGGCAACTAGAACCCATGCAAGACCCGATCACGCGATGGAGCACTAAGGCGCGCGACCGCGTTCTGCCGCCGATTGCGCGAGCAGGGGGCGCGGCCCTCGATGTACTGTTGCCCCCACAATGCCTTTCCTGCCGGGCGCCGGTAACCGAGCCGGGCCACCTTTGCGGGACCTGTTGGGCGGAGGTGGATTTCATTGATGGCCCAGCCTGCGTTTCTTGCGGTCATCCTTTTGAGACGCCCGAATTGGACGGTGCGCTTTGCGGCGCGCGCACCTTGAAACGTGCCGGGGCCCGCGACATCTATGTCCTAACGTTGGCTCGCGTGGTGCGGCCCATTTGAGGTACGCCGTAAGCGAGCCGCCCCCGAACAAGCCTGAGGAAGACATGGCAAAAGTTGAAATATATACGTCCCCTTTTTGCGGCTATTGCCACCGCGCAAAGCAATTGCTGACAAGCAAGAACGCCGAAATCGTGGAACATGACGTATTCACTGTGCCCGGCGCGCGTGATGAGATGACAGAACGGTCCCACGGTCACCATACGGTGCCGCAAACTTTCATCAACGGCGTGCATGTGGGCGGGTGTACCGAGCTTTTCGAGCTCGACCACGCGGGCGAACTTGACCGGCTTCTTGAGCAAGCGGCGCCGGCATGAGCTTGCGCCCATTCACCGCTGCGTGCGTCCAGCTGACCAGTGGTTCGGATATGAGCGCAAACATCAAGAGTGCGAGCGAACTTATTCGCGAAGCAGCCGCTGGTGGCGCGGACTTTATTGCGACGCCGGAGAACACAAATCTTTTGCTGCTCGATAATGACGAGCGTTTTCGCAAGGTTCATCCGCAAGCGGAGGATCCGGGGCTATTGGCGTTTCGCGCGCTCGCGGGCGAGCTGCATAAGTGGCTGCTGATTGGATCGCTGATCATTCGTGTTGGCGACGACAAAGTGGCGAACCGATCGTTTCTGATCGCACCTGATGGGACCATTGCCGCGCACTATGACAAGATCCATATGTTCGACGTGGACTTGCCCGGTGGTGAGAATTATCGCGAAAGCGCGGTCTATGAACCAGGCACCGCCGTGGCGATTGCTGGCCTGCCGTGGGGCCACATCGGACTAAGCATCTGTTACGACGTACGCTTTCCGTATCTCTATCGCGAGCTTGCGCAACGCGGTGCAGAATTTCTTACCTGCCCCTCGGCCTTTACGCGCCAAACCGGCGAAGCGCATTGGCACGTCCTATTGAGGGCGCGGGCGATCGAAACAGGTTCGTTTATGATTGCTCCGGCGCAAACCGGCGATCATGATTGTGGGCGCAAGACATACGGCCATTCGCTCATCGTGAGCCCATGGGGGGAGGTGTTAACCGATGGCGGCACTGAAGTTGGTATTGTGACGGCGGAAATCGACCCCTCGCTGGTTGAGGATGCGCGGGCCCGAATTCCTGCGATTTCTGCGGATCATTATCCGCGCTGACGTGAGGCTTGCTAAGAAACCGGTAATCCCCCACCTATATGCCTGATGCAGGCACCTATTTTGAGCATACGAAAATGATCCTTTATCAGCTCAAGTGTGAAAATGAACACGAGTTTGAGGCGTGGTTTGCCTCATCGGCTACCTATGACGAACAGCATGCGGCTGAAGAGATCGTGTGTCCGGAATGCACGTCGCACAAAGTTTCAAAGGCGATCATGGCTCCGAATGTTGCTACCAAGGGCGCAATCAAAACGCGCCAGGGCCGTCAAGACAAAGCCGAAGACATTCGCAAAGTTCGCACGCAGTATATGAAAGTCGTCAAGCAAGTGCGCGAGCATGTGGAACAAAACTTCGACTATGTAGGTGAAAAGTTTTCCGACGAAGCGCGCCGCATGCATTACGGCGAGGCGGACGATCGCAACATATATGGCGAAGCAACCCCCGAAGAAGCGCGTGATCTTATGGAAGAAGGCATCGACGTGGCACCGCTGCCTGATGATCCTGATAGCGCGAACTAACCAGACTTTCGCACAACAATCATGTAGTTGACCGCCACATCGCCCGAAATCGACCATTCACCGGAAAGCGGATTGTAGCTAACGCCGAGGGGCGGCTCTACTTGCACGTCAGCGTCCGCTAACGCATCTCGAATCTCGCCTGGCTTTACAAACCTGCGCGGGTCGTGGGTGCCGCGCGGTAGCCAGCGCAAGACGTATTCAGCGCCCACAACCGCAAGCGCAAAGGCGCGCGCTGTGCGATTGAGTGTGGCGATGACCATCATTCCGCCCGGTGCAACTAGTGCGGCCGATGCCTGCAAAAAGGCAGGCACGTCAGCCACGTGCTCGACCACTTCCATGTTGAGCACCACGTCGAAAGCTTGCCCCTCGCGCACAAGTTCTTCAGCTGTGCCATGGCGATAGGTGACCGCCGTTGATGTTTCCTCAGCATGAACAGTCGCGGTTTTCACATTTGCCTCGGACGCATCAACGCCCAAAACATCTGCCCCCATGCGCGCTACGGGTTCTGACAAAAGCCCGCCGCCGCATCCTATATCGAGCACGCGTAGGCCTTCAAATGGGCGGCGTGTATTGGTCTCGCGACCGAAATGTTTGCAGATCTCATCGCACAAAAATCCCAGGCGCACAGGATTGAATTTGTGAAGGGGCGCGAATTTACCGGTCGGGTCCCACCATTCAGCGGCAATCCGTGAAAACTTTTCCACTTCGTCGGGATCGACCGTGGATGTGTCGGCTTTGGCCGTTTGGCTCATAGACTTCTTTCCCGCATTGCAATCGCGCGACGCAAGCGCTTTAACCATGTGGGCGGCCCTAGGTGCCGCCGCCGTCACGAATATGGCGCTTTCGCCCCTTATGGCAAAGGGCCTGGGCAGAACCAAGGGCGAGTTTTTTGGCGCGGCTGGTTATGAAATTCGGTGGAACGTCGGTTGCGGATGTGGCGTGCATCCGCAATGTGGCTGCGCATGTGAAACGTGAATGGGACGCGGGACATGATGTGGCGGTCGTGGTTTCGGCCATGGCTGGCGAGACCAACCGCTTGGTGGCGCTCACCGCCGCAAGCGTCCCCCGCCCGGATCCGGCTGAATACGACATGGTGGTGGCGTCCGGCGAACTCGTCTCTGTCGGGCTTTTGGCAATGATACTGCAGTCTTCCGGTGTTCCCGCCCGGTCTTGGGCGGGACGTCAGCTTCCGATCGAAACCTCACCTGATCATACCAAGGCGCGAATCACCCACATTGCAACCGACGGCATCGAAGATGGTTGGAAAGAACGGCAGGTCGCTGTCATTCCGGGCTTTCAGGGGATAAGCCCTGACGGTCGCTTGACGACGCTTGGGCGGGGCGGAAGCGATACAAGCGCGGTGGCGGTTGCGGCCGCGCTGGGCGCGCAGTGTGATATCTATACTGACGTCGACGGCGTCTATACCACCGACCCGCGTATGGTGCCTGAGGCGCGAAAGCTCGAGCGAATTTCGTATGAAGAGATGCTCGAACTTGCGAGCCAGGGCGCCAAAGTGCTTCAAACCCGCTCGGTGGAACTTGCCAAAATCCATAGCGTGCCCTTGCGCGTGGTTTTGAGTTTTGCCGATCCCACCAAACCCGATCCCGGGACATTGGTGTGCAGTGAGGATGAGATCGTGGAAAAGCAGATTGTTACCGGAATTGCTTACAGCCGCGATGAAGCGAAAATCACGCTCCTCGGCGTTGCAGACGAGCCGGGCATCGCGAGCCGCATTTTTGGTGCGCTGGCCGAAGCCAACATCAACGTGGACATGATCGTCCAAAATATTTCCGAAGACGGGCGCGTTACTGATCTTACGTTTACTGTGGACAAAGCCGATCTTGAAAACGCCGTTGAGGCGCTCAAAAAAGGAAAAGAGCCCGTTAAGTGCCGAAAGCTGCTTTCCGAAACCGGCGTCGCCAAACTCTCTGTCATTGGAATTGGCATGCGCAGCCATGCGGGCGTCGCGCGGACAATGTTTGAGGCCCTTGGGAAAGAGGGCATCAATATCCAGGTGATCTCCAATTCGGAAATTAAGATCAGTGTGCTGATTGATTCCAAGGAAACCGAACGGGCCATGAAGGCGCTTCATGCCGCCTATGGTCTGGAGACCGCATGACGATCGCCTCGCCCCAAACGCCGCGGGCGCTTATGCGCGCGTTGCGCGAAGTTCTGGCCCAGAAAGCGGGTGCTCAGGCCCGGCTTGATCGCGTCGTAGCGCATGTGGGCAGTTCCATGGCTGCAGAAGTTTGTTCGATCTATGTTTTGCGCGCGGATGAACTTTTGGAGCTTGGCGCGACTGTCGGCCTTAATCCAAACGCCGTTCACAATACGCGGCTTCGTGTGGGCGAGGGTCTGGTGGGCACCGTTGCGAGTGCCGCAAGGCCGCTCAATCTCACCGACGCTCCGGCGCATCCCAACTTTGCCTACCGGCCCGAAACGGGGGAAGACCCTTTTAAGTCGTTTCTCGGGGTGCCGATCTTGCGTGGTGGTCGCCCGCGCGGGGTTCTTGTGGTGCAGAACCAAATCGAGCGCCAATACGCTGAAGAAGATGTGGAGGCGCTTGAAACCGTTGCCATGGTGCTCGCCGAGATGTTGGCTGCCACCGAATTTTTGGAGATGCGCGGTGCGGAAGGAGCGGCGGCTCAACCAGATCAACCCTTGACGCTTGCGGGTTCCGTGCTGGCGAGCGGGATCGCCACAGGAGCGGCTGTCCTTCACGAACCACGCGTGCGCATTACTAAACTTATTGCCGAGGATGTGGAGGCAGAACTCAAGAGATTGGACGGTGCGATCGCAGCGCTTCGCCAATCGATCGATCAAACCCTGCGCCGCGATGATCCAATAATTGCCGGTACGCCGCTTGAAGTTATGGAAGCGTACCGCATGTTTGCCCATGACAAAGGTTGGCTTGCGCGCTTGCAAGAGGCTGTGCGCTCGGGGCTTACGGCCGAGGCGGCAGTTGAGCGCGTGCACAATGAGACGCGCGCCAAAATGTTGCGCCATCGAGATCGCTATGTGCGCGAACGCTATGCAGACCTTGATGATCTCGCCAATCGGTTGCTCCGACACCTAACAGGGCGCGCGGGGGCCGAAGCGGAAATCGGCGACCGAGTAATACTCGTGGCGCATCATATGGGCCCTGCTGATCTGCTTGATTATGACCACGAGAAAATCGCCGGGGTCCTTGTGGAAGAGGGGACGGCATCCTCGCATGTGGCGATCGTGGCACGCGCTCTCGATATACCGATGCTTGGTGGGCTTCGCGATATTGCCGACCAAATTGCCGGCGGCGATCAAATTATTATCGATGGGGAGCAGGGCGAAGCACATGTCCGGCCTCAAGCGCAGCTTGTGACGGCCTTTGAACAGAAGTTTTCCCTTTCCGAAGAACGCCGCGCACGTTTCGATGCTTTGCGCGACTTGCCAGCCGATACAGCGGACGGCGTGCATATCGATCTTTCGATGAACGCCGGTCTTCTTTTCGACTTGCCCCATCTCGCCGAGACCGGTGCAGATGGAATCGGGTTGTTCCGGACCGAGCTTCAGTTCATGGTGTCACGTACTTTTCCGAGACTGAAAGCGCAAACCGATCTTTACTCGGAAGTTCTAGCAGCGGCAGGCGACCGACCGGTTACGTTCCGAACGCTTGATTTTGGCGGCGATAAAATCCTGCCGTATGTGGACACAGTTGAAGAAGAAAACCCGGCCATGGGCTGGCGCGCGCTACGGTTCGCGCTCGACCGTCCCGGGCTGCTTCGCTATCAGCTCCGCGCCATGATGGCGGCGGGCGCCGACCATGACTTGCGTTTGATGTTTCCGATGGTTTCCGAGGTTGACGAATTTGTCCGGGCACGGGCGCTCGTGGATCGGGAGCTTGAGTGGCGGCGCGACCGGAAATACCCGCTTCCCAAATCTGTCAAAGTTGGCTGCATGCTCGAGGTGCCGTCACTTGCCTGGCAACTCGATACGCTTTTTCCGATTATTGATTTTCTTTCGGTGGGGACCAACGACCTTCTTCAGTTCCTGTTCGCCGCCGATCGCGCCAATGCGCGGGTAACCGAGCGTTATGATTTTCTAAGCCCCGCGGTTCTTTCCTTCATTCGCCACGTGGTGACCAAAGCCGAAAACCATGGGGTCGAAGTAACCATATGCGGCGAGGCGGCCGGCAAGCCGCTGGAGGCGCTGGCGCTCATCGGCCTTGGTGTGCGGTCGCTTTCGGTTCCGGCATCGTCCGTCGGGCCGGTCAAGCTCATGGTCCGCGATTTGCAGCTGACGGAACTAGAACCGCTTGTGGCCTCGTTTTTGGATCGCGCCGATCGAAGCCTGCGAGCTGAACTGGAAGCCTTTGCCGAAGAAAACAGCATTATGTGCTGAAACACGGGTTAACCAATTGAAACCACTGGCCGTTACACGCATACTGTTGGCCAGATAGGGTGAAGCTTCGGGTGCAAGTGCACCTCAAAGCCAAATAAGGGCCAAAGGCCCAGGCGTGAATAAGCAAGGCCGCACCGGGGGGTGCGGCATGGTGGGAAGGACGGCGACGCTGGGGAGGTCGGCCGACCAGGGAAAAGCGGTTGAAATGACCAGTGCCTCTCGACTGACACAGTTGCAGGACAAACTTGCCGCGCGTGGTTCGCGCCTACAGATTAATCAGATCGAAGAACAGGATCTGCCACCGGAATTTGATTCCGTGGGCCTTGAGTTGCGCGCTCATCGCGAGCGCAAGGGCCACAAGATCGGAATGGCGGGCCGGGTCTTGCGGATCAAAACAGCACACATTCAGGCAATTGAAGAAAGCCGGTTTGCAGATTTGCCCGGCAAAACCTATGCCATTGGTTTTGTACGTTCGTATGCAGAATATCTGGGGCTTAATCCAAGTGACTGCATCCGCCGCTTTAAGCGCGAATATGATGAAGCTTTGAATCCCAAAACGGACGACGAAAAGGGAAAACGCGGAAAGTCGGGCAAGCTGGCATTCCCTGAAGCACATGAAGAAGTGCGCTTGCCCCATGGCTCGATTGTCATTCTTGCCAGCATTCTCGTTCTTGGAGTTTGGGGCGGCTGGTATCTGACAACGTCTGCTGAGCGACAATTCAATGATGCGGAAACCGTTGCCTTGCCACCCGAAAACATGCCAACGCCAGCGGACGCGAACGCTATCCTGCGTGCGGGTGCTGAAGAACCCGGCGCATCCACATCGGAAGTCGCTGCTGGTGATGATGGTATGGTGCCGCCGACCAGCGAGCCTGATGGGTCTGCCACTCAAGCCGAACAGGTGGTGGCAGCGCTGACCGGATCGGAATTGGAAGCGCCAAGCGCGAATGAGGTTTCGGGCGCGGACATAGAAGTCAATGAATTGCCAATTGCCGGGCCGCGCGATTCCCAAGTCTTTGGGACCCAAAGCGATGCATCGCGCGTGATCATTCGGGCCCGCGGCGACACGTGGGTGCGCGTTGAAGAGCGTGAAGGTGGCGTGCTTTTTGAAGAAACGCTTCAAAGGGGCGATAGCTACCGGGTGCCCAATCAGGTGGATTTGATCCTCACCACACGCAATGGCGGTGCTGTTGAGCTGGTGGTGGATGGCCAAAGCGTGGGTCCAGCAGGCGCCGTTGGGCAGCCGCAGGTAGCGGTTCCGCTTGATGCTGAGCGTTTGGCGGCCCAGGGCACGCGGCCCTAAGCGCGGACACCCAGATTGCCCTTTGGCAGATATACCCTATGTCGTGCTATAGGCGCTCCGGAATAAAGCGAGCGACGCAGGCCCCATGAGCATTCGTCCCTACCGAGATATCCTTCGCCGCAAGTCGCGGCAGATTTTTGTCGGCCCCGTTGCCGTGGGCGGGGACGCGCCTATAACCGTTCAGTCGATGACCAACACGGTTACTGCTGATGCGCGCGCGACGATCGATCAGGTGCGGCGGCTTGAAGAGGCGGGCGCAGACATTGTTCGCGTGTCGGTTCCGGATGCGGCCTCGACCAAAGCGCTCAAGGAAATTGTGGCGGCGGTGAATGTTCCGATCGTGGCGGATGTGCACTTCCACTATGCGCGCGCGATTGAAGCAGCGGAGGCAGGTGCGGCCTGCCTGCGCATCAATCCTGGAAACATTGGATCAGAGGCGCGCGTTCGCGAAGTGATCAAGGCCGCAAAAGATCATGGCTGTTCCATGCGTATTGGGGTCAACGCCGGCTCGCTCGAAAAACCGCTACTGGAAAAATATGGCGAGCCTTGTCCTGAGGCCATGGTGGAAAGTGCGCTAAACCATGCGCGCCTGCTTGAAGACAACGACTTCCATGAATTCAAAATCTCGGTGAAGGCCTCGGACGTTTTTTTGGCTGTCGCAGCGTACCAAGGTCTGGCCGAAGCTTGCGATTACCCTCTGCATATTGGAATAACAGAGGCGGGCGGGCTTATGTCGGGCACCGTCAAATCATCGATTGGCATGGGAAGTCTTTTGTGGGCGGGGATTGGCGATACGATCCGGGTCTCGCTTTCTGCCGATCCCGTGGAAGAAGTGCGCATTGGCTTTGATATCTTAAAGTCGCTGGGCCTTCGCCATCGCGGGGTTAACATCGTGTCGTGCCCGTCCTGTGCGCGGCAAGGGTTCGACGTGATCGAAACGGTGCGCGCGCTCGAAGGGCGCCTGGCGCATATTTCGACCCCTATGACGCTTTCAGTTATCGGCTGCGTTGTAAACGGACCTGGTGAGGCGCGCGAAACAGATCTGGGGTTTACGGGCGGCGGTGCGGGTGCCGGTATGGTCTATATCGACGGACAGCAGGCCTACAAGCTTGAGAATGCTGGTATGATTGACCACTTGGTAGAGCTTGTGGAAAAACGGGCTCAGGAAATCGAAGCCGAAACGGCTTCCATTGCACCTGCTGCCGAATAGCGATACGCCTTGACCCCACAATCCGTAAGCGGACAAATCTCGTGAGCCTCAACGCTGCCTTAGAACAGATCCTTGATCGGTACGAACAGGTCCAATCCGCCATGGCGGGAACCGGTGTTTCGCCGGACGACTATGTGCGCCTTTCAAAAGAGTTCTCGGAACTGGGTGCGGTTGTCGAAGCGATCAAGTCGCTCAAATCGGTGGAGCAGGAAGCATCCGATCTTGAGAGCTTGCTTGCTGACGATACCACCGATGCAGAAATGCGCGCGATGGCGAGCGATGAGCTTGCTGAACTCAAAGCAAGCGTTCCGGATCTTGAGCATCAAGTCAAAGTACTTCTTCTGCCCAAGGATGAGGCGGACGAAAAGAACGTGATCGTCGAAGTGCGAGCGGGAACTGGCGGAGATGAAGCCGCCCTTTTTGCCGGTGATCTTTTCCGTATGTATCAGCGGTATGCGGAGCTCCGCCGTTGGAAAGTTGAAGTACTCGAGGCAAGCGAATCTGATTTGGGCGGGTACCGTGAAGTGGTTGCGTCAATCACGGGCCCAGGCGCCTATGCGCGGCTGAAATTCGAGTCGGGCGTGCACCGTGTGCAGCGCGTTCCTGAAACCGAAACCTCGGGCCGCATACACACTTCGGCGGCGACAGTGGCTGTGCTACCAGAAGCCGAAGATGTTGACGTTGAAATAGAAGAGAAAGATCTCCGCATTGATGTGTTCAGGTCATCTGGCGCAGGTGGCCAGCATGTGAACACCACGGACAGCGCCGTGCGTATTACGCATATTCCAACAAATATTGTGGTTGGTGTGCAGGACGAACGTTCGCAGCACAAGAACAAAGCGAAGGCCATGAAAATTCTGCGGGCTAAACTCTACGAGGCCGAGCGCGAGCGGCAAGTAAATGAGCGCGCAGCAGAACGCAAAGGGCAGGTGGGCTCGGGTGATCGATCCGAACGCATCCGCACCTACAATTTCCCTCAAGGGCGCGTTTCCGATCACCGCATTAATCTGACTTTGTACAAGCTCGACAAAATGATGCTGGGCGAGGCGCTCGACGAAGTGGTTGATGCGCTCACAGCGGAAGATCAAGCCCAACGCCTGGCGGCCATCGATGCCAATGCGGGCGACTAAGACCTCAACACTCGCTGCTCTTCAGCGGGAGGGTGCGGCAAGGTTGCGCGAGGCGGGGATAGATACGGCTCCCCTCGATGCACGTCTTCTGCTTTGCCACGCCGCGGATCTTGATCACGCAGCATTCATAAGCCGCGGCGAAGAACCCGCCCGCGATGATGTGGTAGCGAGTTTCCAGTCACTGATTGAGCGTCGCGCATCAAGTGAACCGGTGGCGCGCATTCTGGGAGAGGAGGAATTTTGGGGGCTTTCATTTTTGCTGGGCCCTGAGACATTAGTCCCCCGGCCCGATAGCGAGGCGATCATCGCAGCAGCGCTGGAATTGGTGCCTGACCACACAAAACTACAGCGCGTACTGGACTTGGGTACGGGAACGGGATGCCTTCTTCTTGCGTTGCTTTCGGAGCTGCCCAAGGGAACAGGTCTTGGTATCGACAGGTCAAATGCGGCAGTGGAAGTCGCGCGCGCAAATGCCGCCAGACTCGGACTTTTAGATCGCGCTCTGTTTAACAATGGGAACTGGGCCGATGGGCTTGATGAGACATTCGACATTATCATTTCCAATCCCCCCTACATTCCTTCCGGTGAGATTAAAACTTTGAGCCGAGACGTGCGCGATCACGATCCAAATCTCGCCCTTGATGGCGGTGATGATGGGCTTGGTTGTTATCGCGAGCTTCTGGGCGAGTTGCCGAGATTGCTTAAGCCGCAGGGCTTTGCGGTGCTGGAGACATCACCTGATCTTTATACGGAGCTTCTCGATTTGACAGCCGCCGTACCTGGTATTGAGATGCTTCAGGGGATCAAAGATTTGGCTGGCAGGTGGCGAGGAATGTGCCTCGCGAAAGCTGAAATTGCTAATTAAATCAAGGGAAAAAAGGGGGTTGGAATTAACGTCTGAACAGGCTAGCTTCACCTCCGCAGTGATCGAGCGGGCGTGTCTCCCGATCCTGCCGACGACACCGAAATGACCTGATCTTTGGTGGTCTGCTCCGGCCGATGAGCCGTGGGGCGAAGGTGTTGATGTGCGATCCGGCCGTTAGAAGTTTACGAGTGTATTGGCTTTGCAAGCGTTGAAACACATTGAACCGAATCGCAATGCAAAGTTCGTTCGTAATAAGTTTGGCCGGAAGTGTTAGTAGCAACGGTGCAACTTCGATTTAACAGGCTGCGGCAAGCAGCGATTTAAAGGGGCTGGAAACGAGCATGGACAGAGGCCGAGGGAACTCCATGAAGAGAGGTCGCGGGCGCGGGGGGCGCAAGCCGTCCAACAATATGAACCGCACGCTCGAAAGCAATGGGCCAGACGTGAAGGTGCGCGGAACGGCGCATCAGATTTTCGACAAGTATCAAGCGCTGGCGCGGGATGCCCATGCTTCGGGCGATCGGATCGCCTATGAGAATTACCTTCAGCATGCGGAGCACTACCAGCGAATTATACTTGCAGCTCAGCCTGCAGCTCAAGAAACTACGGCGGCGCGCAGTACCGAAGCTGGAGCAAGCGAAGCTGGAGCAAGCGAAGAAGAAGCTTCAGAAACAACCTCAGAGACAACCGAGGCCGTGGCGAGCGAAGAAGAAGATGCAAGCTCGGAAGCCCCGCGCCGTGCACGCCGTGGGCGCCGGACGCGCAGCACCCGAGGCAATGGTCGCGGCGATGCCGATACGGCTGACGATGCTGAGGCACCCGCAGAAACCGCCTAAAGTCAAAAAACCTCTTATCAAAGCGGCGCTGCCCAGATTTGGGTGGCGCCGTTTTGCTACCTCCGGCCCCCTTGAGAATTGACTGAAAATTGCCACATGAGAGAGAGCCGACGTCGCAAATGCGGGTCGGCACCCATGAGGCGTAGGGCGAGGATTTGGCGGATTTCCGTGGATCGAGGCCTGAGACGTGCTGAGAAGGGTCAAAAATGGACTTTGAAAAATATACCGAGCGCAGCCGCGGTTTTGTTCAGGCTGCCCAGGCGATCGCCCTTAGATCGGGGCATCAGCGATTTACTCCAGAACATTTGCTCAAAGCGCTCCTCGATGATGAGGAAGGGCTGGCCGCCAATCTTATCCGCGCGGCCGGAGGCGACCCCGCGCGTGCCGTTACGGCAAACGATATGGCGCTCGCTAAACTTCCCACAGTGGAAGGCGCGGGCGCCGGGCAGATCTACCTCGATCCCGCGACAGCCAAAGTGTTTGGGCGCGCAGAAGAGATCGCCAAGAAAGCGGGCGATACATATGTAACCGCCGAGCGGCTATTGCTGGCGCTGGCGACTGAGCCCGGCGCGGCAGCGGCGGCCCTCAAAGAGGCTGGCATCACTCCGGTCAGCCTCAATGCTGCAATCAATGACATTCGCAAAGGCCGTACAGCGGATACGCCCTCCGCCGAAGAAGGCTACGATGCGCTCAAAAAATACGCGCGCGATCTCACAGATGCGGCGCGTG